>Ga0310836_101273_pt1 | contig 14474 bp, 13 predicted proteins | sample SM_ome_4_FD_201310 | JGI IMG/M metagenome (GOLD analysis project Ga0310836, IMG submission 201310) | Sorghum-adapted microbial communities enriched on stacked mutant (SM) sorghum from Joint BioEnergy Institute, Emeryville, California... ... | reverse complement strand
TGATATGCTCGATGTGCAGATCTGCCATTGCTTTGCCGAAGTGGGAAAGCGGCTTGATCTCGCCAGCCAACTCCTGCTCTACGGTGAGCTTTTCATTGGGCGAGCGAAAGATGGTGTGCCGGTCGCTATATAATCCCAGCGGCACACCGTATTTTCGGATGCCTTGCTGCATGACAAGCGAATAGCCTTCGCGACACTCGTTGGGCCGGAACACGGCACCGACAACGGTGCCTGTCGCGTCGTCTATGGCGGCGTGAAGGGTAAAGGCAGGTGCACGGTCTTCCAGCCAGGCATACGGCGTTGCGTCGATCTGCCCCAGCATCCCGGCTTGCGGTTTGCGTTGACGAGGCTGATGAACTTTGCTCCGTCTGCGCTGTTTGGCTTGTTTGATTCCTTTAGAGAGCAGAATACGCCTTACACTGGAGTAGCTCAGTTGCAGCGATTCATGCTCCTCCAACAGTTCTGCAAAGTGGCAGTTGTTGCTACCATGGTACTTCGCTGCGTATAACTCGGCAACTTGATTCTTCACCTCATCTGTCAATGCGTGTTTTGGCTTTCTTCCGCGATTGCCATGGGCGAGTGCCTGCGCTCCTCCTTCCGTCTGATATTTCTTCTTTAGCCGTATCATTTGTCGTACTGTCAGTCCGAGTGCCGATGCTCCTTCCATGTTTGTCATGTGCCCTTCGAGGATCTTCTCCACCATTAGTACCTTCTTCAGCTCTGCTTTGGTCAATGTCAATGTCTCCTGTCCCATAGTGACATTATCTCAGAATAGTTACAGGGTGACATTATCACAGAACAACAACAACCGCCGACTTTTCGGCTTGACACTGTCAGGGCAAGAAGGTAAACTTATGCATGGGCTTCAGAACCGAGCTTGTCCATAAGGATAATCATACAAAAAGTGCCCCCAATTATTTGGGTGTCACTTTTTTGTTTTTATGCATTCATTCAGGATGACTACACCGTCATCTGTTCAACTTGAAGATGCCGCTTGTGGCATGGGATGGAGGTTTCTAGACAGCGTGACCAAGTATATTTTCGTTACGGGCGGTGTCGTATCTTCACTGGGCAAGGGGATTACAGCCGCATCGCTGGGCCGCCTCCTGAAGAACCGGGGACTCAAGGTAACGATTCAGAAATTCGATCCGTACATCAATGTTGATCCTGGCACAATGAGCCCCTACCAGCATGGAGAAGTGTTCGTAACGGATGACGGCGCCGAAACGGATCTGGATTTGGGACATTATGAGCGGTTTATTGACATTAATTTGACGAAAAACAGCAGCGTGACGACCGGCAAAATCTATTCGTCCGTCATCGGCAAGGAACGTCGCGGAGAATATTTGGGCGGTACCGTCCAGGTAATTCCGCATATTACGAACGAAATTAAGGAACGCGTTTTCCGTGCCGGCCGCGAAGCCGGTTCCGACGTTGTCATAACGGAGATCGGCGGCACTGTCGGCGATATCGAGAGCTTGCCGTTTCTGGAAGCCATTCGCCAGATTAAAAGCGATATCGGCCGGGAAAACGTCATGTACATTCATGTGACGTTGATCCCTTATATCAAGGCCGCCGGAGAAGTGAAGACGAAGCCGACCCAGCATAGCGTCAAGGAATTGCGCAGCATCGGCATCCAGCCGAACGTGATCATTTGCCGGACGGAGCATCCGTTGACCGAAGACTTGAAACGCAAAATCGGTTTGTTCTGCGATATCGATGCCAGAGGCGTCATCGAGTGCCTGGACGCCCAGACGCTGTATGATGTGCCTTTGATGCTCCGGGCGCAGGGCCTGGATGATTATGTGGTGCAGTACCTCGGACTTGATGCGGGCGAACCGGACATGACGGAATGGGAACAGCTTGTCCATCGGGTCAAAACGTTGGAGAAACAGGTGGAAATTGCAATTGTCGGCAAATACGTCGCGTTGCATGACGCATATTTGTCCATTATCGAAGCATTGAACCATGCCGGCATCCATGCCGGGTCCAAGGTGAAAATTCGCTGGATCAATGCGGAAGATGTATATGATGACAATGTGGACAAGCTGCTGGGCGGCGTCGCGGGCATCCTGGTGCCCGGAGGTTTCGGAGACCGCGGCATCGAAGGCAAAGTGGCGGCCATCCGCTACGCAAGGGAAAACCGGGTGCCGTTTTTCGGCATCTGTCTGGGCATGCAAGTGGCGGTGGTGGAATTTGCGCGCAACAAATGCGGCAAAACGGAAGCCAACAGTTCCGAGATCAATCCGGCTACGCCCGATCCGGTCATCGACCTGTTGCCCGAACAGAAAGGCATTGAAGATTTGGGGGGCACCATGCGGCTTGGCCTCTATCCGTGCAAACTGGTGCAAGGCAGTCTGGCGGCGAAATGCTATGGAGAAGAATTGATTTACGAACGTCATCGCCATCGCTACGAATTCAACAACGAATACCGCGAGCAAATTGAATCGGCCGGGTTGCGCATCTCCGGTACCTCTCCGGACGGCCGGCTGGTGGAAATGATCGAATTGCCGGATCATCCGTGGTTTCTGGCGGTGCAGTTCCATCCTGAATTTACGTCCCGGCCCAATCGTCCGCAGCCGCTTTTCCGTGAATTTGTCAAAGCGGCCATCGCACATGCGGGCCTGTAAAATCGTGCCCGATTCAACAAAACGGTGCAAGGAACATGTGTATCCTTGCACCGTTTTTTGGCATGCACCGCTGGTCCTGTCATTTATTTTTTACTGAAAAAGGAAGGATTCGGTATCCACTGCCGCGAATATAGTCAACAAAACATATCTTGGTGACGGTTACATTTGCCGTGGAGGTGGATTTATGGAGAAGAAAAAGCTGCTGGTTGTGGATGATCAGGTGGGGATTCGCATTTTGCTGCTGGAAGTCTTTTCGACCGAAGGATATGAGACGTTTCAGGCTGCCAACGGCCGTACTGCTCTGGAAATCGTCAAATCGCACTCGCCGGATCTGGTGTTGCTGGACATGAAGATTCCGGGCATGGACGGACTGGAAATTTTGAAGAAAATCAAGGAAATCAACCCCGACATCAAAGTTATCATGATGACGGCATATGGCGAATTGGATATGATTAAGGAAGCGACCGATTTGGGTGCACTGATGCATTTTACCAAACCATTCGATATTGAAGAGATGCGCATTGCCGTCAACATGCAGCTGGGGGAAGATGCCGCCTCCCGGTTTGCTTCCGGATCGTAGCCGCCCGAGCGATGCTGCATCCCGTGCGGTTTCCGAATGTGGACAAGGATGCGTTGTTTACTTGAAAATGGGATTTATACATATGATCATCTTTGTGATATAATGACGCAGTGTGCTTTTTGGTCGTAGACATGAATTAATTGCTGGAGGAGTTGTTCAATCATGCCGCTCGTATCAATGAATGCATTTTTGCCTAAGGCAAAGGCGGGTAAATTTGCCGTGGGCCAGTTCAACATGAACAATCTGGAGTTTGCACAAGCGATCACCGAGGCTGCGATGGAGGAAAATTCTCCATTCATTTTTGGCGTCAGCGAAGGGGCGCTAAAATATATGGGTATGGAATATACGGTTGCAATTGCCCGGGCAGCTGCGGAAAAATCCGGTTTGCCGATCGCCTTGCATCTTGATCATGGCAGCTCGTTCGAAGTGGCCATGGCCTGCATCCGTGCCGGATTTACGTCCGTCATGTTCGACGGTTCCCATTATCCTTTTGAAGAGAACGTCCGGCTGACGAAAGAAGTCGTCAAGGCCGCGCATGCGATGGGCGTATCCGTAGAAGGAGAATTGGGCACGATTGGCGGTGTCGAAGACGACATCAGCGTGGATGAAGCGAATGCCGCGCTGGCCAAGCCGGAAGAAGCGGTCCGTTTCTATGAGGAGACGGGAGTCGATTGTCTGGCCATTGCCGTAGGTACTGCGCATGGCATGTACAAAGGCGAAGTGAAAATTCGTTACGATATCATCAGGGAAGTCGTCTCCCAAATTCCGGTGCCTGTGGTGCTCCACGGCGGTTCTGGCGTTCCGGATGACATGATTCGCGAAGCGATTCAGGCTGGCGTCGGCAAAATCAATGTCAATACGGAAAACCAGATCGCTTGTACGAACGCCATCCGCGAAGTCCTCGGCAAAGATTCGAAAGTTTATGATCCGCGCAAATACCTCGCCCCTGCACGCAACGCCATGAAGGAAGTCGTGAAGGAAAAAATCCGTCTGTTCGGCAGCAGCAATCAAGCGTAACGATCGTCCATCCGGTCCAATCGTCGGTTGGCCAATCGTTTGATGCGGGAAAACACCGTGCGGTGTTTTCCCGTTCCTGCATAGCGGCTGGTATTGTCGAGTTTGATGATCCGTTGGTTTTGAACAACATGAGGAGGACCCGCATTCATGGAGAGATTATTGATACGGGGCGGGCGTCCGCTTAGGGGAACGGTCAGCATTAGCGGTGCCAAGAACAGCGCGATTGCGCTCATTCCGGCGTCAATCCTGGCCGAATCCGAGGTGCAGCTGGACAATTTGCCGCAATTGACGGATGTGGCAGTCTATGCGGAATTGCTTGAAGAGCTTGGTTGCAAAGTCAACTGGACAGATGACAAAATGGTGATAGATCCGTCTTCCATCCGATCCGTGCCAATGCCCAATGGGCGCGTCAAATTGCTCCGGGCTTCCTATTATTTGATGGGTGCGTTGCTCGGACGATTCGGCGAGGCGGTCATCGGTTTGCCGGGCGGCTGCAATTTTGAACCGCGTCCGATTGACCAGCATATCAAGGGATTCGAGGCGCTGGGTGCCGAAGTAACCAACGAGTTCGGTGCCATTCGCCTCAAGGCCAAGGAATTGCGCGGCGCCAAAATCTATCTCGACGTCGTCAGTGTCGGCGCCACCATTAATATCATGCTTGCCGCTTCGCGCGCCAAAGGGTTCACGATCATTGAAAATGCGGCCAAGGAACCCGAAATCATCGATGTCGCGACACTGCTGAACGCGATGGGCGCCAAGATTAAAGGCGCGGGCACCGAGACGATTCGCATCGAAGGCGTCAGCGAAATGCACGGATGCCGACATTCGATCATTCCGGACAGGATACAGGCCGGAACCTACATGATTGCGGCTGCGGCTACGCGGGGCGATGTGGTGGTCGACAATATCATTCCGAAACATCTGGAAGCGCTGACCGCCAAGCTGCAAGAGATGGGAGTTCACGTCTATGAAATGGACGAGTCCATTCGCGTCGTCGGTCAACCCCGCTATGAAGCCGTTGATGTCAAGGCGCTTGTCTATCCGGGATTCGCAACCGATTTGCAGTCACCGATGACCAGTTTGCTGTCCCAGGGTACCGGTGTGAGCGTTTTATCCGACTACGTATACAGCAACCGTTTCAAACATGTTCCGGAATTGGTGCGCATGGGGGCGCAAATCCGGGTGGAAGGCCGTTCCGCGATTATCGAAGGCGGACCACTCAATGCGGCAAAAGTTCGCGCTGCCGATCTGCGGGCGGGTGCGGCGCTTGTTGTGGCGGCATTGACGGTGCCGGAAGGCACGACTGAAATCACGGGAGTCGAGTATATTGATCGCGGGTACGAGAAGCTTGTCACGCACCTGAGCAATTTGGGGGCGGAAATATGGCGACAAGGGTAAGTTCTGTGCAAACCGGATTGCATCAGCAATCACAAGTGAGGGATGTTTCGTGACGGATTTTCAGATGTCCGATTTAGAGGGGTTAAAACTGACTGAACTGTACAAGCTGGCGAGGGAACATCAGATCGCTTCATACGGCCAGATGAAGAAAAAAGAGTTGATCATCGCCATCTTGCGGGCACAGGCCGAGCGAAGCGGGCACATGTTTCTGGAAGGCGTGCTCGAAGTATTGTCGGAAGGATACGGCTTCCTGAGACCGATCAACTATTTGCCGAGTTCCGAGGATATTTACATATCCGCATCGCAAATCCGCAAGTTCGATCTCCGGACGGGAGATCTCGTATCCGGCAAATGCCGGGCCCCCAAGGAAAACGAAAGATATTTCGGATTGCTGCAGGTTAATGCGGTAAATGGAGAACCGCCCGAAACGGCGGCCGAACGGCTTCATTTTGCTGCACTCACCCCGCTATATCCGCAGAAAAAGCTCGTACTCGAATCGTCTCCCACTCGATTGTCCACGCGCATTATCGATCTGCTGTCACCAGTCGGACTGGGCCAACGCGGCCTGATCGTTGCACCTCCCAAAGCCGGCAAAACGTTGTTGCTGAAGGAAATCGCCAACAGCATTTCGGCGAATCATCCGGACATCGAACTGTTTGTGTTGCTGATCGACGAACGTCCGGAGGAAGTGACGGACATGCAGCGTTCGGTCAAGGCCGAAGTGGTTGCGTCTACTTTCGATGAATTGCCGGAGCATCATATCAAAGTGGCGGAGATGGTACTGGAGCGGGCTATCCGGCTTGTCGAACACAAGCGTGACGTCGTGATTCTGATGGACAGCCTTACAAGGCTCGCCCGGGCTTACAATTTGGTTGTACCTCCTTCCGGCCGGACGCTGTCCGGCGGTATCGATCCGGCGTCGTTCCATCGCCCCAAACGGTTCTTCGGTGCTGCACGCAATGTCGAAGAAGGGGGCAGCCTGACCATTCTGGCGACCGCGCTGATTGATACGGGCTCGCGCATGGACGATATCATTTACGAAGAATTCAAGGGAACGGGCAACATGGAGCTCCACCTGGATCGCAAGCTGGCGGAGCGTCGCATTTTCCCCGCGCTGGACATCCGTCGTTCCGGCACGCGCAGGGAAGAGCTGCTGCTCACCAAGGAAGAGCTTGAAAAGCTGTGGGCCCTTCGCAAGACCATGAACGATTCCCACGAATACGTAGAACAGTTCCTGAAAAAACTGAGCAGCACGAAAACCAATCAGGAATTCCTCGATTCCCTCGATATTTCCGGCATTTCGTCGATCGGCAACGGAAGCGGCGGCAGCAACGGAATCGGGCGCAAGTCGCAGCGGGGCACTTCCTTCTGAGGTGCGACCAAGCGAAAGGAGCTTCGCAAATGCATCTGGTTTATGCCGACGAACAAGGAAACGTTTACGATCACCCGAAACTGCATGGCATCGCCCGGAGCGGGAACGATCTGGTCGAATTGCTGGAAGATGAGCTGATTCCGTTGCCTGCAGGCGCGACGCTGGTTGGCCTGCCGAATACGCGTGCGGTCGGAATCGATCCCCGGACGGGAGAAATGACCGCTTTGCCCAGCGGTCATCAGGCCGTAGGCGCTTTGTTGCCGCAAGGATTTACGCGCCTGTATGTGCCCGGATATTTGAAGCAGGACAAATCGCAGCTGTTTCCGTTGTTTGGTTATACGGCAGTCGTCTGGCACAAGGGCGGTTTCCATGTCGCGGCCGATCCGACGGATGACCCCGAACCATGGAACCCCGAAAATTGCGACCGCCGGGAACTGGAACTCCAGGTAGAGCGCCTGCTTCAGGCGTACCCCGACAATGAACTGTACCGGCATTTGTCCCATTGTGCGCTGGAATATCAATGTTTGACCGCATCCAATACGTTTCTGCAACGGCTGGAGGGTGCGGTGCCTGTATCGTATGCCTGCAACGCGGGCTGTTTCGGCTGCATTTCGGAACAACCGGACGACAGCGGCTTTCCCGCGCCCCAGACGAGACTGAAGTTCAAGCCGAAAGTCGAAGAGCTGGTCGAGATCATGCTGGAACATCTGCGGACACCCGAAGCGATCATCAGTTTCGGCCAGGGCTGCGAAGGCGAACCTTCCACACAGGCCAAACTGATTATCGAGGCGATAAAACGGGTGCGGGCACAAACCTCGAACGGTTATATCAACATCAATACGAATGGTGGTTTGACCGATCACCTGCGCGCCATCACCGATGCCGGTCTGGATTTGATGCGCGTGAGCACGATCAGCGCGCTGGATGAACATTACAACGCCTACTACAGACCGCGGGGATATTCGCTTGCCAATGTGGAGAAGACGTTGCGGTACGCGGCATCCAAGGGTGTATATACGTCCATTAATTATTTGGTATTTCCGGGCGTCACGGATCGCGAGGAAGAAATTGAAGCGATGATCGGATTTGCCCGCCGAACCGGTCTGCGGCTGATCCAGATGCGCAATCTGAACATCGATCCGGATGCATATCTGAACTTGATTCCCGAAGCCAAGGGCGATATCTACGGCATGAAAACGCTGCTGGAAATTTTCAGGCAGGAATTGCCGGATGTTGTGATCGGTTCCTATACGCATGTGCCGCCGCGTGCAGCGTCCAAAGATCGATAATTGGCCGGGTCATCGGATTGGGTAAAATTCTGCATTGATCTGCAAAGGCAGATCGTGCTATACTCCATTTATGTGTCCATTACTCTGGTTCCGACAGTTGATCCAGGGCGAGAAAGTAGGTGAACCCCTTGAAAGAAAACATTCATCCGCAATATCATGTGACGACGGCAACGTGCGCTTGCGGCAATACCTTCGAAACGGGTTCGATTCGTTCGAACATCAGAGTCGAAGTTTGCTCGAGCTGCCATCCGTTCTTCACCGGCAAGCAGAAGTTTGTCGACTCCGGCGGACGTGTGGATAAATTCAAGAAAAAATACGGTCTGTAAGATTTGGCGGAATAGTGCGCGGCCTCCCTTCGCATCCTAACGGATAGACAAGGGAGGTTTTTTCTATGCGAATCCGCCAATATCCATCCAGGCTGTTGCTTCTGATTCTGATCGCCGTTGCTGCGGCCGGACTTGCAGCAGGATGCAGCCAGGCGAACAACAACGGCATGAAAGCGCAGCGTTACAGCAACGACGGTTATTTGGGAACGACAAATGCGAATCCGCACATGCCAGGGAGAAATATGGCGTTGAATTACGAGAACGACGCCAAGCTGATGCGGGACTCGATTCGTCATTTGCCGGGCATCAACGATGCCAACATTACGTTTAACGGAGCGGAAGCCTATGTGACGCTCAAAGTCGATCCGACGCTGGAGTCCAGACGCGTATTGACACTGGAACGCCAGGCCGCGGCAGCGCTTCGTTTCAATTTTCCGCGCTACACAATTCATGTCCGTTCAATGAAGTAGGGAATATTTGTCGTCGGTTGCACTTCGGACATCAATTCGTTATACTTATCTGTGCCGTGCTAGACGGGGAGGTAGCGGTGCCCTGTAACTCGCAATCCGCTCCAGCGAGGTTGAATTCCTGTCTGAGGTCATGAGATGCAGGAACCGGCAAGCAATGCGACGTGTTGACGATAGGGTCCTCCGCGAGGGACGGCCATGAACCCGGTCAGGTCCGGAAGGAAGCAGCCGTAAGTGGTTACGTTCTTGTGCTGGAGGAGTGCCTTGTCCGAGCGGCCATGCTTGTGCGGCTGGTTTTCATCGATCGGGGGCAGGTGCACGGTTCTCCCGAAATATCCATAATCCTCTTGATCAGAAGGGGATCGCAAGCACCTTGGCGTTTGGCATCAGTTCGCCGGGTGTTTTTTTATTTGCGGATGCGGGCTGGGAAATTGCACCTGCGGGAATAACTGTCTTGTTCATATGTGTGGCATTAAATCCGAGGGGACAGGGACGATGGAGGGAAAACGCGAGCGATACAATCGTTATTTTGCGAATCGATATTTGCAAGCGGGATATGAAGGGGTACTCATCGTCGATCACGATTTTCGAATTGTCGAAATCAGCGATACGTTTTGCAGCATGTTCCATACGGAACGATCCAGGTGGCTGGATCAACCGGCGGAGCAATTGTTCGAACAAACGGGTTGGAAAGTCCCTCCGATGGATCGCAGTCTATTGCGCGGGTGCATTTTTCGCAACCGGACAGTGGACTGGTCACATGGCGGACGCGTCCTTTCGCTGATGCTGGATGGTGACATCCTGAAAGATGACAACAGCGACGGCATTGTCGGAGCATATCTGATCGTGCGTGACGTATCCAATCTGATCATGTTGGAAGATCATGTCCGCCAATCCGACAGGCTGAAGACCATCGGGCAAATCGCGGCAGGCACCGCACATGAAATCCGCAACCCGCTGACGGCGATTCGCGGCTTCATGCAACTGTTGGGCCAGACGCTGAAGGAACGCAACATGTTCAAAGAAGGCGAATACGTCAAGATCATGATGTCGGAACTGGACCGGGTGAATGAACTGGTCAACGAATTCCTGCTGCTTAGCAAACCCAAAGAAATCAAGTTGACGCTGACGACAATCGGGACCGTATTGCACGAGATTTTGCCTGTCATACATAATGAAGCCTTGCTGCATGGGATCACGGTCCATCATGAATCCGCCCCGGGATTGCAGCCAATCTGGATTGACAAGGAGCAATTGAAACAGGTTTTTCTGAATTTGTCCAAAAATGCGATTGAAGCCATGAGCAAGGGAGGGACGTTGACGATTCGCGAAACGATCGAGCCGGATCGGCCCGCATATTTGGCCATCACCGTCCAGGATACGGGTCCGGGCATTCCGGAAGACGTCATGGAACGCATATTCGATCCGTTTTTTACCACCAAGCCGAATGGTACGGGATTGGGACTGTCGATCTGCCAAAAAATTGTCCATGACATGGGTGGGCAGCTGGAAGTTGCCAACAGCCAGTCCGGAGCAAGCTTCATCGTCTGGCTTCCGTTGCCGGCTGCCATCGTACCGGATGATGCGGATGGCGGTGGAGCAGCAGACAACAATGTTGTATAATGATTGAAATGGCAGAATTGACGGGAGCGGTGATCAATGGCCCATTTGGCTTTGTACCGGGCCTGGCGTCCGCAGACATTTGGCGATATGGTCGGACAGCAGCACATCGTGCAGACGCTGCAAAATGCGATACGGGAAAACCGGCTCTCCCATGCCTATCTGTTCAGCGGACCGCGAGGGACCGGCAAGACAAGCGCCGCCAAAATATTGGCCAAAGCAGTCAATTGCGAGCAGGGTCCGGTGACGGAACCCTGCAATACTTGTGCGGCTTGCAGCCGGATCGCCTCCGGTGCGGTGATGGATGTGGTGGAAATCGATGCCGCCTCCAATCGCGGGGTGGAGGAGATCCGCGACATTCGCGACAAAGTCAAATATGCGCCCACCGAAGTGCGGCGCAAAGTGTATATTATTGATGAAGTGCACATGTTGACGACGGAAGCGTTCAATGCGCTGCTGAAGACGCTGGAAGAACCGCCGGCGCATGTGATGTTTGTGCTGGCCACTACCGAACCGCACAAGTTACCGCCAACCATTGTTTCCAGATGCCAGCGGTTTGAATTCCGCCGCGTGCCGCTGGAAGAGCAGGTCGGATTGCTCCGGAATGTTTGCCGGGCGGAAGGATTTGAGGCGGAAGATGAAGCGCTCGCCTATATTGCCAGGCTGTCCGATGGCGGCATGCGGGATGCGCTCAGTCTGTTGGACCAGATTGCCTCGTTTACCGGCGGCAAGGTCAGTCTCGATGAGGCGGTAGACGCAACGGGGGGACTGCCTTCCGACCAGTTTGCCCGTCTGGCGACCGCCGTCCGGGACGGGGATGTTGCAAACGTCCTGCATGAGATCGATGTGATGATGGCTGCGGGCAAAAGCGCAGACAAGTGTCTGGAGCAGCTGATGTATTATTTTCGCGACATGCTGCTTGCGCAGCTGGCGCCGGGGTCGGCAGGGGCTTCAGGTCGGATCGCGGACCCCGCCGAATTGCGCCGGATGGCTTCCGGGTTTTCCAGGGAACGGCTTTTTGATATCATCGATCTGCTGAACCGCTACCAGACGGAGATGCGGTTTGCATCCCATCCGCAAACCATGTTTGAAATTGCGCTGATCAAGCTTTGTACCCTTTCGGAAGGGGGATCGGGAGCGCCTGGTCCAGCGCAACACAAGGAGGGCAGTCCAACCGGCGCGTCAAATGAAGAATTGTCCCGGCTGCAAGCCAAAATTGCGGCGCTGGAGCGCAAACTTGAGTCGGTTTTGGGCAATGGTGCCCCGGCGATCGCTTCCAATGGTGGCGAAGGTGGAAGGGGGCGCGCCACCTCCGCGATACGCCCGGCCAATAGGCCGTCGGGAGGCGCCCATCGGACGCGCATCAAGCTGGAGCCATTTCTGGCCGCGGCCTCATCCGACCGGACCAGGGATACGCAGGCGAAATGGCCGCAACTGCTCCAGCGCGTCAAAGAGGAGCGCGTGACGGTCCATGCCTGGCTGGTTGACGGTGAACCCGTCTCTTGCGATGATGAAATGGTGCTGGTCGCGTTCAAAAATTCGATACACCGCGAAACGACCGAGAAACCGGCGAACAAGTCGGTGATCGAAAACGTCATGGCTTCCGTGCTGGGCTGGCCGGCCAAACTGGGCACCGTCATGAAAAAAGAATGGCAGGAAGCGCTCGCAGCGAGCGCTGGATCGGTTCCCGGGGAACCGAAGCCGGATGATGCGCTGCAATTGATACCCGAAGATGCGGGAGAACCGGCTGCCGAACCCGTTGTGGAAGAAGCGCTGAAGCTGTTCGGTGAAGCGCTGGTGGTCGTCAAAGAAGATGATGGAGGATGAGAAAGCCATGCACAACATGAATCAAATGATGAAACAAGTCAAAAAAATGCAGGAACAAATGTTGAAAGCCCAGGAGGAACTGGGCAACAAAACGGTGGAAGGCACGGCCGGGGGCGGCGTGGTAACCGTTACCGTGAACGGTCACAAGAAGATGACCAATATTGTGATCAAGCCGGAAGTGGTTGATCCGGACGATGTGGAAATGCTGCAGGATCTGGTGTTGACCGCCGTCAATGACGCCATGGCCAAAGCCGAGGAACTGGCCAATCAGGATCTGGGCAAATTTACAGGCGGATTGAAAATTCCCGGCTTGTTCTGACAAGTGAACGTTTGGAGAGGAGCTACCCCGCATTGTTCTATCCGGAACCGATCGCGAAGCTGATCGACGCCTTCTCCCGACTGCCCGGCATTGGGCCCAAGACAGCGGCCCGTCTGGCCTTTTTCGTATTGCGCATGAAGGAAGAAGATGTTATCGATTTTGCCAAAGCGCTCGTAAACGTCAAACGGAATTTGACCTATTGTTCTGTTTGCTGCAACATCACTGATATCGACCCCTGCCGGATTTGTACGGACAAAACGCGGGACGTTTCCGTCATCTGCGCGGTACAGGAGCCCAAGGATGTCGTCGCCATGGAACGGACACGTGAGTATTCCGGTCAATACCATGTGCTTCACGGTGCGATCTCTCCGATTGAAGGGGTGGGTCCGGACGACATCCGGATTGCCGAATTGGTAAAGCGGTTGGGGGATGAACGGGTTCAGGAACTGATATTGGCGACGAACCCGAATATCGAAGGAGAAGCGACCGCCATGTATTTGTCCCGGCTGGTAAAACCTTTTGGCATCAAGGTGACGCGGATTGCACATGGATTGCCGGTCGGCGGCGACCTGGAATATGCCGACGAGGTGACGCTGTCCAAGGCGCTTGAGGGGCGCAGGGAACTGCTGTAAGCAATGGAAATTGCAAAATCGTTTCGCCAAACGGACGCCCGGACGGGCGTTTTTTGTTTTTCTCCCTCCCATTCTAAAGTGTTTCGGCCACGCATATAAACAGGGTATGGCAGACTGTCGGACAGGCGTGATCATGAGACGCGGAAAGCAGGAGGGATGTTCACGTGTGGTCAAGAGTGTTGCGGAAGCCGAAAAGGGAGGAATGGCATGAACAACAAAAGCTGGAGGCCATCCGGGATGTACGCCGCGCGGAAAAGGAACTGAATGCCGCGCTGTGGCAATTTCAGGAGGCGCTGGGGCAGGAACATGTCGATTATGCGATTTATTCGCTGGAAGCTGCCGAGCTCAAGTTGGACATGATGTTGCGCAAAGCCAAGAAAATATGGGCGGAATCACCGGAAGAAAATCGGGTGAGCGGAAAATGAAAACGTTTTGGCTGGCCATGTTTGGGTTGTCTTCGATCCTGCTGGCAGGGACGATTTTGAACACCAGATTGCCGAAAGGTTGGCTGACGCGCTTCGGCATTCATTTGGTGCTGTCGTCCATGGCCATCTATGCGCTGAATTATTCCGGTTGGCTGACGGGCATCTACATTCCGTTGAACCCCGCCAGCATCGGAGTTGTTGCATTGCTTGGCCTGCCGGGCATTGCGCTGATTGCGGGATTGCAGCAGGTATTGCTGACGTAACGGATGAAAGGGGTCATCCCAATCCATTTTCTCAGCAATAATGAAAAAATGCGTTGACGCCGCAAAGACGATGTGATACATTATCAATCGTGTCTGTTGCAACTAGGACAATGAGCGGTGATCTGACAAAAACGTTCCTTTTTCCAGAAAAATCTTGTTGCAACAGCAATATGGATTGTGATATATTATAAAAGTCGCCGTTAGGGCGGTGACGGATAGGCAAGGCCGGAAGGCCGAGCCGAATTGCTCCTTGAAAACTGAACATCGAGCGTAGCGGATCTTCGTCGCGAGACGAGGAAGGAACCAGGA
>Ga0310836_101272_pt1 | contig 14484 bp, 13 predicted proteins | sample SM_ome_4_FD_201310 | JGI IMG/M metagenome (GOLD analysis project Ga0310836, IMG submission 201310) | Sorghum-adapted microbial communities enriched on stacked mutant (SM) sorghum from Joint BioEnergy Institute, Emeryville, California... ... | reverse complement strand
TGATTGTTATAATAAAGAAGTATAATATAGGTAATACAGTTGATACAGAACACCAGTATGGCTTTTCAGCCGCAACCCCGGCATGAAAATGCGGAGAAGAGCGGCTGACTTTTGAGGTACGAAGGAAAAGAGAGAAGAGAATGAGACAATGATTTCAATGTAGAAAAAGGCGAACGCCTCTTTCCACCCCCGGATCTTCTTTCCCCTTCCTTCTTTTCTCATGATTTTCACAGAAAAAGGTGAGTCTATGGCAACGAAACACGAACAGATTTTGCAGCATATCGAGGAGCTGGAAGTCGGTAGCAAAATTTCGGTGCGCCAGGTGGCGAAGGAGCTGGAGGTTAGCGAAGGAACGGCATATCGGGCGATTAAGGATGCGGAAGCACAAGGATTAGTCAGCACGATTGAGCGGGTCGGTACGGTACGAATTGAGAAGAAGAAAAAACAGAATATCGAGAAGCTCACATTTGCTGAAGTAGTGAATATTGTAGACGGTCATGTGCTCGGTGGACGTGAAGGGTTATATAAGACGCTCAATAAATTTGTTATCGGTGCAATGAAGCTTGAGGCGATGATGCGTTATGTAGAAGCAGGCAGTCTGCTGATTGTCGGGAACCGCTACCAGGCCCATAAGCTATCGCTGCAGCATGGCGCTGCAGTATTGATTACCGGAGGTTTTGATACGAGCGAAGAAGTGAAGAAGCTGGCCGATGAGCTGCAGTTGCCGATTATCTCAAGTAGCTACGATTCATTCACGGTCGCGACGCTCATTAACCGTGCAATCGATGACCGCTTAATTAAGAAAGAAATCATGATGGTCGAAGATATTCTTATTCCGTTGAAGGATTCATACTATTTGAATATCCATCATACGGTACGGGATTGGCACCGTTTTGTGGAAGCGATTGGGCATGGACGTTTTCCGGTCGTGGACGAAAATATGAAGGTAATGGGTGTAGTGACGACGAAGGACATCGTCGGTCACGAATATGACGTTCCGGTGGAGAAAGTGATGACCAGAAATCCGATTACGGTAATGGCTCGCGTATCGGTTGCATCGGCTGCCCACATGATGGTATGGGAAGGCATCGAGATGCTGCCGGTCGTGGATAACCATCGTCGCCTGCTGGGTGTAATTACGCGCCAGGATGTACTGAAAGCGCTTCAGTATATTCAGAAGCAGCCGCAGATGGGCGAGACGTACACCAATCAGATTATGAGCCGTTTCCATGAGGAAAAAGGGGAAGGCGGCATCTATTTTCGCGGTGAGGTTACACCGCAGATGACCAATCATCTGGGCAACATCTCAAGCGGGGTATTAACCACACTTGTTTCCGAATCAGGAAGCCGGGCGCTTCGCCAGTATAAGAAAGGCGATATGGTTCCCGAGAATATTACGGTGTATTTCTTAAAGCCGGTACAGATTGAGAGCACGATTGAAATCAGGCCGCGTGTGCTCGAAGTAAGCCGGAAGTTCGGAAAAGTGGAAGTGGAAGTGTACCATCAGGGGACGATGGTATCCAAGGCGATGATGACTGCGCAGGTCATCGAGCGATAAAAGCGGGAAAAGCGGAAGTGCATACTCCCGCTTTATTTTTTTTCGCTCTGTTCTTTCTTGATTTTTGTAAAGTATCTCAGATTGCGGATGCCGAGCACCAGGTTGACTCCGCCGATCAGCAGAAAGACAATACCGATGACCAGACGAATTGTATCCACATGTTCGAACGTAAGCTGGTTGAACCCAACTCCGAGCAGAAAAATGCCCATGCCGATATTCATGCGCGCCTGGTAAATCCGAGCGATTACGCCCGGCTGGCTGCGCCATGTGATGGCGTAGTAGAGTGCGAACGTCGCCGATAAAATGATGATAATGGTAAAAATGGCTGTCAATGTGGGAACTCCCTTCGCTGCGATTTTCTTTTTTATTTTCGCATCCATGAGCAAAAAGCACAATAAAAAAGCGACTGTCCTCGGTCCGTTGATCTATCGGAAGGAAATCGCTTTGTGTTATATATGCGTATTATTGATTCGCTGGTTTATCTACATAAACATCTAGATTTTCTTCTTTAATGTAGCGTTCTATATTTTACTAAATTTTGCACTCGCTTGCGAGAGACGAGAGATTATCGCTGCTCTTCGACACGAACGTAGAGATGCAGGGAAGGGGAGACAACCAATGTAGACAGAGAAAGAGAATACGCCCGGTTCTCGATCATGTACTTCTTTTCCGCTATCATCATGATGATGCCCTCATGAAATCCTGCCACGTACTCCAGTGGTTTTCCTTTTAAGAAATATAAGTCCTGCTCAAGCTTTTTTTTAAGCTCTGTCTCTATAAATCCATCCTGGACTTGCAGATGGATCTCAATGTCCTTTATCACCTTTTTTTCTTTTTGAATCAAGTTATTCTCCCATTCTTTATATTCCGTAATTTCTTTTACATATTTTACATTTTGAGCCTCCAGCTCACGAATTCTCAGATGCAGTCTGTCCACTTCATCCCCTATGATGAGCAAGAGGACACACATGCCTATGATAAGACCCAGTACAAATAATAGAATGAATCGGATAGAGCGCCGCCAATAGGCGCTGGACGGTACTCTCATCTGATCTCACCATGAACCAGCCAGTGAATCAAGCGCGTGCCTGTATCGGCGCCAACAAACGCGCTGACGATGAAAATAATTTGTTTAATGACCGGCGACATGTTTCCGTCTGCAAAGATTCGCTCAATCTGCATAAAGGAATCGAATGTGCCGCCGAGTGCCCCGATCATCCCCCAGATTTTTAATTTAATAGCCAATTCGTACATAACATGAAATGGCGGCTGCCGGGTGAGAAGCGCCGCCATGCCGCCCAGGATGGCTCCGCCGAGTACAATACCGAACGCGACGAAGAAGTAAGCTGTCATTTTCGTTATCAAATATTCCAGCAGTATTTTGTTCATATCCACACCTTCTTCCATTCAAAACTGTTCTGTGTACATATGTATGGGAGACAGGCAGTAAATATGAATATAGGAATGTATGTTCTTATATTGCGTCGGACGGTATAATAGAGAAAGAAGAATAAACGGGTAAAGTCTGAGAAGCGAACAGGAGGAAGAAGATGAATACGTCATCTTTTGTGCATTTGCACGTACATAGCGAATACAGTCTGCTTGAGAGTGCGGCGCGCATCCGTCCGTTGGTGCGGCGAGCTAAAGAACTGGGTATGGATGCTCTGGCTATTACCGACTCGTCAGCAATGTACGGTATAATCCCATTCTACAAAGCATGCCGGGAGGAAGGGGTCAAACCGATTCTTGGCGTACAGTTGCAGGTGGCGGACAGGCCTGACGGGGGTGAGTGGAGCCGGGATGAGAAGGGATATTCACTTGTGCTGCTGGCCGAGGACATGGAAGGATATCGCAATATGATGTGGCTGCTGTCACAGGCCCATCTAGAAGGCCGGCATCGTCCGCTTCTTGCCAAAGATAGGCTTAAAGGCCATACGGCAGGCATCATCGCACTGAGCGGAGCACAGAACGGAGAAATCGGTACCCTGCTGTATGAGGGACAGATAGAAAAAGCCGTGGTAGTTGCCAGAGAGTATGCGGATTTGTTTGGTGAGCGGAATTTTTTCCTGGAGATTCAGGATCATCTACAGGAAGAGCAGAAGATTATAAACCAACGGACAAATGATGTGAGCCGCATGACGGGCATTCCGCTTGTAGCGACCAACGCTGTTCGCTACTTGCGTGAGAGTGATGCACCGGTGTTTGATGTCCTGCTTGCGATTGGGGAAGGCAAGACTGTAGAAGATACGGATCGGACGGTGTATCCAACCCGGGAATATTATCTGAAGAGTCCGGAAGAAATGAGCGAGTTGTTTATCTTTCTCCCTGAAGCACTTGAGAATACGGTACACATTGCACAAAGGTGCAATGTAGAACTCCCCCTTGGCGAATCGATTCTTCCAAGATTTCCGGTTCCGGAAGGGCAAACCGCTGACGGATACTTGCGTATGATATGCGAGGAAGGCCTTGTGCTCCGCTATGGGAAGCAAGCGGATAGCGCGGTGCGTGAGCGACTCGATTATGAATTGGATGTCATCTCACGCATGGGATTTGCCGATTACTTCTTAATTGTATGGGATTTTATCCGTTACGCTCGTGAAAGGGGAATCGCCGTGGGTCCGGGCCGGGGCTCGGCTGCCGGCAGTCTGGTCGCTTACGTTCTCCAGATTACAAACATTGATCCTGTAAAATACAAGCTGTTGTTCGAGCGTTTCTTGAATCCTGAGCGCATTAGCATGCCGGATATCGATGTGGACTTTAGTTACGAACGGCGCGACGAAGTGATTGACTATGTCGTACACAAATATGGTGCTGACCGTGTAGCCCAGATTATTACATTCGGAACGATGGCGGCGCGAGCGGCAGTGCGGGACGTCGGGCGGGCACTTGCCATACCGCTTTCAACCGTAGACCGGATTGCCAGGATGATTCCGGCCGAACTTGGTATTACGTTAGAGCGCGCACTTGCGAAAAGTCGGGCGCTTCGTCAGGCTGTGGAAGAAAGTTCACAGGCGCAAGAATTAATGGAACTGGCGCGTGCCGTAGAAGGACTGCCTCGCCATGCGTCTACGCATGCGGCCGGAGTGGTCATCTCGCGTAATCCGCTTACCGAATACGTACCGCTGCAGCAAGGACATGACGGACATGCGCTCACGCAGTATGCAATGGAAGCACTCGAGGAAGTCGGTCTGCTTAAAATGGACTTTCTCGGCCTAAAGAATCTGACTTTGCTTGAACAAACGGTTCGCCTTGTGCAAGAGCAGGAAGGTATTGCGCTTGATTTGAACACTCTTGCGCTCGATGATGAGCGTACGTATCGCCTGCTTTCTGACGCGGATACGGCGGGGATATTTCAACTGGAGTCTCCGGGGATGCGCCATGTACTTCGGGAGGTCAAGCCGTCGACATTCGAAGACATCGTCGCAGTATTGGCGCTGTTTAGGCCGGGTCCGATGGAGTTTATTCCTGATTTCGCGGCGGCCAAGCACGGCAAGAAGCAGGTGACGTACCTGCACCCGGTACTTGAGCCGATTTTAAAAGATACGTACGGATTTATTCTATATCAAGAACAGATTATGCAGATTGCTTCGGCGGTGGCGGGCTTTACGCTTGGTGAGGCAGACATTCTGCGCCGCGCCGTATCCAAGAAAAAGCGTGAGCTCTTGCAGGAGCAGCGGGAGAAATTCGTTGCCGGAGCGTTAAAGCAGGGCTATGAGGAGGCGCTGGCACACCAGTTGTACGACATGATTGTCCGGTTTGCCGATTATGGATTTAACCGCAGTCACAGCGCTGCATACGCTATGATTGCCTATCATATGGCTTACTTAAAAACAAATCATCCGGTTTCATTTTTGGCGGCGTTGTTGACGATGGCGCAGGGAAGCGCGGAAAAGGTAGCCGAATATGTGGAGGAGTGCAAGCGCCGTTCCATTCCAGTTCTCGGACCGGATATTAATCAGAGTGGGATCAATTTTGTAGTGGAAGAGGGAAAGATTCGCTTCGGGCTGGCCGCTATTAAAAATGTGGGCGTTCAGGCGATTCGCCGTATTCTGGAAGAGCGGAAGAAAAGACCGTTTACCGGCCTTCCGGACTTTTGTCTGCGGATTGATCAGCGGGTTTGCAACCGCCGTGTAATAGAAGCACTCATCAAAAGCGGAGCTATGGATAGCCTGACCGGTAATCGTGCGGCGCTTTTGGCGGTGCTTGATAAGACGCTGGAATGGGCGCAGCGCTCACGCCGTCGTGCGGAGGGAGAGCAGATCGACTTTCTTCTGGAGGGAGAATCGACCGAAGAAGAGGCGCCGGCCGTGCCGGATGATATTCCGGATTTCGGCCAGAAAGAGAAGTTGCTTCAAGAGAAAGAGTTGATTGGGCTATATTTGTCCGGACATCCGCTCGATGATTATCAGGATGTGTGCCGCAGATTTTCTTTTTTACCGCTGTCCCGTCTGCGTGAGAAGAAAGATAGGCAACCGGTACGTCTTGCAGGTATGGTGGTAGGGGTGCGCAGCATCTCGACCCGTCACGGACAGCCGATGGCTTTCGTTCAACTTGAAGATCAGACTTCGCGTGTAGAAGTCGTCGTCTTCCCGGGTGTTTATCAGCGCGTCGCAGAGCTGCTTGTGAAGGGAAAGCTGGTTGCGGTCGAAGGCAAAGCCAATTATCAGGATGACGAGATAAAGTGTATTGCTGACCGTATCAAAGAGCTGGAGGAGATACGGCAGACATCTGTACAGCAGGAAAAACCCCCAACGGTGTTCATCAAAATCGAACCGGCGATAGAAGAGGACATATCACGCCTGCAAAATTTGCAGCAGGTTCTTCGTGAAGAGGCCGGAGAGAGTCCTGTAATTCTTTACTACGCCGCAAAGCGTCAGTCCGTCCAACTGGCCCAAGAATATAACATATGTGCAACAAATGAAATAGTTAGGAAAATTGAGAAAATTATTGGAGATGGCCTGGTTATCATCAAAAAACAATAATTTTATAGGGAAAAACGACCAAAAGCGGCTTCAATCAGGTTTACAGATTGGCCGCTTTTGATATAATGAGAGAATAATAAAGGAAGTGGTCAGACCACTTAAAAATTCGGGGTTGAAGAGAGAAGGAGTTGTTAGAAAGGTGCCAAACATGCGTGAAAAAGCATTAAAGCTGCACAGAGAAAACCGGGGAAAGATTCAGGTAGAATCCAAAGTCGCTTTAAACAATGCGGACGATTTAAGCCTTGCATATTCTCCCGGGGTAGCGGAGCCATGTAAAGATATTTTTGACAACCGTCAGAAGGTATACGACTATACAGCGAAGGGCAACATGGTTGCCGTTGTTTCTGACGGCTCAGCTGTATTAGGGTTAGGCAACATCGGGCCTGAAGGGGCGCTTCCGGTTATGGAAGGAAAAGCGGTTCTCTTTAAATCGTTTGCAGGCGTAGACGCGTTTCCTATCTGCCTGAACACGCAGGACCCAGAAGAAATTATTAAGACGGTTAAATATCTGGAGCCGACGTTTGGCGGCATTAATCTAGAGGATATTGCGGCCCCGAATTGCTTTGAGATTGAAGAACGATTAAAGAAAGAACTATCTATTCCGGTGTTTCACGATGATCAACACGGCACTGCTATTGTCACGGCAGCCGGTCTTTTGAACGCGTTGAAAATTGTCGGTAAGAAGATGGAAGACATCTCTGTAGTAGCAAACGGTGCGGGTGCAGCGGGTATCGCCATTATTAAGTTGCTGCTTTTCATGGGCGTAAAAGAAGTGATTATGTGCGATTCGAAAGGGGCTATCTATGAAGGCCGTCCGTTCGGGATGAATCCGATTAAAGAGGAAATCGCGCGCATAACCAACCAGCGTAAAGCGGAAGGCACACTCGGGGACGTGCTGAAAGGCGCGGACGTCTTCATCGGCGTATCGGTCGCAGGCTCCCTGACGCCGGAGATGGTGCAGTCGATGAACGACAATCCGATCATTTTCGCTATGGCTAACCCGATTCCGGAAATTATGCCGGAAGCCGCCAAAGAAGCGGGTGCGGCAGTTATTGGTACCGGGCGCTCCGATTTTCCGAATCAAGTCAATAACGTGCTGGCATTCCCGGGAATTTTCCGTGGCGCACTCGAAGTAATGGCCACCGATATTAATGAAGCGATGAAGCTTGCGGCGGTAAAGGCGATTGCGGAGCTTATCACCGATGATGAACTGACGCCGGATTACATCATTCCTTCGCCGTTCGACTCAAGAGTAGCTCCGCATGTGGCCGCATCGGTTGCGAAAGCCGCAATGGAGACGGGCGTAGCGCGCCGGGAAATCGACCCGGAACAAATCAAAGTAGCGATGCTGGCAGCTGTACAAGTATAAGATTGTCATGAAATGAGGAATACGAGGAATTGAGGAGAAGAGAACGAGAGGGTGATTTCAATGTGGAAAAAGGCGAAGGCCTTTTTCTTCCCTGGATCTCCTTTCCTCTTTCTCTCCTTGTTTCTTCGTGATTTTCACAGAAAAAGGAGGAGTGATTCCTCCTTTTTTTGGCGAGAACAAATAAAAAAGAGCAAGCAAGGTGAGGGCCGTGTCAAATTTGCCTGAACAGCGCAAAGTTTATCAGGAGATACTGCTGGAGATTAACCGAATCATCAAGGAAGATGGATTAAAGCCGGGGGATAAGCTGCCTTCCGAACGCGAGTTGTCCGAGAGGTTGCAGGTGGGTCGCTCTTCCGTACGGGAGGCGCTGCGGGCGCTGGAGCTGCTCGGATTGATTACAACGCGCCGCGGTGAGGGGACGTTTATTCAGCATTATCGACACAATCAGCTCATTAATCTACTCGGAGCGTACATTTTAAAAGATTACAAAACAAGAAATGATCTGGTAGAGATGAGGAAAATCCTGGAGATTGATGCCGTACGCCTGGCATGCAAGCGGGCAGGTGAGAAACATTTCGCCGAGATGGAGCGCATCATTCAACAGGGAGAAGAGCGGATTCGGGAAGGAAAAGTGCCGACGGAAGAAGATTATTTGTTCCATCGGGCCATTTGTAGGTCCAGCCGCAATTCGGTGCTGCACCGGATGTGGGTTCCGCTCATTGAATACAGTAAAACCGTCCGAGAGAGCTCTCTTTCCAGAGAAGGGAGAGCGGAAGAAGGATTTAAGGAACACCGGGCGATTCTTGAGGCGATTCGGCGGGGCGATGAAGATGAGGCTGTACACCGCATGAGCATTCATCTGGAAAATAGCATCTTATAACCTTTCTCCGCATGGGAGTGATAAGTAAGGCAAATTCTGCAAAAAAGGTTTAGAATGGTGATAGGCAACATATATTTGGTAAGGAGGATGAGCCGGAATGTGGACGGTCATCTACATTGCCCATAGCGCAAAGATTGCGGAACGAATTCAGGATAAGCTTACAGCCGAAGGATTCCTCGTGAAAATTCGCCAGTCCGGTGTATCCAGGCAGTATGAAATTCTTGTTCCTGCCGGAGAAGTACGGGAAGTGCAGGAAGTATTGAGCGCAATTCTTCATTGATGCCTGAAGAGAGGTGTATCGTGTTGTTAAAAGACATTTTTTATAAAAAACGTCGCTACGCGACGGTACAGACGGGACAAGTCCAAGAAGACAAACCAATGGCAAAAGAAGTGCCGGAAGGGTTGATGACGAAGTGTCCCAAATGTGGAACGATTGCCTATGCGAAAGAACTTGAGAAAAACTTGAAAGTATGCCAGGGATGCGGCCACCATTTTTCTATGACCGCGTTCGAGCGGATTGCCATGCTGGTGGATGAAGGCCATTTCTTTGAATACGACAGCGGGCTTCTGTCTGCAGATCCGCTCAATTTTCCTGATTATATGCCGAAACTGGAGAAGGATATGGAGAAATCCGGACTATCCGAAGCGGTGGTTACGGGTGAAGGAACCATTAAAGGATATCCAGCCGTCATTGCCGTGATGGACTCGCGTTTCCGGATGGGAAGCATGGGGTCGGTCGTCGGGGAGAAGATTGCCCGCGCTATCGAACAGGCCATTGAAAAGCAGTATCCGTTTATCCTGTTTTCAGCGTCTGGAGGCGCACGCATGCAGGAAGGCGTACTCAGTTTAATGCAGATGGCGAAAACAAGTGCGGCGCTGGCCAAACTGAGCGCCGCCGGCGGACTTTATATCTCCGTGATGACCAACCCGACAACCGGTGGCGTATCGGCGAGCTTTGCTTCGCTCGGCGACTATAATTTTGCCGAGCCGGGAGCGCTTATCGGTTTTGCGGGAAGGCGCATTATCGAACAGACCATTCGCCAGGAGCTGCCGGAGGATTTTCAGACAGCCGAATTCCTGTTGAAAAAAGGGCAGCTTGATAAAGTTATACCCCGTAAAGAATTGCGTGACACGCTCGCGAAAATTCTTGACATGCATACAGTAAGGAGGGCAAACTAATGGCCGGAGAATTACCATTTGAGAAGCCGCTCCTGGAACTGAATGCGAAAATCGAGGAGCTGCGCAAATTTACGGAAGAAAAAGATATAGATTTTACCGATGAGATTGTAAAATTGGAAGCGAGGGCAAAATCACTGGCCCAGGAGATATACGGAAACTTGACTCCGTGGCAGCGGGTGCAACTGGCGCGGCATCCGGAACGTCCGACAACGCTCGATTTGATAAACGAGCTGTTTACCGATTTTATCGAATTGCACGGAGACCGCCTGTACGGAGACGACGCGGCGATTGTTGCCGGTATTGCCAAATTCAATGGTCGTCCTGTCACCGTAATGGGACATCAGAAAGGCCGCGATACAAAAGAAAATATTGCACGTAACTTCGGCATGCCCCACCCGGAAGGCTACCGTAAAGCGCTGCGCCTTATGCAGCAGGCGGACAAGTTCAATCGGCCGATCATTTGTTTTATCAACACGCCGGGTGCGTATCCGGGCAAAGCGGCGGAAGAGCGCGGACAAAGCGAGGCAATCGCCCGCAATCTGCGTGAGATGGCATCATTTGGAGTGCCGATTATTTGTATCGTGACTGGTGAGGGCGGCAGTGGCGGTGCGCTGGCACTTGGTGTCGGAAATCGGCTGTTGATGCTGGAGAACGCCTTCTATTCCGTTATTTCTCCGGAAGGGGCGGCGGCGCTCCTGTGGAAAGATGCAAGCCAGGCGCAGCGTGCGGCGGAGACGATGAAAATTACAGCCCGTGATTTATACGAATTGGGCGTTGTGGATGAAATCATACCTGAGCCTATGGGGGGTGCTCATCGTCATCTCGCGCAAACAGCGGCTTCTTTGCGTGACGCGATCAAAGGCCATCTCGCAGAACTCACGGACATGAGCCGGGAAGAACTGGTGGCCGACCGCTATGAAAAATACAAATCGATAGGACGGTATGCAGCTCTCACAGAATCTATCTAGGAGGTCAGCAAACGATGCGAAAAACGAAGATTGTATGTACTATTGGTCCTGCAAGCGAGTCGATTGAAACGCTGAAAGCGTTAATGGAGGCGGGAATGAACGTAGCCCGCTTGAATTTTTCCCACGGCTCACACGAAGAGCACGGCGCCCGGATTGCGGCGATTCGTCAGGCGGCATCGGAACTTAACAAAAACGTGGCGATTCTGCTCGATACGAAGGGACCAGAAATTCGCACAGGCGTGCTGGAGCAGGCATCCGTGGAACTTGTAGAAGGTGAGACGATTGTGCTGACCACGGAAGAAATCAAGGGAAATGCAAAACGTGTCTCAATCACGTATGAAGGACTTCCAAATGATGTCTATCCAGGTTGCACCATTCTTATCGATGACGGTCTCATCGGATTGACTGTCGAAAAGGTAGAGGGAACAGAAATATATTGCCGCATCCGTAATGGAGGCATATTGAAGGATAGAAAAGGGGTTAATGTACCGGGCGTACAAATCGGGCTTCCCGGCATTACGGAGAAAGATGCGAGAGACATTGAATTCGGTATTGCGCAGGATATCGATTTTATCGCAGCTTCGTTCGTCCGAAAGCCGGAGGACGTGCTGGAAATCCGTGAGATTTTAGAGCGCCACGGTGCGGATATTCAGATTATCTCCAAGATTGAAAACCATGAGGGAGTCAAGAATGCGGCGGATATATTGGCCGTCTCTGACGGACTGATGGTGGCGCGTGGTGATCTCGGTGTGGAAATTCCGGCTGAAGAAGTGCCGTTGGTGCAGAAAGAGCTGATTCGCCGCTGCAACGAGGCCGGTAAGCCGGTTATTACTGCGACGCAGATGCTTGATTCGATGCAGCGCAATCCGCGCCCGACCCGTGCTGAAGCGAGCGATGTGGCAAATGCAATCTTTGACGGCTCGGATGCGATTATGTTGTCCGGCGAGACGGCAGCCGGGAAATACCCTGTGGAAGCCGTAAGAACGATGAATCGAATTGCTGAACGGACAGAGAGTGCGCTTGCATATCGTGAAATTCTGCATACGAATTCCGTCGTTAAACAGACGGCCATCCCGGATGCGCTCAGCCAGGCTGTGGCGAATGTGGCCTTTGATTTGGATGCACGTGCCATTATTACCGCTACGGAAAGCGGTCATACGGCGCGTATGGTATCGAAATTCCGCCCGAAAGCGCCGATTATCGCTGTTACGCCGCATCCGCGCGTTTGCCGCAAGCTAGCGCTTGTATGGGGCGTAATCTCGCTGCACAGTGAAGCGACGGAGAGCACGGATGAAATGCTCGACATTTCCGTCCGCACCGCCGTCCTCTCCGGTGTTGTGAAACGCGGAGACCTGGTGATTATTACAGCCGGTGTACCGGTGCGCGAACCGGGAACCACTAACCTGCTGAAAGTGCATATTGTAGGTGACGTCGTGGCGCGCGGGCAGGGCATCGGCCATAATACTGCCACCGGCAGGGTATTGAAAGTGAAGGACGGAAATGAGATTCCACCTGAGGACGGCTCAAATTATATCGTAGTTGCCAGGGCGACGGACCGTGATATGATGTCGCTGATTGAGAAAGCAAGCGCATTGGTAGTCGAAGAGGGTGGCCTGACGTCCCATGCCGCGGTAGTGGGGCTAAATCTTGGTATTCCTGTTGTGGTGGGCGTAGCGAACGCAACTCGGGTATTCGCCGATGGAGATGAAGTAACGGTCGACCCGTCGAGCGGACGCATTTATGCCGGATTTGCCCGAATTCTATAAATAACGGAGAAACGGTGGATAGATATGAACGACACAGAGAAGTGGTTTGAGACAACTGTGCGGGTTCGTTACCAGGAGACGGACCAGATGCAGGTTGCGTATCATGCTAATTATTTGGTGTGGTTCGAGGTAGGAAGAACGGAGATGATCCGCCAGATGGGATTCTCTTATCGGCGGTTTGAAGATTTGGGGTTCATGCTTCCCGTAACGGAAGCGAACGTAAAGTATAAGCAGGCTGCCCGTTATGACGATGAACTTACAGTGCGGACAAAAGTTATCCGTTGCGAGGGCGTGCGTCTACTGCTCGGATATGAAGTGCTTCGGCTTCCCGAAGGTGAGTTGCTGGCGTCGGGTGAGACGCATCATGTGTGGACATCCACCGACCTAAAGCCAGTTCGTCTGGAAAAACGGATGCCGGAACTCTATACGTTAATGAAACAATACGAATGGTAGATGGAAGGGGGAAGAAGGTATGCTGCGCGTGCTAATTGTGCTACTCCTGCTTATACCGGTACTGGAAATCTGGCTGCTGATGGCTACGGGAAAGGCAATCGGCTGGGTCCCTACGCTATTGTTATGCATTCTGACCGGAGTAACGGGAGCCTGGCTTGCCAGACGGCAGGGACTACAGTTTTTCCGGCTGGCGCAGCTGCAGCTAAGCCGCGGGGAGATGCCCGGAGAAGTTATTCTGGACGGGATTTTCGTATTCATGGGCGGTCTTCTTCTCCTGACACCCGGATTTTTCACGGATTTTCTTGGTTTTTCCCTGCTCATTCCGTATACACGCGGGATTGCCAGGCTATGTACCAAGCGATGGTTGGACAAGAAAATTCGTAATGGTCAATTCAATGTATTTACGTTCAACCGGTTTAACCGATTCTAATCAAAAAAGCTTACGGCCCAGGCTGTAAGCTTTTTTGATTTCATCTTAATTATTGCTTCATTTTTTCTGTTTTTTATGGCTTTTATATAGGCGGGGTTCCCTTAATAAATGTCCAAACATCCCGGAAGATTCCCGCGTTTCTTAGAGCATTCATTACTACGAGCAGCACAGGTCCGAGAATGAGACCGAGGAATCCGAATAACTTGAGTCCCACGAACAGCGCGATCAACGTAAGAAGCGGGTCAAGACCTACATTCGTAGCGACAATTTTCGGTTCTGTGATCTGCCGCTGGACAATCACGATAGCATACAGAATAGAAAGCCCGATAACCAGACGAAAATCCCCCTCGAAACCTGCATACGCAATCCAGGGAACGAACACGGCGCCTGTTCCTAAATATGGCATCAGATCGACCAGCCCGGTTAAAAGCCCGATCGAAACTGCATAGGGTACGCCTAGAATCAAGAGCCCGATAATTACAATGGCTGCCGTAATTGAAATGAGCGTAACTTGAGCCTTAATGAAGCCGAGGAGCGCTTTACGCAAATCATCCGCGACACCAGATGCTTTACTTACATATTCGGCCGGAATGGCGCTTTTCGTTTTGGCTATGATTTTATGGTAGTCCTTGCTGATGAAAAAAGCCGATAATACTGAAATAACCAGCACTGTGGCAGTGTTCGGGATGGAACTTAGCAGATGGCTGATACCTCCAAGGAAAGTTTTGGTTATATTCGTTCCGGTCTGGGCGATTCTTGTCATCGTCTTTCCGACATTTTCCTGAATTTTCTCCTGATAGCTGGCATCAAGGTTGCTGTATAGATTCATGAAGCGTTCATAAAGACTGGACTGCAGGCTGCGTGATATAAAATTTTTCGTATAGTTGGAAAGTTGATCG
>Ga0310836_101271_pt1 | contig 14488 bp, 14 predicted proteins | sample SM_ome_4_FD_201310 | JGI IMG/M metagenome (GOLD analysis project Ga0310836, IMG submission 201310) | Sorghum-adapted microbial communities enriched on stacked mutant (SM) sorghum from Joint BioEnergy Institute, Emeryville, California... ... | reverse complement strand
GTACACTTCACCTTGAAGGTGCTCCTTTCCTTGGATGGTGTTGTTTTCGGTAAACCTCATTATACCAAGGATTGGAGCCCTTTTTTAGTTAATTGATGAGAGGGTACTTTCGAAATTCAGGTTTATAACTTTTCGAGGTGGGAAAGGGATTCCGCCTCGTTTTTGTTTTTGGTAAGGTAGGGGTATGGAGAAGAACGTGCTAAAACGAATCTTTTTTGATGAACATGGACATTGGGATCGGTTTGTTGCGAAGCATAAGGGCAAGGTTCGTCCCAATGTTGTAAAAGAAGTGGAGAAGTTTCGCAAATGCGGAGATCCACGGAACGGATTTAAGCTGCTGGTATGCGAAGGTTGCCACGATTTGCGGCTTGTACCGTATAGATGCAAAGGAAGATTCTGTACGACCTGTTCATGCGGAGAGACGGAAGAATGGGCGCGGCTTCTGGAACAAGACGTATTTCAGGTGAACCACCGCCACGTCGTCTTTACGGTCGATGAACGGTTGCGGGAAGTGTTTCTGCTCCATCGGGAAAAATTGTTGAAGGAATTTATGGATGAAGCGGTTCGAGTAGTCAAAGAGTATTTCGAAAAAAAGCATAAGGTGACCCCGGGGATCATCGCGGGGTTACATACGTCTGGGGCACGGCTTCAGTTTAATCCCCACGTTCATATGCTGGTGACCATGGGGGGGATGAGGAAGAACGGCGAATGGAAAACGTATGACTTCGTTCCGTTCGATATGTTGCGCAAACAATGGCAGACGGTGGTGCTGAAGCTGATCCGCCGAAAGCTGAGTGAATCGGAGAAAAGACAGGTGCAATCTCGATTGCAAAAAGCCTACAGCGAAAATGGGGAAGGTTTCTATGTGCATGCTCCGAAACAGAAAGGTGATGTGAAACGGCAATTGGGATATATCGGGCGATACATGAGAAGGCCAGCCATCGCAGTAAAGCCGAATCGTTGCGTATGATGGGGAAATGGTGACATTTCGATACCGGGATAAGCAAGACGGGGAAGAGAAAACAGAGACGGTTCCGGTGGAGGAATTTATTGGACGATTGATTCGACATATTCCGGAAGAGAACTTTAAGACGATTCGTTACTATGGAGTGTATGCGAGGCGAATCAAGAGCCTGTGCAAGAAGATCGTGAGCGAGTGGCAAAAAGCGGCGAGGAGAATTATCGTCAAAGCCAAAAGGATCTTAAAGCGTAGAACGTGGGGAGAACGGATTGAGGAACAGACGGGGAAGCCGCCATGTTGTCCCAAATGCGGAGGATATTACGAATACAAGGGAGAAGCTTGCCTTGAAGAAGGGAGGTTGAAGGTGAAGTACGCAGTGTGCTCCACCTCCAAAGCATGTCTGGAAAGGATGATTCGAGATGTCGCCCGTGTCCAGAAAACGAAAACCAGCAAGGAAAAAGAAAAAGCCGCAAGTTGGGTTGCATAGCAAGGGGAAGGTCAAGTATATCTGTCTTGCATGTGACACCACAGAGGAGATTCCATTGGATGTAGTACGGAATTTTGATGCAATGGATGATGGAGATCCGACCGTACCACCGCAATTTCAATGCGAGGCATGTGGTGGAGCGATGTATCCGGAATACTACAAAGGAGTCCATGGTTACGAATACCGGATCAGTGACGTAAAAAATGAAACTGGGTGAAGAGGAAGCCTCACACCCAGCTTCATTTCCTGCAAAATGACCACAATGCTCGACACAAGGACGCCGTCAGGCGTTTTTCTTATTCTGTTTTCAAGACGCGGATATTCATCTCCGCCAGCTTGTCGAGCATCTCCGGCGACGCCTTCGAATCGGTGATGAGCGTGTCTATTTCCGAAGTCCGGGCAAAGGAAGAGATCGAGCTCTTGCCCAGCTTGCTGTAATCAAGCAGCACAATGAGTCTCCGCGACGCTTTCACCATCTCTTTCTTCAATTCGACCTCGTAGACGTTGAAGTCCGTTAATCCGTCCTCGATCGTAAATCCTCTGGCCGACGCAAACATCGTGTCGACATTGATCTGTTGCAGGATGTTCGTCCCCAATGTCCCTTCGATGGCAAACGACCCCAACCTGAGCACCCCGCCGATCAAAATGACCGTTATCCCCGGATTTTCCCGCAGTTCAAGGGCGGCGGGGATCCCGCTCGTCACCACGATGAGCCGGATCGGCATTTTTTTCAGTCGTCTGGCCAGTTCCAAAGCCGTCGAGCTGGCATCGAGCAAGATGCATTGGCCGCTGTCCACCAATTCCGCCGCTTTGGCCGCGATGGCCATCTTCTCTTCCGGATTTTTCTTTTCCCGGACGTCAAAGCTGGTTTCCGTCTGCGCTTCGGTTTGCAGAACCGCACCACCGTGCGTTCGCTGCAAGAGACCTTCTTCCTCCATCGATTGCAGGTCGGTGCGGAGAGTGGCTTCGGAAACGCCCAGCATTTCCGACAGTTCCTTCACTGTCGCTCTTTGTTGTTTTTTTAGAAGTTCTATAATTTTGTCTCTTCTTTCGGTTTTGAACATTTTTGACACGATAATCACCTTTTATTTTTTTATGTCAGTCCATATCACACTTAGCATATCAAAAGCGCCTAGGCATATCAATTTGAGGTTGTAAGCGTTTTATTAATAAAACAAAAGCATAAACAAATAAAAATCATCGTTGAGAACCATTATATCATATAATTTTGAATGAAAATAATAAAAATCGAAAATAAAAATTGACAAGTCGAAAATAAATGATAATATTAAATTCACAATCCGGATTTATTTCGATGAAAGGGAGGGGTCGCCGGGGTTCAAAGGGAACCATCAACACAACTACTTGGTAACGCTTACAGTGGATCGTCAAAAAATTCGTTGCCATGCCGCAACGAGACAATGGGGGATTCAAACATGAAAAAAAGCCATGCCATGAAATCAATCATTTTGCTTGTAGTAACCGCTTTACTCGTCTTTCTGGCCGCCTGTTCTTCCGGCGGAAAATCGTCAAGCCCCAGTCCGAGCGCTTCCGGCGGGGCAAGTCCTGGCGCATCAAGCCCGCAGGCGGCAGCGGACGACGGGGCCTTCGACTGGAAGAAGCATTCCGGAGAACAAATCGATGTGATGCTGAACCAGCATCCTTATGCGGAAGCCATCGTCGACAGACTGCCGCAGTTCGAAGAGCTGACCGGAATCAAAGTCAACTATTCGATCACGCCCGAAGAAAACTACTTCGACAAGCTGACGACGGCGCTCAACGCCCGCAACGGGAACCCGGACGTATTCATGACCGGTTCGTATCAACTGTGGGAGTACGCGCCGGCGGATTACATTCAGGAACTCGACTCGTTCGTTAACGACCCTTCCAAAACGGACAGCGGATACGACATCAACGATATTTTCAAAGGTATCCTGGACGGCGACCGCTGGGACCTCGTCCCCGGCCACGCGGTGGGCACGGGCAACCTCTGGGCGCTGCCGCTCGGCTTTGAATCAAACGTTCTGATTTACAACAAGCGCGCGCTCGAATCGATCGGCGCCGAGCCGCCGAAAACGTTCGACGAACTCATTGAAATCGGTGAGAAACTGAACGGCTGGAACGGCGAAGGCTCCTACGGCGTTGCCGTGCGCGGCACCCGTTCGTGGGCGACGATCCACCCCGGCTACATGACGGCGTTCAGCATGAGCGGCGCCAAAGACTTTGAAATTCAGGACGGCAAGCTCGTTTCCAAGCTGGACAGCCCGGAAGCGATCGAAATCACGAAGAAATTCGCCGAACTCGTCAAGAGAGCCGGACCGAAAGACTGGACGAACTACACCTGGTATCAAGCTTCTTCCGACCTTGGCGCCGGCAAAGCGGCCATCGCGTTCGACGCCGACATTTTCGCCATCTTCCAAGGCTCTGAAGGCGCTTCCCAAGAAGCGGGCAACCTGGGCACCGCGCCGCCTCCGATCGTCAAGGAAGGCCAGCCGGTCGGAGCCAACGAATGGATCTGGTCCATCGCCATGAACCAGTCGTCCAAGAAGAAAGACGCCGCGTGGTTGTTCATGCAGTATTTTACCGGCAAGGAGCACACCCTTTGGGGAGCGACCCAAGCCAAAGTGTTTAACCCGATCCGGCAATCGGTATGGGATAACCCGGACTTCGTTGAGCGAATCTCCAAGTTCCCGGGCTATTATGAAACGTTCCAGGCGGTCATCGACAACACATCGATCAAGTTCACGCCGCAACCCGAATTTTTCAATACGACGACCGAATGGGCGGCCGCCCTGCAAGATATCGTGACAGGGCGAGCGGATGCGGAAAGCCGTATGAAGCAGCTCGCCAAAGACATCAACGAACGCGTCTCCCGCATTCGCGTGCAATAAACCCATCGATTTACGGGAGCGGACGCGATGGCGTGATCTATCGCGTCCGTCTGCCGTTCCCGGAAGGAGAATGTCCATGAGTTCAATCGGCAGACCGGACCCGTCGGTCCCGTTCGCGGATCTGGCCAATGCAAGCCCGAACCGGAATATGGATAAGATCCCGCCGATTCCTTTCATGCGCAAAGCCCGGCCCTATCTGATTCTGGCGCCCGCCTTGCTGCTTACGATCGGCATTTTGATCCCGTTCTTTATTTCGATCTATTATTCGCTTACCAACTACTCTTTCAAATACAAAGACTATTCGTTCGTCGGGCTGGAGAACTGGACCAAAATGCTGACGGATCCATCTTTCTGGCACAGCGTTTGGGTCACTTTGCAGTACGCCTTCTTCTCGACAGGTACGGAAATGCTGCTCGGCATCGGGGTTGCCCTGATGCTGAACCAGGACACCCGGCTGGCCAAGGCGCTACGGATAGTGCTGATCTTCCCGCTGATGATAGCGCCTGTTATTGCGACGCTGATCTGGCAGCTGATGACGAACAACTCGGTCGGTGTCATTGCTCACGCCCTTAGATCGATCGGAATCAACAACTTCCTGTGGGGCGCGGCTCCGAAGACCGCCATGTTCTCCGTCGTCCTGATCGACGTTTGGGTAAACACGCCTTTCGTCATCGTACTCGTGCTGGCCGGCCTCCGATCGCTGCCGAAAGCGCCGTTTGAATCGGCCATGGTGGACGGCGGATCGGCCTGGTTTACGTTCAAGACGCTCACGCTTCCGATGATCAAGCCTTTGCTGCTGATCGCCCTGCTGTTCAGGGTCATGATCTCCTTGCAGGAGTTTTCGATTATTTTCGCCCTGACCCGCGGCGGTCCCGGCGACACGTTAATGTCGTTGCCGCTGACCGCTTACAACGAAGCCTTTACGTACAAGGAATTGGGTGCCGCGCTTCCCTATATGCTTATTCTTTGGGTGTTCATATACATCCTGAGCTACTATTTGATCCGATACTGGAGCCGCGCGCAGAAAAACGCATCCGGGAGTTGAGGGGGGGCCTTAACAGATGGGAAATACGAATCCGATTGCCAAAATTCTAAAAAATTCGGCGTTGCTCTTGTACGCCTTGTTTGCCTTGTTTCCGCTGTTTTGGATGCTGCTCATTTCGTTCAAGCACGACCGCGAGATGTTCAACACCATTTTCGTGTTCAACCCGACGCTGGAAAACTATCGGGTGCTGTTTTCCACCGGTGAGTACATCGGCTACTTCATGAATAACGTGTTTGTCAGCGTAGGAGCGGTTCTGCTGTCGCTGGCGGTGGGCGTGCCCGCGGCCTATGCGCTGGCCCGATTCGATTTCAGGGGTAAAGAAGATTTGGCGTTTACGTTCCTGTCTTTTCGGTTTGCGCCTGAAATGCTCGTCATTCTTCCTTTGTTCCTGATCTACCAAAAAATCGGCTTGTACGACACCGCATTCGGCCTCATCTGGGTGTTTCAGTTGATTTCGCTGCCATTTATCATTTGGATTCTGAGAGGCTACTTTGAGGATATTTCTCCCGAAATCGAGCATGCCGCAAGGGTCGACGGATATTCCTGGTGGCGCGTGTTTCTGAAAATCAACATGCCCCTGATCAAGCCGGGCATGGTTGCGGCGGCGCTGCTGTCGTTTATCTTCGTCTGGAACAACTTCACCTTCACCTTGCTGCTCGCCGGCCAGGGTGTCGTCACCACGACGGTGGCATCTTTAAAATACATCTCTTCCGACACGGTTCATTACGGACAGATGGCGGCCGCGGTCACCATTGCGGCGCTGCCGGAAGTGCTATTGGCATTGCTGATCCAGAAGCACCTGGTTCGCGGCTTGAGCATGGGTGCGGTGAAAGGCTGACAACAAGGGAAAGGAGGAGAGCCGATGGCGGATATCGCCCTGAAGCAGGTTACCAAGAAATTTAAAAAAAATACGGTGCTGAGCGGAGTCAGCATCGACATCAAGGACAAAGAATTCTTTGTCATCTTCGGGCCGGCGGGTGCAGGCAAGACCACCTTGCTTAATCTGATCGCGGGCATCCTGGTGCCCGAGGAAGGCGTCATCACCATAAACGGCAATGTCATCAATTCGCTGGAGCCGGAGCACCGCAACGTGGCAATGGTGTTCGAGAACTACGCTTTGTATCCTCATTTGACGGTGTTTGAAAATATCGCTTCCCCGCTGCGGAGTCCGAAGTACCGCCAGCCGGAGGGCAAAATCCGGGATGAGGTCGAACGGGTGGCCAAAATATTGCGCATCGACTGGTTGCTGCAGCGGCTCCCTTCCGAATTGTCGAACGGGCAGCGGCAGCGCGTCTCGCTGGGACGCGCGCTTGTCCGAAATCCGGAAGTGTTTCTGATGGATGAACCGCTGACGCACCTGGATGCCAAGCTGCGCCACCAGATGCGGGCGGAATTCAAGGAAATGCAGGCCAATCTCAATACTACGACAATCTACGTCACGCACGACTATCTGGAAGCGCTCAGCCTGGCTGACCGCATTGCCGTTCTGAATCAAGGCAGAATCGAACAGATCGGCACGCCGGACGAAATTTACTACCGGCCCGCCACCGAATTCGTTGCGGAAGCGTTCGGCGAACCGGAAATCAATATTTTGACCGCCGATCTGGTGAGCAAGGACGGATCGATGCATCTGAATTTGCTTGGCGACAGCGATCATTTTGCGGTTCCCGGCCGGGTGAGGCAAGCGCTGGAGGAACACGGCGGGGATACCGTTCGGGCGGGGTTCCGTCCCAAGGACATCAAATACAACTTCACCGGCGATTCTTCCATGCTCCGCGCGACGGTATACAGCTTCGAACCGCTCGGCGCGAAAGCGATTTTGACGGTTCAAGCCGACGGGCAGTTGATCCGGCTGATCGCGGCTGCGGATTTGGACGCAAAGCCGGACCAGCCGATCTATCTTAAGTTCAACATGGAGGAAGCCATCTTTTTCGACAGCGGAACCGGACGATTCATTGCGAGAGCCGGAGAGAAAGGGGTGCGTTCCGTTGGCTGAACTGGTGATCCGGGATTTGAACAAGACGTACATGAAGCAGAAAGAACGGATTCATGCCGTCAAATCATTGAATTTGACTGCCCGCGACGGAGAGTTCATCGCATTCCTCGGCCCATCCGGCTGCGGCAAGTCGACCACCCTGCGCATGATCGCCGGTCTGGAGGATATCACTTCCGGGGAAATCGAGATCGGCGGAACGGTGGTCAACCACCTGCATCCGAGCAAGCGGAACGTGGGCCTCGCGTTCGAGAACTACGCGCTTTATCCTCCGCTGACGGTGTACGACAACATCGCTTTCAATCTGCGCGCAAAAAAGATGCCGGAGGAGGAAATCAAGCGCGAGGTCGGGAAAATCGCGGAGCTTCTCCATATCACTTCGCTGCTTGACATGAAGCCGGCGGCTCTGTCAGGAGGACAGAAACAGCGGGTCAACATCGCCAGGGCGATCGTGCGGAAACCGGGCATTCTGCTGCTGGACGAACCGTTATCCCATTTGGACGGCAAAATGCGCCAGAGCATGCGCACAGAGCTGAAACGTCTGCATACCGAAATCAAGTCGACCAGTATCATCGTGACGCATGACCAGTCGGAAGCGATGGCGCTTGCCGACCGGATCGCTATTATTAACGAAGGCGTCCTGCAGCAGTTCGGTACCCCGCTGGAAGTATACAATCATCCGGTGAACGAGTTCGTGGCCGGCTTTATCGGGGAACCGCCGATGAACCTGTTTACCGTCCACGCCTTCACGGCGAAGTCGGGCAAAAAGATGTTCCGCATCGAAGATTCGCTTCTGGAATTCGAGGTCCCCGCCGCCTACCGGGAAAAGGTGAGAGACAGCCAGCCGTACCGATTCGGCATCCGGCCGGCCGACATCTATATCGTCGGCGGAAGCGACCCGCACACGATCAGCACCAAGGTGACGATCTTCGAGAGCCTGGGCGAAGAATGTCGTGTCCATATCCGGGTGGGTGAGACGCTGCTCAGCCTGGTCACCGGGGAAGACGTCCAATACCGGACGGGGGACCCGATCCATCTGCTGTTTCGGGAAGACCGGATTCACTTGTTCGACCCGAGCAGCGGCAATCGCATTCAATAAACGAACATGGGGGAATGAAAGATGGCGACTGCAATTCCGGAAAAAATGAGAGCGGTTGTGGCGTATGCCCCGGGGGATTACCGGCTTGAAACAGTGGACACCCCGAAGGCGGGACCCGGTGAAATTCTGATCAAGGTGGAGGCGTGCGGCATTTGCGCCGGCGATGTCAAGGCGTATTTGGGGGCGCCGAGCTTCTGGGGGGACGAGACGCAGCCCGCTTATATCAAGGCTCCCGTCATCCCCGGCCACGAGTTCATCGGCCGTGTGGTCGAGCTTGGGGAAGGCGTAACCGGATTCGAAGTCGGGGACCGGGTTATTTCCGAACAGATCGTTCCGTGCTGGGAATGCCGCTTCTGCAAGCGCGGGCAATACTGGATGTGCGAGAAGCACGACCTGTACGGCTTCCAAAACAACGTCAACGGCGGCATGGCTGAATATATGAAATTTACCAAAGAGGCGATCAACTTCAAAGTGCCGGAGGATCTGCCGATCGAGGCCGCCATCCTGATCGAACCTTACGCCTGCTCGTTCCACGCCGTTCAGCGCGCCCAAATCCAGCTGGGAGACTTTGTCGTTCTTTCGGGTGCGGGAACGCTGGGTCTCGGCATGGTCGGCGCGGCGCGTCTGGCGGGTCCCGGCAAACTGGTCGTGCTGGACCTGCATGACGACCGGCTCGAGCTGGCCAAAAAGTTCGGCGCCGACATCGTCATGAATCCGAGCAAAGTGGATGTCGTGAAAGAAATCAAGAACATGACGGACGGCTACGGCTGCGATATCTACATCGAAGCGACCGGCCATCCGAAATCCGTCGAGCAAGGTCTTTCCATGATTCGCAAACTGGGCCGGTTCGTGGAGTTCAGCGTATTCAAGGATCCCGTTACGGTGGACTGGAGCATTATCAGCGACCGCAAAGAACTCGACGTCCTCGGCTCCCATCTCGGACCGTATTGTTATCCGCTCGTTATCGAAGGCATTGCATCGGGCAAGCTGCCGACGGAAGGCGTCGTCACGCATCAGCTGCCGCTGGAACAGTTCAAGGATGGTTTCGAACTCGTCCAAAGCGGCAAAAACTCGCTCAAAGTCATATTGGTTCCTTAAATCTGAAGGGTGGCAGCAAACATGAAAGTCGCATTGGGGAGCGACCATAACGCCTACGACTTGAAAGAAACAATCAAGAAGTACCTGGAACTTCATAACTATGAGATCGTCGATTATGGGTGCTACAGCTGCGATGCGGTCGATTATCCCGATATCGCGTTTCAAGTTGCGCTCGACCTGCGGAAGGGCGAATTTTCAAGGGCGATTCTGCTCTGCGGCACGGGAATCGGCATGGCCATCGCGGCGGGCAAAGTGCCGGGCATCCGGGCGGCGCTCTGTCACGACACCTATTCGGCGGAACGCGCGCGCAAAAGCAACAACGCTCAGGTATTAACCATGGGGGCCAAGGTGATCGGCCCCGAGGCTGCTTTGAAAGTGGTGGAGGCATGGATGAACGCCGAATTCGAAGGCGGCAATTCCAGCCGCAAGGTCAACAAGATCATGGAAAAAGAACAGGAGTTTATAAGGAGCGGGGACGATGAAAAAGCTGATCAACAATCCAACTGCAGTTGTTGAGGAAATGCTTGAGGGCTATGTCGCGGCCTATTCCCGGTATGTGCGGCAACTTCCGCAAAATCCGCGGTCTATCGTGAGCGTAAACACGGTGCGGCCCGGGAAAGTCGGCGTAATCTGCGGCGGCGGCTCCGGCCACGAACCGTCGTTTCTCGGACTGATCGGCAAAGGGATGATGGACGGCGTTCCGGTCGGCAACATTTTTGCTTCCCCGCCGCCGGATCCGATTCTCGAAGTGACCAAAGCGGTCGACACGGGAGCGGGCGTTCTCTATTTATATGGAAATTACGCCGGCGACTGCATGAATTTCGATATGGCTGCTGAATTGGCAGGAATGGAAGGCATTCGCGTCGAAACCGTCAGAATCACGGACGATGTCGCTTCCGCTCCAAAGTCCGAAGAAGAAAGAAGGCGCGGCATCGCGGGAGATTTTCTCGTCTTCAAAGTCGCCGGGGCCGCGGCCGATCTGGACTACAACCTGGACGAAGTGGTCAGGGCCGCTTCCAAAGCCAATCAAATGACGAAGACGATGGGCGTCGCCCTGAGCCCGTGCCATATTCCCCAGACGGGCCTGCCGAGCTTCGAGCTCGGTGCGGACGAGATGGAGATCGGACTCGGCATTCACGGGGAGCCCGGAATACAGAGAGGAAAAATCAAACCGGCGGATGAAGTGGCGGACGATCTGCTGGAACGCATATTTGCGGATATGCCTCTGTCCAAAGGTGATCGGGTCGTGGTGCTGGTGAACGGATTGGGATCGACGACCTACATGGAACTGTTCATTATGTTCCGCCGGGCCGCGCAGGTGCTGGCTGACAAAGGGATCGAAATCCACCGCTCCTATGTAGGCGAGTACGTCACATCGCTGGAGATGGGCGGATGCTCGATTTCCCTCATGAAGGTGGATGACGAACTGGCTCGCCTCATCGATCACCCGGCCGATTGCCCCATGTTCGTCCAGATGTCGTAAGACTCGTAAGGAGGAGTATCATGAAACTGACGAGTGCGGATTTCATTCAGGCGCTGCATCACATCGCGGACCGGATCGAACGGGAGAAAGAGTATTTGTCCGATCTGGACCGGGCCGTCGGTGACGGGGATCACGGTGTCACGATGTCCATCGGATGGCAGGCCGTCAAGGCCAAATTGGCGGAATTCAGCGAAGAGAGCGGCTGCGGGGAGATCAGCAAGGCGGCGGGCATGACGTTCCTTAACGCCGTCGGTTCTTCCGTCGGTCCGCTCTATGCGACGGCCTTTCTCCGGGGCGGCGCGGTTCTGCAGGACAAGACCGAACTGAGCGACGACGATGTCATGCAGTTCTGGATCGCCGCCGTGAACGGCATTCTCGACCGCGGCAAAGCGCAGCCTGGGGATAAAACGATGGTGGACGCGTGGTACCCGGCCATGAAGGCGATGGAGTCCGGCCGCGCGGCGGGCAAAGATTTGACGGCCTGCCTGGAAGACGCGGTGCGGGCGGCGGAGGAGGGAGCGAAGGCGACGGCGGGGATGCTTTCGAAGAAAGGCCGATCCAGCCGGCTCGGGGAACGTTCCGTCGGTCATCAGGATCCCGGAGCGACATCGGCTTATATGATTCTCGACAGCTTTTATCAATACGTCAAATCGCTGGCCGGTTGATTCCTTGCGGTTTACCGCGCCATGCGCGCGGTGATCCGGCAGCAAAGCAAGACCCGGAGGACGGACGCCTGATCGAAGGCGCCGCTTCCGGGTCTATTTATTAATGAGCTTTCTATATTAAATGAAGGAAGTGGGTCGATTCGAGAAAAACGGCCTTTCGTTCCATGCCGCTCAGCAGCAGCGTATGAGTGACGAGCGCACCTTCCCGGGATTGCACCCCCCGCAGCAAAAATCCGTCCGTGACGCCGGTTGCCGTAAAGATGCATTCGTCGGAACCTGCCAGCCGGTTCATGTGCAGCACCTCATCCGGAACCAGTCCCATGGCGGCGCAGCGTTCGTAATCCCGATCCCCGGCAGGCAGCAGCTTGGCCTGCATTTCCCCGCCCAGGCATTTGAGTGCGACGGAGGATACGACGCCTTCCGGCGCGCCGCCGATGCCGACAAACAGATCCGCTTTCAACGGATCCAGAGCCGGGGCGATCGCGTACATCACGTCCCCATCGTCGAACAATTGAACGCGCCCCCCGGCGTCCCGGACCGTCTGAATCAGGTCAAGGTGCCGATCCCGCCGCTGAATGATCACGGTCAGTTCGGACAAACTTTTGCCGTTGCAGTCGGCGACAATACGCAAGTTGTCGGCAAGGGGGGCGCGTATATCGATTTTGCCGGCCGCCTTCGGCCCGACCGCCATCTTGAACATGTACATGTCCGGCGCGTGCAGGAGCGTTCCCCTGGGAGCGGCTGCAAGGACTGCGATGGAATCGCTCTGGCCGTTCACGATCAGGTTCGTTCCTTCCAGCGGGTCGACGGCGATATCCACTTCCTGCCCCGAACCGGTGCCCACTTTTTCCCCAATGTGCAGCATGGGGGCTTCGTCCATTTCTCCTTCGCCGATCACGACGGTGCCGTTGATGTTCATCCGGTTCAACCGGTCGCGCATGGCCGTAGTGGCGGCCTGGTCGGCTTCCATCTTGTTGCCGCGGCCCACCCAGCGGAATGAAGCCAGCGCGGCAGCTTCGGTGACGGCCGCGAATTCCAGCGCAAGAGTTTTCATTTCGAACCCTCCTTATTTTCGAATCTTATTGCTTTTTTTCGATTCAATAATTTTTGTTAGTGTAACTAAGTATATTATTGTCGTTTATTTTCGAAATGTCAATTAAACGCTGACAAATATAAACATAATATCAGTAATTTTTTTCGGATGTTTTCGTATTGTTTCGTGTTTGTCGTTGAATGTTGAAATGAAATGAAGTAAAATGATTTTCATATAGTTTTTAATTACTCATTTGAAGGAGATTCACGTGGTGAAACTTTTTGCCCATGAACGAAGAGAGCGCATTTTAGATATTTTGAATCATCAGAAACGAATCACGGTCAAGGAACTGTCTGAGCATATGAAAGTTTCCGAAGCCACTTTGCGCGCGGATCTGAACGTGATGGAGCAGGAAGGACTGCTGATCCGTACGTACGGCGGCGCCATGATCAACGAGAAGGCGGAGAGCGGCAACAGTTTCTCGGAGAGAGCAAAGAAGAACCGGGAGGAAAAGATCCGCATCGGCGAGAAAGCCGCCTCGCTGGTGCAGCAGGGACAATGTATCCTGCTCGATGCGAGTACGACTGCGCTGGAGATGGCCAGATCTCTGAAGCAGAGACCGATTCGCTTGACGGTGGTGACCAATGGGCTGATGACGGCCATGGAGCTGAAGGAAAATCCGTCGATCACGGTCATTCTCATCGGGGGGCTGCTCCGGATCGGCTCCACCAGCGTCGAAGGCACGCTCGGAGCGAACATTCTCGAATCGATCAACGTGGATACGATGTTCACCTCGGCAAGCGGCTTTACTATGGAAGCGGGACTGACCGATTTCAACGTATACGAGGTGGAATTAAAGAAAGTGATGGCGAATTCCGCAGATTGCCTGGTCGCGCTGCTGGACCACACCAAAATCGGCGCCAGCTCGATCGCCTCGTTCGCTTCTGTCAATCAGATCGATATGCTGATCACAGACAGCGAGCCCGACGCGGAATTGAAGGACGGCTTGGCGGAGCAAAATATCGAACTGATCGTCGCGTGACAGGGAAAGATGTCCCCGCGCTGCGCGCGGTGTTGCGCGGCGCGGCGTGAACAACACGATCGATTTGCTGACACGAAGGAACGAGCCGGCCATGGGGCCGGCTTTTTGTGCTGCTTTCGGCTGCGCTTGCACAACGTAATATAACTTAAATTTCATAAAAAACTTACTTTTGGTCAAAACGACGGAAAGAAAAGGTTTTTTATTAGATATGCAGAATTGGTTCCTTCTCCCTGTTGTGGAGAAGCGTTAAGCGTTATCGGCAGTCGGAAGCGGAAGCTTATGTGTGAAAGCAGGGATCATCGCCTGCTCGTCGTTCGCCGGTTGCGCTGCAGCCAGTGCCGGAAGATTGTATTTCAAATGATACGAGGACGAATTGTACGGCTCGAGGAAACGCTGGGCCGCCTAGAATACGCCGCACAGCGGCAGTGGTATGCGGCCGTCACCAGCGACTGCGGCTCTGGCAAAACCACAAAGATTCGGCGTTTCACCGAGGTACTGGATCCGGTCAAGTACAAGTGCTTTATCTTTCGGCTTCCAAGCTGACACATAGGCATTTCTACAAAGTGGACCTCTGTCAATAGATTGGACAGCCAGAATCGAGAAAATTACGCAGCTTGATCGTACATTTGTTCGTATTCAACGGGTGTAAGATACCCAATTGCAGAATGAACGCGTTTGCGATTGTAGAAGA
>Ga0310836_101233_pt1 | contig 15009 bp, 12 predicted proteins | sample SM_ome_4_FD_201310 | JGI IMG/M metagenome (GOLD analysis project Ga0310836, IMG submission 201310) | Sorghum-adapted microbial communities enriched on stacked mutant (SM) sorghum from Joint BioEnergy Institute, Emeryville, California... ... | reverse complement strand
CCTGACCCGGAAGAAGCCCTGATTAAAATGACAGCGATTTCATTGTCGCATCAGGTATTCGTCGTGGCCGATCAGACGAAGTTCGGTAACATTTCATTTTCTAAGATTGCAGACGTGGAGCAGGCGAGCATCATTACCAACGGACCGGAGACGGAACATATGCGCGAGATTGCAACCCAAACTTTAATAAAGGTAGTGTGAGGACGTGATTTATACTGTTACGCTAAACCCTTCAATTGACTACTTTGTAGAGCTTGAACGGTTTACCGTCGGAAAAACCAACCGGATTTCCCGCGAAGCCAAGCAACCAGGCGGAAAAGGCATCAACGTATCGCGTGTGCTGCAGAGATTAGGCGCGGACAATCAGGCGTTTGGATTTATTGGCGGTTTTACCGGAGCGTATATTCAAGACACGCTGAGGAAAGAAAATATTTCAACGGACTTCATTCCGGTGGCAGGCGATACCCGTATCAATATTAAGCTACGGGTAGATAAGGAAACGGAAATCAACGGCCTCGGACCAAAGGTTGATGAGGAGGAAATCCGGCTTCTTTTCACCAAGCTGGATGGTTTGGCTGCAGGCGATGTACTTGTATTATCAGGAAGCGTTCCGGGATCATTGCCTGCGGATTTCTATGCCCGTATTGCTGAGCGTCTCAAAGAACGCGGGGTACGGATTATCGTAGATGCGACCCGGGACTTTCTGTTGCCTGTATTGCCGTACCAACCGTTTCTCATTAAGCCAAACCAGGACGAGTTGGGTGAGATGTTCGGCAAGACCATACAATCGGCCGAAGAAGCCGTACCGTATGGAAAAAAGCTGGTGGACATGGGGGCCGAGAACGTGATCGTATCCATGGGAGGAGCGGGCGCGCTTTTTTTCAACCGCAAGCATGTCCTGTACGCCAGTGCGCCAAAAGGAGAGCTTAAGAATTCGGTCGGCGCCGGCGATTCGGTCGTGGCAGGATTTTTGGCTGCATATTTGCGAGAGGCGGATGCAAAAGGAGCGTTCCGCTATGCGGTAGCAGCGGGCAGCGCAACCGCTTTTTCTGACGGTTTCTGCACCGGACCGATGATTGATAAACTGCTTGAACAGGTTCATATTACGCAACTATGAGGGGGGAGAAAGATGAGAATTACGGAACTTCTAAGAAAAGATACCGTTATATTGGATTTGACCGCTTCTTCAAAGAAGCAGGTCATTGACGAATTATGCGCAAAGCTGGACGAGGCCGGAAGATTGAATGATCTTGCTGAATTTAAAGCGGCTATTTTACGGCGTGAAGAACAGAGCACGACCGGTATTGGGGAAGGCATTGCGATTCCGCACGCCAAAACGTCGGCGGTTAAAACGCCTGCTATTGCTTTCGGCCGTGCAGTAGAGGGGATTGATTATGAGGCGCTGGATGGACAGCCCAGCAAGCTTTTCTTCATGATTGCCGCCAGTGAAGGGGCGAACAACGAGCATCTTGAAACCCTTGCCCGCCTGTCTTCGCTGTTAATGGATACAGCCGTTCGGGAGAAATTGCTTGAAGCACCGACCGAAGAAGACGTGCTGCGCGTTATCGATGAGAAAGAAAGGGAGCTTGCCGGTGAGGAACCGGATGTTTCCGAAAAAAAACAGGAAGTGGACAGAGAACCGCAGGAAGCAACCGAAGCGTCTCCACTGGGAAAGGTCCTGGCTGTGACGGCTTGTCCTACCGGCATTGCCCATACGTATATGGCCGCCGACGCATTGAAAGCGAAAGCGGAGGAGATGGGGATTCCGTTCAAGGTAGAAACGAACGGCTCCGGCGGCGTCAAAAACAGGTTAACCAGGCAGGACATTGAAAACGCTACAGCCATTATCGTAGCGGCGGATAGACAGGTGGAGATGGAACGCTTTGCCGGAAAACATGTGATTCAAGTTCCGGTAGCGGAAGGAATCCGCCGACCGAAGGAGTTGCTGGAGCAGGCGGTCAAGCAGGATGCGCCGGTGTACCGGGGCGGCGGGTCCGCAGAAAATCGGCCAGGTGTGCCGCGGCAGGAGCGAACGGGATTTTATAAGCACTTGATGAGCGGGGTTTCAAATATGCTGCCGTTCGTCGTGGGCGGCGGGATTTTGATTGCGATTTCTTTCCTGTTCGGAATTCATGCAGCGGACCCCAATGATCCCTCGTATAATCCGATAGCGGGTGTGCTCGCAGAAATCGGTGGGAAAAACGCCTTTGCTTTGATGATTCCCGTGCTGGCGGCGTTTATCGCAATGAGCATCGCCGACCGGCCCGGTTTTGCTCCCGGTATGGTAGGCGGACTTATGGCGGCTACGGGAGGGGCGGGTTTTCTCGGCGGACTCATTGCCGGGTTTCTGGCCGGCTATCTTGTGGTCGGACTGAAAAAAGCGTTTGCCGGGTTACCGCACGCACTTGACGGCATCAAATCGGTGCTCTTGTATCCGCTGTTTGGTATTTTGCTGACCGGACTTGTGATGATATATATCGTCATCGATCCGGTAAAAGCTGTGAATGAAGGCTTAACAGCATGGCTGTCCGGAATGGGAACGGCCAACCTGGTTGTACTGGGTCTGATTCTGGGCGGTATGATGGCGATTGATATGGGCGGTCCGATTAATAAAGCGGCCTTTACGTTCGGCATTGCCATGATTGATGCCGGCAATTATGCGCCGCACGCGGCCATCATGGCCGGCGGCATGACCCCGCCGCTCGGACTGGCGCTTGCAACGACCTTCTTTAAGAACCGTTTTACAAGAGCGGAACGTGATGCGGGAAAAACATGCTATATCATGGGGCTTTCGTTTATTACGGAGGGAGCCATTCCGTTCGCGGCAGCGGATCCGGTGCGGGTCATTCCTTCCCTTATCGCCGGATCGGCGGTTGCCGGGGCGCTTGCCATGATATTCGGCATCGGTCTGCCCGCGCCGCATGGCGGCATTTTCGTCATTCCGGTTGTAACGGGCAGCGCACTGCTCTATCTGCTTGCCATTATCGCCGGGGCTGTCGTAACAGCTCTGCTGGTAGGATTGTTGAAAAAACCTGTGAAAGAATAAAAGAAAGGAAGATGTAATCATGACAGAAAAAACATTTCAAATCGTAAGCGAATCCGGACTCCATGCCCGTCCTGCGACGGCACTCGTTCAGGCGGCCACCCGCTTCTCTTCTGAAATCACGCTGGAATACAACGGCAAAAAGGTAAACCTCAAATCCATTATGGGCGTTATGTCGCTGGCGGTTGGCAAAGGAGCCACAATCAAAATTACGGCGGAGGGCCAGGACGAAAGCGAAGCCATTGCAAAAATCGAAGAGGTTATGAAAAGCCAGGGGCTGGGCGCGTAATGACACGGATTGTGGAAGGAATTGCCGCTTCCGCAGGCATCGCCATCGCCAAAGCCTTTATTCTTAAAGTTCCTGACTTTGCCATCGAGAAGCGAAACGTAGAGAATGGAGAGCAGGAAGCGGATCGTCTTATAGCTGCTCTTGAGAAGACAAAGCGGGAGCTCGAAGCGATTAAAAAGCAAGCACAGGCGGAATTGGGGGAAGATAAAGCAAACATTTTTGCTGCCCATCTTCTCGTGCTGGAAGACCCCGAATTTATCGGGCCGATTCAGGACAAAATCCGCAATGAGCATGTGAACGCCGAGTACGCGGTTCGGGAAACTGCCGATATGTTTATCGCCTTATTTGAACAGATGGACAATGAATATATGAAAGAGCGGGCGGCCGATATCCGCGATGTGACGCGGCGCATTCTGGCCCGCCTGCTGGGAGTTACGCTTGCGGATGTGCGTACGATTGCCGAAGAAGTCATTATCGTAGCGGAGGATCTAACCCCGTCTGACACGGCTCAATTGGATCGTCGCTATGTTAAGGGCTTCACGACGGACATTGGGGGCCGGACCTCGCATTCGGCGATTATGGCCCGTTCTCTGGAAATTCCGGCCGTCGTAGGAACCAAACACGCGACCGAAATGATTGAGCAGGATAGCTGGATTATCGTAGACGGTATGGAAGGAAAAGTCCTTATCCATCCGACCGAGCAGGAAATTCAGGAGTATAAAGAAAGACAGGCGGGATATGAAGCGCAGCGTGCCGGGTGGGCAAAACTTGCGCACGAAGCTACGGTTACAAAAGACGGAGCGCATATCGAAGTGGCCGCCAATATCGGCACACCGGATGATATTGCAAGCGTACTGAGCAACGGAGCCGAAGGCGTCGGATTATATCGGACAGAATTTTTATATATGGGACGTGATCAACTGCCTACGGAAGAGGAGCAGGTTGACGCATACAAGACAGTGCTCGAGCGAATGGAAGGCAAGCCGGTGGTCATTCGCACCCTGGATATCGGGGGCGATAAGGAGCTGTCCTATTTATCGCTGCCAAAAGAGCTGAATCCGTTTCTTGGCCTGCGTGCCATCCGTCTCTGTCTTGATATGGAAGAGGTATTCCGCACCCAGCTCCGCGCGCTGCTTAAAGCGAGCCCATTCGGAAACTTGAAAATTATGTTTCCTATGATTGCTACATTGGACGAGTTCAGACAAGCGAAACGCTTGCTTCTCAGCGAAAAAGAAAAGCTGGAAGCGGAAGGCGTGACGGTGTCTTCCGATCTTGAAGTCGGCATTATGGTGGAAATTCCGGCTGCGGCGCTGTTGGCTGATGTGCTGGCCAAGGAGGTCGACTTCTTCAGCATCGGCACAAACGATTTAATTCAATATACGATGGCGGCCGACCGCATGAATGAAAAAGTCGCGCACTTGTATCAACCGTATCATCCGGCCATTCTTCGCCTTGTAAATATGGTGGTACAGGCCGCGCACAAAGAAGGAAAATGGGTCGGTATGTGCGGCGAGATGGCCGGCGAGCCGGCGGCCATTCCGCTGCTGCTCGGACTCGGGCTTGATGAGCTCAGCATGAGCGCTTCCTCGATTCTTCCGGCGAGGAGCCGGCTGAAGCAGCTCTCAAAAACAGAGGCGCGTGCTCATGCGGAAAAAGCAATGAAAATGGAATCAGCGGAGGAAGTATTCCGATATGTAAGCGAGACGTTTCGCACACTGGAGACGATGAAATAAGAAACGGAATAAGGGAATGATTTCAATGGGGAAAAAGGCGAACTCCTTTTTCTTCCTCCAAAGCTGTTTTGACAGAAAACATACCTGGTCGCCCTTTTCTCTTTTCTTCATATATATAATGTAATACAACCGGAGAACAGGAGAGGGTTTGGTATGGCCATTAAACCGCCGATGTTGAGGCCAGGAGATACGATTGGCATTGTTACCCTGGGCAGCCCGCTGGCCAGGGAAATCATTGATGCCAGAATTGCGGTGCTGCGCAGCATGGGATTTAATGTGATTCTGGGCCAGTATGTATATGCCGCCAATGGATTTCTTGCGGGAACGGATCAGCAAAGGGCCGCTGATCTCATGAGCATGTTTACGAATCCGGCCGTTAAGATGATACTGCCGACGAGAGGTGGGGTGGGTGTGGCGGGCATTCTTCCCTACCTCGATTATGGGGTTATCGCCAGAAATCCCAAGATTGTAACGGGATACAGCGATATTACGATCCTGTTGAATATGTTATATTTTCAATCAGACCTTATCACATTTCAGAGTCTGCTGCTCATTGATTTCAGGCCGGAAACGCCGCCGTATAACTTTAACCAATTCTTCACCGCCACTTCCACGCTGACTGCACCCCGGGTGATTCAAAACCCGCCGGGCATTCCGCTGGTAAGCAGAATTGCGGGCAATGTCACGGGACCCATTATAGGAGGAAATCTAACTTCACTGGCGGATACACTGGGGACACCCTATGAAATTGATACCCGCGGGAAGATTCTGGTCTTAGAGGAGACACACGAGCCGATTAATACTGTATACCGGTACATAAATCATTTAAAGCTGGCGGGAAAATTTAACGATTGTCTCGGTATCATAATGGGCGAGTGCACCGGATGTGAGCCGGCATATGGGAAAACCTACGAGGATCTGATTAACGACATAATTGTGCCGCTCGGCAAACCTTTGATGACCAACCTGACGACGGCGCATGGCCTGTTTAAAGCCGCCATTCCGATCGGTGCCACGGTAAATTTAAATACAGTGAATAATACCCTGACTGTATTGGAAGCCTCGGTGAGTGTGTAAGTACTTTGATGTTCGTATTCTCTTCTTAAGAACCATAGAATTTCAAATATTGATACCGCTCATCAGTATAAAATTAGTACCAGGTAATAATGATTGGTGATATAATCAAGTAATCATAGACAAGGAGGTGTGTTATGTTAAAAGCAAAAATTACAGCGATCGGTACGTATGTGCCCGAGCGGATCTTCACGAATTCAGAATTTGCAGCAATGCTTGAAACGGATGATGAATGGATCCGCAGCCGAACCGGCATTCGCGAAAGACGATTCGCGCGTCCCGATGAATTTACAAGCGACTTATGCGTATCCGCTGTCGAGAATTTACTTAAAAGATACGACGTGTCAATACAGGACGTTGATTTCATTCTCGTCGCGACGTCAACGCCCGATTATGCTTTTCCGAATACGGCCAGCCAGGTACAGGCCCGCCTGGGAATCGAAGGAGCCGGCGCGCTTGACGTAAATGCCGCATGTGCCGGATTTGTATATGGATTGCAAGTCGCCTGTGGAATGGTTGCCTCTGGAATGCACAGGAAGGTACTTCTCATCGGGGCTGAAACGATGTCCAAATCTATTGATTACACCGATCGGACCACATGCATCCTGTTCGGAGACGGAGCGGGGGCCATGCTTATAGAATACAGTGAAGAACCTGGGTTTCTGGCATCTTATATGACATCCAAAGGAGAAGGTGGCGTTCACTTATACCGGACGGGCGGCTTATCTAAACAGATGAACGGTCAGGAGCTTAAAGACACACAATGTATTGTGCAAAACGGGCGCGAGGTGTATAAATGGGCGGTGAGTACCGTTCCGCCGGGAATGAAAATATTGGCGGATCAAGGAGGGCTTACCCTTGCCGATATCGACTGGTTCATTCCCCATAGCGCCAACCTGAGAATGATTGAATCCATATGTGAAAAAAGCGGGTTTCCGTTAGAGAAAACCTTATGGAGCGTGGAGTATTTCGGGAACACATCAACGGCTTCGATTCCGCTGGCGCTGGGGGAAGCCGTAGAGAAAGGAAGAATAAAAGCAGGGGATAAGATTCTGCTCTATGGATTTGGAGGAGGCCTGGTGCAAGCCGGTATGATCGTTACATGGAATGTACAGGAGGAGCCTAAATAGGTTCGTGAAAAATAATGACATCTGCTGCTGACCTCCTGCCATTTTGACGGCAGAACATAAGCCTGGCAAGAAAGCCAGGCTTATGTTCTGGTCTGACCGAAAGGCGCAAAGCGGCCGCTTGTCTTCTGTAAGGAAAAAGGACGGGCAAAAATGCCCGCGCGTTTTTCTTGCTCATGCGTTTATTCCCCAAAAATCCGCCGCTCCAGCTCGCGTCCTGTCGGTGTCGCAGCCAATCCGCCCAGGGCGGTTTCTTTCAGGGTATTCGGCATGGCGCAGCCGATGCGGTACATAGCGTCAATGACTTCATCCGTCGGAATTGCGCTTTTTATCCCTGCAAGGGCCATATCGGCGGCGACCATGGCATTGGCGGCTCCCATTGCGTTTCTTTTCACGCAGGGAACCTCCACCAGTCCGGCTACAGGATCACAGACGAGTCCCAGCATATTTTTCAGTGCAATGGCTACAGCCTGGGAAGATTGCTCCGCCGACCCACCGGCCATCTCTACAATGGCGGCCGCCGCCATGGCGGTAGCCGAACCGACCTCGGCCTGACACCCGCCTGCCGCGCCTGAAATAAATGCATTGTTTGCGATAACAAAACCGATGGCTCCCGCCGTAAACAGGTAATTTACCATCTGGTCATGGCTGGCATTAAGCTTTGGCGCCACGGCAAACAGCGTACCCGGAACGATGCCGCAGGCACCGGCAGTCGGTGTCGCGCAGATGGTGCCCATTTTGGCGTTGACTTCGTTCGTGGCAACCGATTTGCTGACCGCATCCAGCAGGAGCCTCCCGGACAGCGGTTCCCTTTCTTTGAGATACGTTTGCAAAAGAACCGCATCGCCTCCCGTCAATCCGCTGCGGGAGCGGGCGGGTTCAGCAATGCCACGTCTTACCGCTTCTTCCATAATATCCAGATTCCGTGTCATCATTTTTATGATTTCCTGCCGGCTTTTACCGGATACTTCGCTTTCGACATCAATCATAATTTGAGAGATCGGCTTATTTTCTTTAGCGGAGAGCTCAACGAGTTCCGCAATTGTGCGAAAGGCCATTGTTCATCACTTCCTTATGTCATTGTTCTTAGAGAGCCGGAGTGCTAGAAACGCGGTTCACATAAGACAGTTCACATATTTCTTTGCATATTGCACCCGATACGGCCTGATCTGTTTCAATCACCATAAGGGCTTCTGCCCCTTTGGATTTGCGGGCCATCTCCATATATCCTATATTTATTTTATGTGCGGCGAGCACTTCAGATACGGCCGCCACCAGTCCGTACCGATCCTCATGCCAGACAAACAGGGTCGGCATATCGCCGGTAACGCGTACAGGAAAGTTGTCGACTTCAGTGATCTCCATCTTTCCGCCACCTACCGAAATGCCGCATACGCTCAGTTTTTTATTCCTCCCATCGTCGAGTATAATGCGCGCTGTATTCGGATGGTTTGGAATATCGTCAGATACATGGATCGAGACTTCCATGTTCGAATCTTTTGCGATGGAGAGGGACTGCGTAATCCGTTGATCGAATGTGTCAAATCCGAGGATTCCCCCTACAATCGCAATGTCGGTTCCATGGCCTTTGTATGTTTTCGCAAACGAGCCGTAGAACGTCACGTTCGCTTTTTTGGGCCGGGTTCCGAATAGTTTACGGGCCAGCAGGCCAATTCTTGCCGCTCCGGCTGTATGGGAGCTGGAGGGTCCGATCATCACCGGTCCGATAATGTCAAATACAGAGCGATATTTCATGCCGTCTCCTCCTGTGGATTATGCGGATATAATGAGAGGACTTTAGTGATTTGCGGGATGTGTTCGATTTTGGCGGTAACGCTCTCCGGGATGGCTTCATCCGTCAGAGAGACCAATAATGCGTTTTTTCCTTTCTGTTCCCTCGATACTTGCATGCTGGAAATATTAATTTGATTTTCTGCCAGAATACGCGATACATCGCGAATCACTCCGGGGTAATCCGTGTGATATACGAGAAGTCCGTGTGCATCCGGAGTAATCCGGCAGCTGTAATCATTCATTCTGCTAATAAATACCTCATGATGATCCTTTTCAAATCGGTATTTATTTTTTCCGATTTGTAAGATTGCGATTTCATTTGTATATTCTCCCGAGCTGGTTTCGATTTTAACAGTCCGGTCGGGCGAAGGACCAAGCAGCCCTTCGATGAGTTTTCGTGCGATTTCTTCTCTGTGCTCGTGCGTGAGAATGTTAAGTGTCGCTTCGCTAATCTGTTCCTCTAAATAGCGGATGAGCCTGCCTAATGCAATAAACCCGGAATAGTGTACCATTTCCATTTGTGTTCCCCTCGACTTTCATACGGTGCTATCATGATTGTATGGAAAACACGAACATTATTCAACATAAAAACAAGAAACAGGAAAAATAAGAGATTAATGTTCGGTTTTTAGTTTTTGTAAATCTCAAACGCAAAGCCGATCCGGCATTGTTTCGTTTCTATCGGGAATTCCGGACACCGGCGGCTGAGATAAAGGAGGGGGCATAACAGCCGTGCGCGTCAATATACTCTCACTAAGTAAAAGTACTGAGCGACATCGTGGAAAAGCAGATCAAGACGAAGGAAGAATATTCGTACGTGTGGCTTGAACAATATAAAGGAATAAAACCGGATCAGCCTTTCTATGTGACCGGGGATGCGCTGCATCTTTATTTTTATCCGTATGAGATTGCCGCTTATGCGGCGGGTTTCTTAAGGTTTCCGGTGTTTTCTCTGCATTCGTTTCGGTAAAGGCATTTTAATCATTTCGCATCCATGCATCGACCTTCGTTTTGACAGGGGTAGCACGAGGGGAACTTTTCCTTTGAACAGAAAAAAGAGTTTTTTAGTTATATAACAAGTGTTGACAAAAGCATTTCTGTTATAATACAATGAAAACAAGAAAAATTCAGGAAAAATAATAAATGGAGGAATGAAAAATGACAAGAAATCTGGACTTTTACAGAAACCTGCCGCCGAAAGAGTGCCGTGAATGTGGTGACATTATGGAAGAGCAGGCAGAGTCTTATATTTATGAGTGTCAGCGTTGCTTTGGTCGTAAACATGAATAAAGAGATGTTTTAGAAGACGCGGGATAATGCCCTGTTTGTTCCTGAAAACGGGAATGAGCAGGGTGTTTTTTGTAGAAATAAGAGAAGAAGAAAGAAGATCTGAGGTAGGAAAAGGCGTTCGCCTTTTTTCGTATTTTGTAAGCGGGGAAAAACGCGCGAGGCGTGTGCCGGCCGAAGAGCCACAAAGCGGCCGCTTGTCCTCTGTGTGGAGAAAGGACGAGCGGCAACGCCCGTGAGTTGTTCTTACCGCGTATTTTCCGATAAATTTTTTGCAAGATTCAAGTCAAAATCGTTATTTTACAGTTCAATTTCATATTCTTTTAATTTCCGATAAAGAGTAGGGCGGGAAATGCCTAAATATTTTGCCGTTTTACTTATATTACCGTTTGTTTTTAGAAGAACTTTGATTATTAGCTTTTTGTTTAAGTCATGATTTTGCTGTTTTATATCTTGTACATTATTTATGGAATGATTGGAAAAATCCAGTTCCATGTCCATAACACCTAATGGTTGAAAAATATATCGGGGCAGATGTTCCTTGGTTATCACAGCTGAATTATCCGAGATATAAAACGCTCTTTCAATGACATTGCTCAACTCTCTAATATTTCCATACCAGTTGTGCTTGATCAGAATATCAAACGCTTCTCTAGAAAGTTCTTTTTTAGGGCGTCCTGTCGTTGCAACCAGGTCATCTATAAAGTATTCAACCAGCGCAGAAATATCATCCAATCTTTCACGGAGAGGGACTAATTCAATCGTAAACACATTTAATCTAAAATATAGATCGCTTCGGAAGGAGCCTTTAAATGCAATTTCTTGATTTAAATTTTTATTTGTTGCTGCAATGATTCTTACGTCAATGGGGATGGGGGTGTGTCCGCCAATTCTGGTCACTTCTTTCTCCTGAAGAACCCTCAAAAGGGAGGCTTGCAATTCCAGAGGCATGTCCCCTATTTCGTCAAGAAACAACGTACCGCCATTCGCCGCTTCAAATTTCCCCTGGTTCCCACCTCTTCTTGCCCCGGTAAATGCTCCTTCTGCATATCCAAATAGCTCAGCGTTGATAAGATCTTTTGGAATAGCCGCACAATTAATGGCGACAAAAGGTTTATCACAACGGTTGCTTTCATTATGAATGGCTCTAGCAAATAATTCTTTTCCCGTCCCGCTTTCGCCCAGAAGCAGAACATTGGCAGTAGTTTGGGCAGCGGATTTAGCGAGTGAAACGGCTTTTAAAAAGTTCTCGTTTGATCCTACCAGATCTTTCGTTACTATTTTTCGCTTATCTTTGACGGGCTGAGATTTATTCAAAGAGCTACCTATCTCTTTAATGAATACATAATAATAGGGCTCAGAAGTAACGATTTTAATCTCAACTAAATCATGGTTTGCTTTCTTCCTTAAGACAGATGGTATCTCCTGCGGGAAACGATTAAAGATGTCTTCCATAATATTTTCTACGAAATCCTTTTTTTGCTTAAACAGTTGTTGGCCCCGTACATTTGTAAACACGATTCGTTTATCTTTTATCACATACAGACAATCACTCATCATTGCAGACACATCTTGAAGTATTGTATGCAAGGATACCTGTTGATGTTTTTGTTCCACGGTATCCACGGCATATTCTACAATACGCGCCAAGGAATTTGTAATGAAACTAAGGGTTGAAATTTCATCAGACTGAATAAAAAAGCCAATAACTCCGTTGAAGGTACCCGATCTGGAACTGATGGGGATTCCTATGGAATGCCAGGTTTGAAGCTGGGATATTGTATGCATGGTATCCTGGACAGAAGATAGGACTTTCCTTTCCCAGGCGAGTTTCAACCCCGTTTCGTCTAAATTTGAATAGGCTTTAATATGGCTCCCGGGTTGGATTTGAGTCCATGTTATGGGAGGGAGCTCGATTCCGTGATTATAGGTGTCCAGAACATTTCCGTCCATATCTATGAAAACCGACAAATAGGGGAGAAAATGAACAGACCTTTTAATTTCATCGAGAAGAACTTCATACTGGGCCAGCTTCTCTTCTAATTTTCCCGTCCCAAGGACGTTTTGCTTGTCTTTATCGCTATCAAGTAATTTTTTAAAGAAAGGAGACGGGGCTATAGTGGTTCCCGATTCCCAAAGGATATCAAATTGCCCGTTTTCATTTACCTTTCCAATGCGAGAGTGTAAGTGTAGATGCTGGGTTTCTGTGTCCACTACAATTTTTCCTTGTGGTGCTTCAAAACTTAGTCCGGACAGGGCCTTCCTTAAAGAATCCGTATCCAGCTTTTTCACTCTTTCTAATGCATGAGTTAGTAAATAAATACTATTATATGCATTTTCCATAGCTGAACTGATACGATCCGTTCCATATGTTTGCTGGTATTGGTTTACAAACGATTGGTTTACTCTGGATTGAATGGTGCTGAAATAAGGGAATGAAGAATAATAGCCTTTAGTGTAAAAATTTCGTAAAGTGGATATTTCTGTCTCAGCGGTGATCGAGCTTGCAATAGGCTTGTTGATCCCGTACTGATGAAATTGTTTATAAAAAGAAACGGCACTATCTCCAACGAGAGTAGAAAAAATGACATCCGGGTTTACTCTTTCGATATCTTTTAAATATTGGTAAAATTTCTGGTTGCCCAGACTACTGTAGTTCTCTCCAACAATGATCCCCTGGTGGCTTTCAACAAGAAAACGTATCAACTGGTTGGTTTGTCGAGGGTAAATGTAATCGGAACCTATCAAATAGAATGATTTTCCTAGATTTTCAATAATCCATGGAATAAAGTGAAGAAGTTGCTGATTGGGGACTGGACAACAATAAAAGATATTGCGATGTTGTTCCTCTCCTTCATACTGTGTGGGATAAAACAGCAGAGTATCGTATTTTTCCAGGGTAGAAATTATCATTTTGCGACATGCAGAAGTGTAAAGCCCCACAAGTGCAACCACTTTATCTGCCAGAATAAGTTTTTCGGCCTTTTGAGCTGTAAGGTAAGGGTCTGAAGCAATATCTTCTACAACAGGTAATAATCTCCGACCATCTATCCCCCCTTTTTCATTAATTTGCTTGATGGCAAGAAGACAGGCTTGATATTGTCCCCGTTCCGTAATCCCTGTAGTTCCGGTAAGAGAAAAAAGTATGCCGATTTTAATTTCGTGCTCTTTCGTCATCATAGCTTTCCCCCTTTTTACACTTGTAACAGCTTTGTACGAGCTATAGAAATTGTAAATGTTAAATAATTTTACATTATCATTACACGTTTTGACAGTGATACCATAGCGAGGGCTGCTTTGAAGATATAATGTGTCAACTATTATAACATAATAAGTCGAATTAGATTACCTATTATTATTGTTGTTTTTTGGTATGGTATTTGCTATATAGAAATGCATAAGCAGGCCAAACAGAGAAGGAATTACCCTCTTCTTCCTTCATGATTTTCACAGAAAGAGTGTTAGGAAATATAACAATGAAGAAGACGGCAGAGAAAAATGCTCATAAAATATAATCATAACTTATAAATAATCATTATATTTTTATATTGCCGATCGATTCTACATCATGGAAAAGGGGGAAATTGTTAAATCAGGGGAAATAGAAGGCGTTGCTGTTGATAGTATCAAAAAATATCTAACCATTTGATTAAGGGTGCTTGAAAGGGGGGATTATTGGAAGGGTAAGTCTGTTCAAAAGTAATATTTTCAAAAAATTAGAAAAAGTGAGGAGATAATGAAAAATGAGACATGGAGATATTTCTAGCAGTCATGATGCAGTTGGAGTTGCCGTTGTAAACTATAAAATGCCGCGCCTGCATACCAAGCAAGAGGTAATTGCCAATGCTAAAAATATTGCTGATATGGTTATTGGGATGAAACAAGGGCTGCCGGGAATGGACCTGGTTATTTTCCCGGAATACAGCACTATGGGAATTATGTACGATTCAGACGAAATGTTCGCGACGGCTGCTTCCATCCCGGGTGAAGAAACGGAGATTTTTGCAGATGCATGCAAAAGAGCGAACACGTGGGGAGTCTTTTCCATTACAGGTGAAAAACATGAAGATCATCCCAACAAAGCTCCCTATAACACGTTAGTTCTTATTAATAATAAAGGGGAAATTGTACAGAAATACAGAAAAATTATACCTTGGACTCCGATTGAAGGCTGGTATCCTGGAGATACGACCTATGTAACCGAAGGGCCTAAAGGTATTAAAATCAGCTTAATTGTTTGCGATGACGGAAATTATCCGGAAATTTGGCGTGATTGTGCCATGAAGGGAGCTGAGCTCATCGTTCGGCCCCAAGGGTATATGTATCCGGCGAAAGAACAGCAAATTATGATGGCTAAAGCGATGGCCTGGGCCAATAATACGTATGTCGCTGTAGCTAATGCTACTGGTTTTGATGGAGTCTACTCTTACTTTGGCCATTCGGCAATTGTTGGTTTCGACGGACGTACGCTGGGAGAATGCGGGACTGAAGAAAATGGAATACAATATGCGGAAATCTCTGTATCACAGATTCGTGATTTCAGAAAAAATGCACAATCACAGAATCACCTCTTTAAGCTTTTGCATCGAGGCTATACTGGTTTAATAAACTCAGGGGATGGTGATCGCGGGGTAGCCGAGTGTCCATTCGATTTCTATCGAA
>Ga0310836_101231_pt1 | contig 15036 bp, 14 predicted proteins | sample SM_ome_4_FD_201310 | JGI IMG/M metagenome (GOLD analysis project Ga0310836, IMG submission 201310) | Sorghum-adapted microbial communities enriched on stacked mutant (SM) sorghum from Joint BioEnergy Institute, Emeryville, California... ... | reverse complement strand
AGGAATCGGCGATGATTTTGTTGACGGAGTAAAACCGCTTTTTCATGGAAATGCCGAGGTCGAATTTCAGCAGATTTTTGAGATAGATGCCGTATTGCTGGATCAGCGGTTTGTCCAGACCGTAGAACGCTTCGAGATTCGCCTGAACTTGGGGCGAGGGCGACTTCTCTCTTTGCAGGGGGCTGCCTGGAACCGCATTCATGAGCACGAAAGTCGCGGTCACGAGCACGTACAGCGACACGATCATGAAGATGAATTTTTGCACAATAAATCGAATCATGGGCACCATCACCACCTTGGGGCAAAGTAAAGGGTATATATAGCGAGTATATATACCCTTTTGCTTTTCACGAAATTGATCCGATTATTGCTTGTCGCCTTATTGCTTGTCGCCGTAGATCCAGTTGAGGTGACCGACGAAATCCGAGACGACATTCACAAAGCCGGGCTTCACCATCGTGACCGTCGTGTAGTAATAGATCGGCAGCACGCCCATATCTTCCGCGAACGCGATTCTTTCCGCCTGCGCCAGTTTGTCGAGGGCGTCTTTGTCATTGTCGGATGCCAACGCCTGATCCACCAGCTCGTCAAACCGCTTGTTGCTGTAGCGTCCGTCGTTGTTGCCGGAAGTGGAGTACAGCAAATCGTACACGAAGCTGACCGCGTGGTTGTAATCCGCGCTCCAGCCGGCACGGGCGATGTCGAACTGCTGCGCGCCTCTTACTTCCAGGAACGTGCCCCATTCCAGGTTCGCCAGCTTCACTTCGATGCCCAGGGCTTGGCGCCATTGGTCCACGATCGCTTCCGCGATAGCCTTGTGGCCCTCGTTGGTGTTGTAAACGAGCGTCGTTTCGGGGAATTGGGAGTACCCTTCTTCCTGCAGACCCTCGGCCAGCAGCTTCTTGGCTTCTTCGATGTTTTCCTCGAAGTAATTGTCCGGATACAGTTCGCGGAACGTCTTGCCGTCCACCCCTTTGATGCCGGGAGGCACGATCCCGTACGCCGGCTGTTGGTTCGCTTTCGTCACGTTGTCGATGATCGCTTGCCGATTGATGGCCATCGAGAGCGCTTTGCGGATTTTCGCGTTGCTGAACGGCTTTTTGGTCGTATTGAAATGATAGAAATACGTGGAAGCGATCGGCCTCACTTCCCCTTCGCCGCTTTGGATCACTTGCGTCACCTGATCCGTCGGCACCGATCCCGCCTGGGCGCCGATCCAGTCGATTTTGTCCGTCTGGTACAGGTTGAAGACGGTGGAGTCTTCTTCCACGAGCGTGATCGTCACCTTGTCAAAGTGGATATTGCCCGCGTCCCAATAGTCCGGATTTTTCGCCAGCACAATCTTGCCGCCGTGCTGCCATTCGGTCATCCGGAACGGACCGTTGGTGACGAGCGTGGAAATATCGGTCGCCCAGTCCGGTTTGCCTTCGACGGCGTTCGGGTTGACCGGCCAATAGGATTGATGGGAAAGAATGTCAAGGAAATAGGGCGTCGGGCTGACCAGCTTGACTTCCAGCGTGTAATCGTCCAGCGCCTTGACGCCGACCTCGTCGGCCGTTGCCTTCCCTGCGTTGTACGCTTCGGCGTTTTCCAGGTAGTACAGCATGTACGCGTAATCCGCCGCGGTCTCCGGCGCCAATATGCGTTTCCAGGAGTATTCGAAGTCGTGGGCGGTCACCGGATCGCCGTTGGTCCACTTTGCCCCCTGGCGCAACTTGAAGGTGTAGGTTTTGTCATCGGGGGATACGTCGTAAGACTCGGCCAGCGCGGGCACGGAAGTTCCGTCGGGAGCCAGGCGGAACAGCCCTTCATACAATCCGATGCCTACAAGAAGAGACTGCGCGTCCGTAAACAGGTTCGGATCCAGGCTCGGCGGTTCGCTCCCCAGCGTGAAGCGGAACTCCTTGGGTTCGCCCGCGGGTTCGCCGGCGGATTGGGTGTTGGTGCTCGGCGAGTTGTTGTTCGACGTTGCGGTTTCGCCGCTGTTCTGGTTGCCGCTGTTTTTGTTGCCGCCGCCGGAACAGGCCGCCAACAGCGTTCCGACGATCGCCAGCGTGAGCGCCGCCGTCAAGACCGATTTCCACTTCGTTCTTGCATGCTTCAACATCTCTTTGTTTCCCTCCACTCTTAGGTAACAAGAACCCGGTGCAACATGGCACCTTTATGTTATTTACATGTCATTTTATATAACGCAAATTATAAAAATGTCCAGCATATTCCGGAATTTTTGTGAATGATGCATGATGTTTCATGACATATTAGTGCCTGGCGTTCTAATTTCGCAGAAGGCCGCGAGAAAGCAAACGGCGTTTCCCGCGGCGAAGGCGGCGAGGGATCGGGGGCTTGGCAACTTCACGGCGTGTCACGGCGTGCGGGTGATGCGCGGTTTTTGACGAGCCTGTCGAAATTCGTTCGGCGTGCTTCCGACCATTCGCTTGAACAAGGCGATGAAATACGCCGTATTCGGCATCCCGACGGACCTGGCGATTTCGGAGATCGCCACTTGCACCTTTTGCACGGTCGGAAGTTTGCTTCGAGCGCCTCTTCCGGACTGCGAAAAATACGGACCTTCTTCGGAATTTTCATGGCCATCCAAAAGAACAGCAGCCATCCCGCCGTGAAGAAGCGGATGCCCGCAAAGCACAAAGGCGGCGCGCCCGCTTCAACCCCGATTTTGATCGCTTCTTCCCCCTTTGCGCGAAAAAACCGCGGAATGATCGGCAGACCAAATCGTGCATGCTGCGGCTTGGCGTTTTATTGCACAAGATAAGCAATGCAAGCAGCGTCACGGATGCGGCCGTCTGAGGGATCACGCAAGCGGTTATGCTTAGTTCATGGAATCTCCACAACTCCTGGCCCGAAATGGTCATGCGGTCCGAAGGCCCGCGGTCTACCATGAAACCAAAAGGGTGCGGGGAGGCGGTGAACCGATGCGGATGCGGAGAATGGCGGGCATCCTCGCGGCGGCGGTCGCGCTGCTCTCGCTGCTCGCGGCATGTTCGCGCGAGAATCTGCGGCAGGTCGGCCTGATCGGCATCGAGGGGACGCTCGAGGTCGAGCCGGCGCAAGTCCGGGCCGGCGAAGCGGTGCGGATGAAGGCGGTGTTCACCGGCGCCGCGCTTGACGAGGACGCGAACGTGCAGTTCGTCGTCGTCGCGGACGGGCAGCCGGTCACGCTGAAACACCGCTATGAGGGCGGCAACACGTACACAGCCGAATACCGGTTCGAGCAGCCGGGCGAGTACGACGTCGATCTTCATCTGTATTACGAAGACGTCCACATCTACAAGAAGAAAAAGGTGAGCGTGCAATGACAGGGTCGCGCATTGCCCGCGGGCTCCGCGCGGCGGCGCTTGTGCTGGTCAGCGCGGCGCTGCTTGCGGCCCGTCCGGCCGGCGCGGCGGAAACGGCGGAGCCTCGGCTGAAGCAAGCGCAACAGACGCGGCAAGCGCCGGTACCGTTGCAGCCGCTCATCGACGCCGCGCCGGAAGGGGCCGTGCTGCGGCTTGAGCCCGGCGAATATGCCGGTCCCGCCACGATCGGCAAGCCGCTCGCGGTCGAGGCGGAAGCGGACGGCGCCGTGACGGTCGTAAGCGCGGACGCGCGTCCCGCGATCGCCGTGACGGCAGCGGGCGTGAGGCTCCGCGGGCTCCGGATCGAGCAGACGGGCGGGCGCGACGGCCCCGCGGTCCATGTGTCGGCGCCCGACGCGGCGCTCGAAGGGCTCGACATCAAGGCGGAAGGCTTCGGCATCCGGCTCGAGCGGGCCGACCGGTCGGCCGTGCGCGGCAGCACGATCCGTTCGTCCCGGCCGTCCGGAGGCCGGTTCACGGAGCGGCGGAACGGCATTGACCTGTACGAGACGCATGACGCCGTGATCGAACGCAACACGGTCGCGTCGATGTACGACGCCATCTACATCGAGAACAGCGACAACGTGCGGATCGCGGGCAACGTCGTCGAGTCGTCGCGATACGGCATCCACGTCATGTACTCCGACGGCACGGTGATCACCGGCAATGACGGACGGATGAACGTGACCGGCGCGATGGTGATGACGGTGGACGGCGTGCTGCTTGAGGGGAACATTTTTGCGAAACAGAGCGAGAACGTCAATTCCCAGGGCATTCTGCTGTTCGCGGCCCGAAATTCGGTCGTGCGCGGCAACGTCGTCTCCGGGAACCGGGTCGGCATTTACGTGGAAGGATCAACGGACAACCGGATCGAGGGCAACGAGATAACGGACAATTTCATGGGGATAGAGCTGCTCGATTCCGAAGGGAATGAGATTGCGGGCAACCAGTGGATCGGCAATGTGGCGGACGCGGGCGCGCGGCGCAGCGGGGCGAACCGGATCGAGCGGAACTTCTGGGATTCGTTCAGCGGCGTCGATGCGGACGGCGACGGCGCCAGCGATCTGCGCTATGCGATCAATCCGTTCTTCCTGTCGCTCACGGAGCGCCGGCCGGTGTTCCAGGTGCTGTTCCAGTCGCCCGGCATGAAATTTCTCGAGGGATTGTACGGTGCGGACCGGAGCGGCTGGGCGGTCGACGCCGCGCCGCTCGTCAGTCCAGCGCGGGAGACGGACAGGACAAGCAGGGAGTCGGGATCGGGACGGGCCGCAGGGGCCGCGGGCGCGCTTCTGCTTGCGGCGGCCTGCGCCGTCATCATCATTTCGAGGAGGAGAACGACATGAGGAATCGGCGGCTGGCCTTAACGTTCGCGCTCGTCATGGCAGCCTTCATTAGTGTGGCATGCGGCGGAGACGAATATACGGCGCGGGCGGTGAGCGAAGAGACCGACCGGTGCGCGACTTGCAACATGGCCGTCGCGGACGACGCGCATGCGACGCAGATTGTGACGAAGGACGGGCGGGCGCTCCTTTTCGACGATATCGGCTGCATGTACGCCTGGCTCGCGGAACACGGCGACGGCGATGTCGGCGCGGCGTTCGTCCGCGATTATCGCGGCCTGCGGTGGGTCAAGTCGGAGAAGGCGTACTACGTCTACGACGCGTCGTTCAAGACGCCGATGGCGTACGGCGTGCTGTCGTTCGCGGACAAGTCGGACGCCGAAGCGTTCATCGCGGAGCAGGGCAAGGGCGTGCTCATGACGGCGGACGATCTGCCGAACCATTCGTGGGCGGTGAATCGGGATATGGACCGGGCGCACGGCGAGGGGGCGCATGAACATGATGCCGGCCATGTCGGCGATGGACCCGGCCATGCCGATGATGGCGCAAGCCATGGCGAAGGCCATGGCGGCGACGGCGCGGGTGAACATGGCGCGGACCGCACGGCCGGCCGCGACGCCGGCGAAGCATATGCGAACGCCCGGGAAGGCGGCGCCGCGGCATGACGCGGTTGGCGCAGGTGGCGGGCCGTGAAATCCGGACGGGCTTCCGCAATCCGTGGGCGTATTCGTTTCTGGCCCTGTTCGCGCTGTTCATGATCGCCCTGCTGCTGATCAATCGGCAAGGGTACGTGCAAGGCTACTCCGGCGTGACGGGCACGATGCTGAACCTGATCCTGTACTTGCTGCCGCTCATGACGCTGATGCTGGGCTCCTTTTCCCTCACGGGTGAAAAAGAAGACGGCGGATGGGAGCTGCTCTCCACTTACCCGCTGACCACCGGCGCGTACCTGATCGGCAAATTCGCCGGCCTCGCCGTCGTGCTGCTCGCCATCGCGGCGTTCGGCTTCGGCCTCGCGGGCCTCGTCGGCTGGGCGGCGGGCGGCGGCTTCGGCTTCCGGACGTACGCCGTGCTGCTCGCGTTTTCCGTATGTCTTGCACTCCTGTATCTTGCGTTGTCGCAGCTCGTCGGCACGCTGGCGCGCAACCGGTGGCAGGCGCTGACGATCTCCGCCGCCGTCTGGTTCTTCACGGTTATGGCCTGGCCGGCGCTCCTCATCGCGGTGCTCGGCATGCTGCCGTATCCGTGGATCAAGCCGGGCGTGTCGGCGCTGACGCTGTTCAATCCGGCCGAGCTGGCCCGGCTGATGGCCGTCGTCAAGCTCGGCGGCGGCTCGATGCTCGGGGCGGACTACACCGACTGGGTGGCGTGGATTCGCGGCGGGAGCGGGACGCTCCTGTTCGCGGGCGTCTGCCTGGTCTGGATCGCCGTCTGTCTCGGGCTGGCCGGGTGGCTCTGGGAGAGGGGGCGGAGACGTGGCTGAGCCGCTGCTCATGATCGAACATGTGCGGAAGTCGATGCGCCGGCAGGAGGTCATCAAGGATTTCAACCTGCGGGCGGAAGCGGGGCAGGTGATCGCGCTGCTCGGCGGCAACGGCGCGGGCAAGAGCACGATCCTGCGGATGATCGCAGGCATCCTCCATCCGGATGCGGGCGAGATCCGCGTCGGCGGGCTGCGCTGGAAGGACAACCGGCTGGAATATGCCGGGCGGATCGGCTACATGCCCGACGACTACCGGTTTCCCGGCGGTCTGACGGCGATGGAGACGATGGCGTTCTGGGCGAAGCTGCGCGGGCTGCCGAAGAGCCGGGCGGCCGAGGCGCTGGCCGAAGCGGGACTTGCGGATACCGGGAAGAAGCCGGTGGCGTCGTTCTCGAAGGGGATGCGGCAGCGCGTTCTGTTCGCGCAGGCGCTCATCGCGCGGCCGCCGCTTGTCCTGCTGGACGAGCCGACGAACGGCCTCGACCCGTACTGGATGGAGAGCTTCATCCGGCTCGTGCGGGAGGCGGCGGAGCGGGGGCAGACGGTGCTGTTCTCGACGCACCAGCTCGAGATCGCGGAGGCGGCGGCCGACCGGATCGTCTTCCTGCGGGACGGCGCGGCGATGTTCGACAGCGGCGCGGGGCGGAGCGGGCACGGAGCGGCCCGGACGGAGACGCTGCGCGAGCTGTTCGCGCGAATGTACGGCATTCCGCTCCGGCGGTGAAACGAAGGAGGCCCGGCCTTGCGACAGCCCGGGCCTCCTCTCTTACCTTCGGATCAACAGATACAGGAAGTACGGCGCGCCGATCAGCGCCGCCATCGTGCCGGCCGCGATGCCTTCCGGCTCGGCGACGTTGCGCCCGATCGTGTCCGCGACAAGCAGCAGCCAGCCGCCGACGAGGACGGAGATCGGGAGCGAAAGCTGATGGCGCGGCCCGACGAGCCGCTTGGCGATATGCGGCGCCATCAGGCCGACGAATGCGATGCTGCCGGTCATCGAGACGGCGGCGGCGGCCAGCGCGACGGCGGCAAGCAGCAGCGCGGCGCGCTCGCGCGTGATCGGCACGCCGATGCCGATCGCTTCCGATTCGCCGAGTTCCAGCACATTCAGGCGGTGCGCCCGGTACAACACGAACGGCACGAGCACGATCAGCCACGGCAGCAACGCCAGAATGAACGGCCAGTCCGCGCCCCAGACGCTGCCGGCCCGCCACTTTGAGATGAAATCGGCTTTCTGCGGCTCGGCTGCCGAGATGAGCACGATCATGAGGCCGTTCAGCGCGATGGAGCTGCCGGCGCCGATCAACACCAGTCTGAGCGGGTGCAGTCCGGACCCGCGGCGGAACGCCGCGAGATAGATCAGGATCGCGGCGGCCAGCGCGCCGGCGAAGGCGATGGCCGGCACCAGGTAGAGGAACAGGCCGGCATCAATCGGGAAGAACAGATAGTACAGCGTAACCGCGACGCCCGCGCCGGCGTTGATGCCGATGATGCCGGGATCGGCCAGCTCGTTGCGGCTGACTCCCTGCAGGATGGCACCGGACAGCGCGAGCGCCATGCCGGCGAGCAGTGTGATCGCGATGCGCGGCAGCCGGATCGAGAACAGCACGAATTCTTCCTTGAACGTCCCCTGGCCGAGGAAGGTCGGAATGAGCCGGTCGAATGACAACGAAGCGTAACCGAGCCCCATGCTGATGACCGCGGTGGCCGCGATCAGGCCGAGCAGGCCGAAGAGCCAGAGACGCTGTTTCCTTACGAGCGCCTTCGGGATCATGACCGCTGCCCCCCTCTGCGCGCGATGATCAGGAAGAACGGGATGCCGAGCACGGCGATGATCGCCGCCGTCGGCGTCTCGTAAGGCTTGCTGATCGTCCGGGCAAGCGTGTCGGCAAGGAGCAGCAGCGAGGCGCCCGCCACCGCCGCCATCGGCAGGACGCGCCGATAGTCCGTGCCGACGAGCGCCCGCGCGATATGCGGCACCATCAGGCCGATGAACGCCATGCTGCCCACGAGGGCGACGGATACGCCGGCCAGCAGGATGACGACGGCGGACAGCGCCGCCTTGACGAGAACGGTGCGCTGGCCGAGCCCGGCGGCGACTTCTTCGCTCAAGGACAGCACCGTAAGCTGCCGGGCGTACAGGAAAGCAACGGTCAGGCCGGCGGCGACGACCGGGACAACGACGGCGAGCTGCCGCCAGGTCGTGCCCATGATGCCGCCCGCCGTCCACATCGAGACGTCCTTCATCACCTTGAAGGCGATGCCGATCGCCTCGGCGAGGGCGTACAGGAAGAACGTAACGGCCGCGCCCGCCAGCACGAGCCTGAGCGGGGACCAGCCGTCTCTGCGCGAGGCGCCGAGGCCGAGGACGAGCAGCATGCCGAGCGCCGCGCCGATCCAGCCGGCGACGGTCATGCCGAAGTAGCCGAGCGCGGGAAAGAACGCGAACCCGACGGCCAGCGCCAGGTTCGCGCCCGCCGTAATGCCGAGCAGCCCGGGATCGGCGAGCGGATTGCGCGTCATGCCCTGCATGATGGCGCCGGCGGCGGCCAGCGCCGCGCCGACAACCATTGCGGCGATTTCCCGCGGCAGCCGGATCTCCCGGATGACCAGGATCTGCTCGTTCGTCTCGCCGGAGAAGAGGGCGAGCCATACGTCACGGAGCGGGACATCCTTCGCGCCGAACACGAGCGATACGGCGAACATCACGGCCATGACCGCGAGGCCCGCGGCCATTGTCCAACCGAATGCCGCCCTGCGCGGGCGGCCCGTCAGCTTCATCACGAAGCGTCATCCTCTCCGTTACGGGCTGTTCAGGAAGAACTCCTCGAACAGGTCCAGTTGCATCTCCAGCGTGAAGGGGTCGGAGAACGAAGCGCCCTCGCCGGTCATTTCGAGCACCCGGCCGTTCTTCACGGCGGGAATGTTCTTGTACGTTTCGGTGTCCTGGAACGATGTGTCGGCGTTCGCATATTTGCTGATGATCAGGTAGTCGCCGACGAATTCCGGCAGCACTTCCGGTGACAGCGTGTAGTAGCCGGATTCCAGGGCGTTCTCCTTCACCTTCTCCGGCATGCCGAGCTTCATCTCCTGGTAGAGGATTTCCGTGCCGCGCGCCCAGTTGTCGCCGAACACGTAGATCGCCTTGTCATACACTTCGATGACGGTGACGGTGGCGTTCTCGCCGATTTTCGCCTTGATTTTCGCGCCGGCCTCTTCCAACCGCTTTCTGAAGTTGTCCACCCACTCGCGGGCTTCCTTCTCCTTGTTGACCGCCTTGCCGATTTCGATATGCATGTTGAAAATGTCAAGCGCGCCCCAGGTGTACGTGACGGTGGGTGCAATTTCGCCGATCTTGTCGAGGTTCTTGGCGGTCGACAGCGCGATGATCAGGTCGGGATCAAGCTCGATGAGTTTCTCCAGGTTTTCTTCCGACGCTTCCTCCACGTCTTTGAGCTTCTCGGCGAACTGCGCGGCGTTCTTCGACCAGATGTCGGCGCCGACGACGGGCACGCCGAGATGCATCAGGTTGCCGGTGAAGCCGGACAGGGAGACGACCCTCCGGGGATTCTTCGGCACATCGACCGGTCCCGTCTCCGATTCGTATGTGAACGTTTCGCCACCGGACGACTTTTGGTTCCCGCCGCACGCGGTGACGACAAGCGCCAGGATCAACAGGGCGGGGAACAGCAACTTCCGCATGAATGCTCCACTCCTCAGGTTTTGAATGCACGATTAGATTCGATCGCTCACTGATAATGATTATCAGTTTCGCCATTAAGATCATAGCGATGCGGCGCAAGGTTGTCAATGGCAAGTTGGTGACAGAAAGGTTGTGCAGGCAGTTTCGCGACGGAAAGGCAGGAGATGGCCGTTCTGCATCGAACGGTTAAGGACAAGCATGAACGGGGGGATCGACATGAGCGAGAAAGACGTCGTCGAAAGAACGGTTGAGCCGGTGACGACCGGAAGAATGGCGCGCGATCTCCGGCGGCTCGGGGTCGAAGCCGGGGATGTGCTGCTCGTCCATTCGTCGCTGTCGAGCATCGGCTGGGTGTGCGGCGGACCGCGGGCGGTTATCGAGGCGCTGCTCGGTGCTCTCGGCGAAGAAGGCACGCTGGTCATGCCAGCGCAAACCGGCGATTGGAGCGATCCGGCCGAATGGCAGAATCCGCCCGTGCCGGCGGAATGGCACGAGATCATTTACCGGGAGTGGCCCGCGTTCGATCCGGACGTGACGCCGACGCGGGGCATGGGGCGGATCGCCGAACTGTTTCGCACGTATTCGGGGACGAGGCGGTCCGGCCATCCCCAGGCGTCATTTTGCGCGAACGGGCGCCAGGCGGACGCGATCGTAGCCGGGCATCCGCTCACTCCGCAGTTCGGAGCGGACTCGCCGCTCGGCAAAATGTACGGCATGGGGGCGAAGGTGCTGCTGCTCGGCGTCGGCTATCATGTGTGCACCAGTTTTCATCTGGCCGAAACCCGGCTCCCGTCGATGCCGGTCAAGAAGATGGGGGCGGCGATCCGGGAGAATGGCAAAAGGGTATGGCGGTGGTTCGAAGACTTTGCCTACGATTCGGATGATTTCGGACGGATCGGCAGGGAGATGGAGGACCGCGTTTTCGTTCGGAAGGGGTTGGTCGGACAAGCGGCATGCCGTCTTTTTGACATGAAGGAGGCTGTCGATTTCGCGGCGGAATGGATGGCGGAGAACCGGCGGAAAAAGCGGAATGGAACCTGAGCGGTTCCATTCCGGTCTTATGCTTGGGTGATGCGGATCAGTATGCGGTCCAGCCCGCGTCGGCCGTAAGGACGGCGCCGTTCACGAAGCTCGCGTCGTCCGAAGCGAGGAACAGCGCGACTTTCGCGATTTCTTCCGGCTCGCCCGCGCGCGGGTTGTTGCCGGCGCCGGACATCGCCTTGCCCATGCCGAACGGGTTCGGGTTGTTCATTGTCGCGCCGATGTTCGTGTTCACGCCGCCCGGCGCGATCGCGTTGCAGCGGATGCCGTATTCGCCGTACTGGAAGCCGACGTTCTTCGTGAAGCCGATGACGGCGTGCTTCGAAGCCGTGTAGGTCGCGCCCGCCCGGGAGCCCTGCAGGCCGCCGATCGAGACGATGTTGACGATGGCGCCGCTTTTCTTCTCGATGAAGATCGGCAGCACCTTGCGGGTCGTCCGCATCGGACCGGTCGTGTTCACCGCGAAAACGCGTTCCCACAGCTCGTCGGTGATTTCCGCCGCCGGCACGAAGTTGTCCATGATGCCCGCGTTGTTGATCAGGATGTCGACGGTGCCGTACGCCGAGACCGCCGTATCGACCAGGTTCCGCACATCTTCTTCCCTGGCGACGTTGGCCGCGACGGCGATGGCCGTGCCGCCGTTCGCCTCGATGCCCTTGACGACGGCCTGAACGCCTTCGGCATTCAGGTCGGATGCGACCACCTTGGCGCCTTCCCGCGCGAACAGTTCCGCGATGGCCTTGCCCATGCCGGATGCGGCGCCGGTGACGATCGCGACTTTGCCGGACAGTTTCATATCGGTGCGCCTCCTCGCTTTTTCGGGATATCGATCTGATGCAATCGTAGCAAATTCCGGACAACGTCCGTTGTGACCGGCATCACTGCGCGAAGACGGCGTTGTGCGCAACGGATGAGCGGAGCGTCTACCCGGATGCTCGGCCGGCAAGCACGGCCAGATCGATCGTCACCTCAAGCTCGCCCGCGGCTTCGACGCGCCGCATGGCCTCCTCGCCGGCCTGCCAGCTCAGCGGCGTCATCGCGGCGAGGTGCTGGATGAGCTGCCGGTCCAGCTTGACGCGGTAGCGGAGCCGATTCTCATCCACACGGTCGAACCGTTCCCGGAAATGCGCCTTCGCCCTGCCGCCGGCGGTGACCGGCCGATCCGGGTTCGGGCGCAGCAGCCGGCGCAATTCGATGAGATAGTCGGGTTCGGGAATCACTTTCAAGACGATGCCGCCGGGCTTGAGCAGCCGGTTGAATTCCTCGTAATTGGCGGGAGACAGGATGTTCAGGACGGCGTCGAAACAGCCGCCGCCCAGCGGACTATGGGCCAGATCCCCGACGCACCAGAGCAGCTCCGGATACGACCTGGCGGCCATTTCCACGCCTTCCTTCGCGAGGTCGATGCCTACGCCCCGGATAGCATGCCCCGTTTCCGCGGCGAGTTTGCCGCGGATGCGGGCGAGATGCGTGCCTTCGCCGGAGCCCGCGTCGAGCAGGCGGAGGGGGAACCCGCCGCCGCAGCATTGCATGATCCGCTTCGCCGCAAGCTCGTGCAGCGGATCATACAGTCCGCTCTGCAGCACCGCCTTGCGGGATTGGAACAGGCGCTTGTCATATTTCACGCGCGCCGGGCGCGTCAGCAGGTTGATGTAGCCGTGCTTCGACATGTCGAACGTATGCCGGGCCGGGCAGACGACGCTCCGGCGGTCCGACAGCCGGACGGACTGTCCGCAGACCGGGCAGCGGAGCAGCTCGGCAACGGCTGATTCGATTTCGGCATGTGCGGTGTTGCGATCGGTCATGGTTTGATGCCTCCCGGACCCATCATAGCATGCTTGGCATGCCCGGACCAAAAAAGCGGACCGAAACGCGGCTCTGACGATCATGCACGCCGCGCCCCCCCCGCCAATCTGCTCGCTCGAACCCGACGCAATCGGGCGATGGGAGGTTGCGACGGAATGCCGCGGCCGTCCGCGCGTCTGTTCAGCCCGCCTTATTGTGGTTGTGCGACGCCCGCGGCGAGCGCATCGGCGAAGGCGGACAATCGCTCGTCGGCGCTGTCCGCCGACCGGCGGACGAGCCACAGCTCATTCACGGCCGGTGTTTCCGGCTCATGGAGCACATGGAGTTGCCCGGTTTCAAGCTCTTCCCGAATCAGGTAGTCCGGCAGCACGCTGACGCCGAGCCCGCGCAGCACCATCACCTTGATGACGCGCAGATCGGGCGCGACATAATCCGGCAGAATCGCGCAGCGGACGCCGAAAGCCTGCATCCAGTAGCGGCGGATCATCGGCAGATCGGAGCCGTAGCCGATCCACCTCTCCTTCTCAAGCGCGGCCCGGATCGCCTCCTTGCCTGCGCCTGGCGGCATGTCGAGCGGCCGGACGCCGACCGGCAGGAACGTCTCGACGGCGAGCCGGGAGAAGACGAGCCCGGTCGACGCCACATGCTGCGTGGCCACGAGCAGGTCCAGCTCCCCGTCCTGCAGAAGCCGAAGCAGCGGCCGCGTCTCGCCGAACGTCAGGATCAGCCGGTACGGCGATTCCGGCAGCGCGGGGACGACCCGCTCGTGCATGAACGCCGACGGTCCGCCGAGACGAAGGACGGGCGCCCGTCCCGGCAGCTTGAAGGCGTCGTCGACCCGTTCCAGCCGGTCGACCGCCTGCGCAATCTGCGCGTAGAGCAGCTTCGCGCGCTCCGTCGGCACCATGCGGCGGGGCGTCCGGCGGAACAGCGGCTCGCCGACCTCGGCTTCGAGCGCGGTGAGGTGCTGGCTGAGCGCCGGTTGGGTCATGTACCGGGACGCCGCGGCGGCGGAGACGGAACCGCGGCGGTAGATCGCCACGAATGATCGCCACGAATGATCGCCACGAATGATCGCCACGAATGATCGCCACGAATGATCGCCACGAATGATCGCAACTCGACGCCCTTTTCCTGCCGGGGGGACACGGGACGATGTTCGACCTGCCGGACAGCGGGAAGCTTCAGTCGCTCATCCGGACGCTCATCGAAACGGATCGTCCGGTCGGCGCGGTCTGTCCACGGGCCGGCCGGACTCATCGACGTGAAGCTGTCCGACGGCACGCATCTGGTGAAGGGCCGGCGGGTGACGGCGTTCACGAACGAGGAAGAGCGCGCCGTGAAGCTTGACCGGGCGATGCCGTTCCTGCTCGAGGACCGGCTGCGGCAGGCGGGCGCGGAGTTCATCCCCACGGAGAAATGGGCCAATCACGTCGAAGTCGACGGGAAGCTGGTGACGGGCCAGAACCCGCAGTCCGGCGAGTCGGCGGCGCGGAAACTGGCGGAGCTGTTACAGCCGGCGTGATGCGGAAGGCGGCAGGGCGCCGGCGCTGCCGGCATGACGCGGGAGGCGGCACGGCGTGGCAGAAGCCGGCGCAGCAGACGCTGTCGGCGTCGGCATGACGCGGGAGGCGACGCAGCGGAAGCCGGCGCAGCAGACGCTGTCGGCGTCGGCATGACGCGGGAGGCGACGCAGCGGAAGCCGGCGCAGCAGACGCTGTCGGCGTCGGCATGACGCGGGAGGCGCCGCCCGTCGTGTGCCCCGTCTCGTCGGGCGAAGCCGCCGTCCGGCGCTGCCGCGCTGCGTCCCCGACGCCGCTACCCGACGATGCCGCGTCTCGTTCTCCGGGTCGCTGGGAGAAATAAGCGCAAAACTTGCCGCTATTTTTGGATTTTCGGCCTTGACCCGCAAAATAGACGCAAGAATTTCGCTTATTCTTTTCAAGACTGGACAAATTCGGAATGAACTCCAAAAATAGAAGAAGTTGCTTCCGCTATTATTTCACAAACCGCAAATTTTCCCAAGATAGAAGAAAATTTTTCGCTTATTCCGCCGGGCGAACCGGGCAAACCGCCGGACGAGCCGGGCAAACCGCCGGGCGAACCGGGCAAACCGCCGGGCGGGCAAACCGCCGGACGAGCCGGGCAAACCGCCGGGCGAACCGGGCAAACCGCCGGACGAACCGGGCAAACCGCCGGGCGAACCGGGCAAACCGCCGGACGAGCCGGGCAAACCGCCGGGCGAACCGGGCAAACCGCCGGACGAGCCGGGCAAACCGCCGGGCGAACCGGGCAAACCGCCGGACGAGC
>Ga0310836_101222_pt1 | contig 15155 bp, 4 predicted proteins | sample SM_ome_4_FD_201310 | JGI IMG/M metagenome (GOLD analysis project Ga0310836, IMG submission 201310) | Sorghum-adapted microbial communities enriched on stacked mutant (SM) sorghum from Joint BioEnergy Institute, Emeryville, California... ... | reverse complement strand
TGTTCCGCGTGCTGCCGGTTTTAATAATTCGGAGCCGATAATGCGCATTTACGCAGCACCCACGCTTACGCGACAAGAGTCGCTGCCAGTTGTCACCGCGACTTATGTCAGCCCGTTTGATGTTGGTCCCAACCCCAATAACCCGGGCAACCCAGGTAGCCCGGGCAGTCCTGGCGGGCCTGGCCCGGGTGGACCGGGTGGTCCTGGTGGGTTTTTTGGTGGATAAAGCGGCAAATTTGGCCGATCGTCTACTCACTACCTTTGCCCCGGCGCTCTTCGTGCCGGGGTTTTCTTTCGACGAGAACCGCTTCACTTACCGCCTGAAATACTTGGCAATTTGAAGCAGCGACCGGCTGTCGACGACCTCTGGCGGCGGACCTGCTAGTGAACAATGCCTGTCAGGACGGCGGGCACCTACCTACACTCGCAAGCGAAGTATTCGCTTAAAAGAGCAGCCACAGAAAGCGTAGGGCTTTGACGCCGTACAGGGTGCTGTTGCCCCATTTCCACATTGCACAGAATATCTGTGTTAAGACATTCTCTCCTATGGCGCGCACATAAAGAATAATGCAACGTACACGTGCGTTCTGCGTACTGCCAAATTTCAGATTTCGGAGATCAAAATGCGCATCTACGCAGTACCTACGCTGACGCATCATGAATCGCTGGCATCGATTACGGCGACTCACGTTAGTCCGTTCTTGTTTACCCCTACGCCGGAACCGGAGCCGGAACCTAAAGATCCGAAGTTCCCACCACACCCACCGATTGGAGGTGGCGGTTGGCCGGGTGGGCTTGTCCCTCCCTTCAAGAAAATGTAAAGGCTTCCGAGAAGCTCACCCCGGCCCCCATGGCGCCGGGGTCTTTTTAATGCGCAATTTCGAGCTAATGCTTACGCCTTTTGACCAATCTCGACTCTTTCACATTTTGCAATTACCGATCTACGGCAACATCGCTTCTGTTTTAGCAAATCCATTTAACTCGAACGAAAAAGCAAGATCGCTGCCATCGCGCGCCTTGAGGGCAGCGGTCAGCTTTTTGCCCGCGCGCATCGCCTGAAGCCAAACCTTATCGACCAGCGCGCTGGCATAGCAGCCGTTGGCATCACAAGTCTGCCAAGTCAGCGTGCCGACTTCCTTGTCATCGACCAGAACCTTCACCGGATTCGGCAGGCTTACGCCGTGGGGAAGGATAAACACGGCATTTGTCTCCGGCTTCCCGGCAACGCGATTGAACGATGCCGTCGCGACCCGCTGGCGCTGATTGCCTTGGCTCAAAACAAGGCTTTGCGAAAATTCACACTGCAGCTGATCCGGCTGCGCCTGATTGGAGCACGACGCCAGCCATAACGGCGCCTGCGGAGCGGAGCTCGCTGCGGGAGCTGGATTCTGCGCGGCTTGCTGAGGTTGAGCCGCCTTTGCCGGAGGTGCTTTGGTTTGCGCGGAGGCGACAGAGGCGCTGCAAGCGATCATTCCCAAGACAATCAGTGCGAACTGCCGGAACATCAGTCTTTCTCTCGTCGGCTTCTCAGAAACGGATTGCAAAACTCACACTACCAGCGTGACCGACAGTGTCCTTACTCCACTGGCCCTGATAGCCGAAAGTGGCACGCGTCGTCTCATCCTTGTCGGAGATCGTCAGGCCGGCATCCAGCCGCCGGGTGACGTCGCCGATCTCGCTGTAGTTACGGAAAGTCCCATCCGACAGGCTGGCGCCGGCAAATGTTGCATTGACATAAATATCATCCTTGTTGGCAAAGCTGACCTCGCCGCGCAGATAGGCCTGCATTCTCAGCTCGCTGTCAGTTAGCAAATCGACGCCGAGCTCGAGCGAAGGCGTAGCGGACAGCACCCATTGCCCTGTATCGCGCAGCTCCAGTCCGTAAACCGTATTCCGCTCCGAGGCATCATCCGAGCGGAGATACGTGGCGTCCAGGTCCAGGGCGGGGCGCAGGTAGAAGCTGCTGCCATTTGGCCTGTAGCGATAGCCAGTTCCCAGACGAATGTTGGCCTGATGCACACGCTGCTCAGCGTTAGCAATTCCCCCAATGACCGGGGTGCCTCCCGGCAGATAGCCGAAAATATCGATGAGACGCGTTGTGTCGTAACGCGCCGTGCTGCCGCTGAGAATGCCATAGAACTCCCAGGGCCCGCTGTATTTCGAAACAGACAGCGCCATTTCACCCCGGTGACCTTCTGCCGAGAAAAGATCGCCGCTGGTGAGGCTGAAATCATCGAAACCGATGCCTATGCCGAAATAAAGATCTTCCCCCACCGGCGCGCGAATTCCGCCGGAAAAGCCGAACGACTTCGTTTCAAAATCACGGAACTCAAAGGAACCATCGCGTTTTAGACTGCTCCCGCTACCAGCCACCCAATAGCAGGTGCGATTGTCACCAATCTTGGCAGCAAAGTTGGCATGGCCACAGTCTGCCATGGTCCGCACAAAACGCTGGCCCGCATAGAACGCGTCCACCTGCGTCGCCGCATAATCCTGAGAAGCCAGTTGATCCACGGCGTAGGTGATCTGGTCTTGGTCCTCCATATTGGCGATGACCGCGAACACAGGCCCCATTTTGGCAGACCCCTGGCCTTCGAGCACTCGCGCCATGTGTTCCGCAGCGAGGGTTTGGTTGCGGTTCATGCCGGTCATCCGGTAGTCCACTTCAGGAATGAGCTTGATCGAACCGTCCTCGTTCAGACCGATCTGGTAGCTGATCACCGGCGTGCCGATGATTTCCAGCCCATTGTTGGTCGTTTTGCCACCCGCATGAATCAGGGTCAGTGGTTGCGCGCGCTCCAACAGATGGAGCACTGGCTTCAACGTTCCATCCACCGTCGCATTTCCGCTAGCAATAATCAAATCGCTGCCTTCGGAACCGTTCTGGCGGAAATAGATGTCTGCCGTGTAGGTGGCGGTGGGACCGAAGACGATCGAGCCACTCACATACGTGGTCTGGCTGACATTGCCCGTTACCGCAAAATCGGAAGCCTTTGTTTCGGGAGTAAGCGTGCCACTTGGCAGATAGGCCTCACCGCCCAGGTATAAATCGCCGTCGATACGAAACACCCCGTCTGATCCCAAATTGACATGGTCCTGGGCATAGAAGGAGGCACCCTGGGCGACCGTTACCTCATTGGTTCCATCGCCGAGGTCGATGTTTCCGAGCGCACGGCCATAGAGAATAATACTATCCGAGCCAGCGCCGCCGCTGATAATCCGGTTATTGAGAGCAAACAGGAAGCTGTTGTTTGACAGCGTTACAGTATTCTCGACACCGCCATCGAGGAAAATAGCTGCGGGGCTTGTTGTGGTGCTCGCCATTGCAGCGAACAGAGAATTCGCCGACTCTTCGCTACCGCCAATGATGACGCCATCGAGCAAAATATGGATGTTCTCGCCACCATTTCCGCCGACGGATTGCGCCATGACAGCGATGCTGCGCTCGCCGAGAGCGTAGATATTACCCTGCAAATCAAGATTGATGGCACCACCCTTGCCTTGCCCACCGGCGGTGCCACGAAACGCTCCATCAACTACGCCACCACCGCCGCCAACGCTTTGCGCCAGCACGCCTACGGACTCAGCACCGTAGGTGATGATGTTGCCTACGTTGATGAACGTGATGTCGCCGCCATCGCCAGCATTATCACTCGATAGCTCGACCTCAATATTGGCAGATGCCAGGTCCGTGCTGACGAAACCGCCACCACCGCCGATGCTTTGCAGCACGAAACCATGCGACCGCGCTCCAGAGGTGGTCACATCACCGTTGTTGGTCACGTGAATGGCGCCACCATCGCCGGAGGACCCATCACGGGCGCCGAGGGTGACCTTCGCGTAATCAAGCTCAGCAAAATCGGTCGCGCCGCCACCGCCGCCGATAGACTGAATGATGTAGCCGGTAGAGTTGTTTTTCTCTGTTGTAATCCAACCTTTCAACTCAAGCTCGATGGAGCCGCCGTCATTCCGGTACGAAGGATCCGCGCCCAAAGAAACTTCAGCGCTTGCCGTTCCATCCCCACCTGAAAGCGCCAAGTACCCACCACCGCCGCCAATAGATTGGACGAGACCTCCGGCGGAAAAGGCATCGCTGGTGATAACGTTTCCTTCACGGCTTCCTTTGATTTGACCTCCTGATGCATCGTCCGTGTTGATCGCGCCAAGCATTGCGGTCACGGCCACATCCGTGTTCGCGGCCGAAACAACCGTCGCCGTTGTCGTACCGCCGCCACCGCCAATGCTTTGGAGCAATACGCCCGTTGAGAATGTGCCTTCGGTCCCAAGATCACCCTTGTGGTTCTGGCTGACCTCCTCACCTGCGCTCCCGTCGGCATCTTCGCTGCCAAGGTGAAGCTCACTGGCCACCGAAATAATTTTGCTAATTTCTGTATTCGAAAATGCTGCGATCCTGACTTGAGCAATTTCTTCGTCGGTCTCTGGGGTGACCTCTTCTACGTTTTCCCCTGGCCTGGTGAAATCCAGAGAAATCTGAACGTTGCCGCCACCACCATTGACATTCTGCCCGAAAATGGCGCGGCTGCCAGTGCCGCTCACGATGATGTCGCCGCTGCTATTGACGGTAACCGTACCCGCCTTGCCTTTCGCGCCGTCGATCGCGCCGATCAATGCCGAGAAGGCATAATCGGCGGCCATGACTGCCGGAGTGGAAATTGAGAAACCGGCGTTGCCGCCTCCGCCAGCAACCGATTGGGCAAAAATGCCGTAGCTGTTGGAGCCCTGCACGTAAATGGTGCCAGTGTGATTTACGGTTACGTTGCCGCCATCCCCGCCCTCGCCGCGCACACCACCAATGGCAATCTTGGAGTAGCTTTTGCCGATAGCCTGCTCAGCAAGATGGTTCAGCGACAGCGCAACAGCGAGGCCGCCATTGCCACCACCACCACCGACGGACTGGGCAAAGACGCCGTAGGACTGAGCACCTGAAACCAGGATCGTTCCGGTGTTCGTGACGATGACATCACCGCCGGCATTACCATTGCCACCCATGCCGCCGATGTTCAGAGCAATATCCGGATCGCTACTTGAGCCGGTCCGGCGCAGAACTGCCGTACCCGTAATCGCATAACCACCGTTGCCACCGGTACCGCCAACGGACTGAGCAAAAATGCCGTGGGCTCTGTCGCCGCTTGTGAAGATCTCCCCGCTATTGGTGACAGTCACTGTGCCGCCGGTGCCGCCATCTCCACCGGTGCCTCCAATGCCAATCTTGAAGCTGTGCTCTGCCTTGGCCGCGGTGCCTGGCTTGAGGAGAGAAAGCGAGAGTACATCGCCACCATTCCCACCACCTCCGCCGACGGACTGGGCAAAAATACCGTGGCTTTCTGCACCTTCCGTGATGATCCTCGCGCCAGTCTCGTTGAGGACGGTAACATCGCCACCCCTTCCGCCGTCGCCACCTTCGCCGCCGATAAGCAATCCGTTCTTGGTGGTGTTATTGGCGTCAGAGCCGAGAAAGACGTTGCGAACTTGCTGAGCATCGCCGCCGCCACCGCCAACAGCCTGGGCAAAAATGCCGATCGCAGCGCGCCCATTGGTTTGAATTATGTTTTTGTTGGTTACGTTTACGCGTCCTGCGTCTGCACCGTCTTCGCCAAAGCCTCCAATGGACAAGTCTGCAACATTGGGCGTTGAAGCACGAAGACCAATGACCTTGGTTTCGACCAGGCCGCCCATACCGCCACCGCCACCGACCGTCTGCGCCATGATGCCATGCGCGTAGTCGCCGTTGGTGGTTATTGTGCCTTCGTTCACGACGGTGACATCGCCGGATCTCATGCCTTCACCGCCACGACCACCGACGTTTATGGAGACCGTGGTGCCGACTTGGGAGCCAGCAGCGATATCCTTAATGAAGTCAATGATGCCGGTCCCGCCCTTCACATATCCGCCGGTGCCACCCGCACCACCTACGGACTGTGCGAGGATCCCGATAGAACGTGCACCTCCGGTTATGATGTCAGCTTCGTTCCGAGCTTCGACCTGTCCTCCGACTCCACCCTTGCCGCCGGTGCCACCGATATTGAGCGAATAGGAGCTTCCCTTGGCGACCGAGCCGTCAACCCCGCCTCCTGTTCCGCCACCACCGCCAATCGACTGGGCAAAGATAGCGTGCGCTTCTTCGCCGGCCGTGAGCAGTAACCCTTTGCCTGAGACGACTTTCACGTCGCCGCCTTCACCTCCTTCCGCGCCCTCCAGGCCGACGCGAAGTGCGAAATTGTCACCAGCGGTTTGTCCATCCTTGGGTTTCGTGAGGCTCAGAGAAATCGAGCTTGAATTACCGCCGCCTCCGCCGATGGATTGCGCGAAAAGCGCGTGCGAACGCGAACCCAGCGTTATGACGTTGCCGGAGGCGGTAATCGTAACTTTGCCTGCTGACCCGCCTTCTGAACCGACTCCGCCAACGGCAATGCCAATACTCGCAGTGTCGTCATCCGGCTTTACCCAGGTAAAGCCTGCGTTTCCACCCCCTCCACCAATCGACTGGGCGAAAATGCCGTAAGCGTCGTTGCCGAAGGTATAAACTTCCCCTCTATGTTGGACGCTGACGTCGCCTCCTTGACCGCCACTGCCCGATCCACCGCCGACGGCCAATGCCAAGCCGTGATTTTGGGACGCCTGGCCGGTCTGGAAGATTAATCCCAGATTGACGTTCGCGTTGCCGCCGCCGCCGCCAACTGACTGGGCGAAAATGCCGTAGCTGGAATCCTGCTTGGTACCGATGATCCCGAAATGCGTGACGTCAACCTTGCCACCGTCTCCCGCACTTCCGGCTGAGCCGCCAATGGCGATAACCGCCGTATTCAACGGCTTATTGGCGCCGGAGCCGCCGCCCGCGCGAGTGTCCGCCTCGTCGATGGATTCCGTAATGTCCGAGACTACAGAAGGATCGACGTTGTCGTGAACCGGCTCTTTCGGAACCTCTCCAGAGCCACCGCCAGAACCTGATGTCCTGCTGAGGCCAACGACCGCATTAACACCTGCATCGCCACCACCGCCGCCGATGCTGCTCGCCTCAATGCCGTGTGCGCCAATTCCGTCAGTAATGATTTCTTTTGTTTTTTCGGCCTCGGTGCCGTGCTGTACGGTCACATTACCCGCGTTGCCGCCGCCCTTACCGAAACCGCCGACGCCAAGTCCAAGGGGACTGTTATCCCCGGCGCCAATCGCAGTGACATTGATGCCGCCAGTGCCACCACCGCCGCCGACCGACTGGGCAAAAATCCCGCGCGCATGATAGCCGCGTGTGTAAATGTTGCCGCTGGAAACGACGCTAACGTTGCCAGCATTCGCTCCTTCACCACCATGACCGCCGAGACCGGCCACGATGCTAAGGTCGGTTTTCCCGCCCGTCGCTTCAGAGCTTCCCCAGTTCAGCTGACCACTGACGTTCACCGCGCCATTGCCACCACCACCAGCGATGGACTGGGCGAATATTCCGTGCTTCCAGCTTCCTTCGACACCAATGTTGCCTTCATGATTGACGGAGACATTGCCCGCAACATTCCCGTCACCGCCAAATCCACCTATGCCGAAGGTAATCGATGGGATCTTCCCATCTTTGCTGATGGCAACGCCACCAGAAACATTGAGCCCGCCGTTTCCGCCGCCACCGCCAATGGATTGCGCTAGAATTCCGGCGGAGCCTAGAGTTTCAGGTGGATTGTCATCACCCTTAAAGAGGCCGAGATCGACAAAGAGAGTTTTCAAATTCCTCGATTCCAGAATCCCGTCGAGGCCATCCACAATCGTATTGCCGAGAACTTCTCGCAGCTTTTCCTCGAAGGCCTTTTCGTCGCTCGGAACGGCGAAATCTGCGGGATCGGTCGTTACCGTGATATCGGCGCGCGTTTGGACGGATACACTCTTGGCGCTACCTCCTTTGTCGGTCATGCCGCCGACGCCGACGATCAGCGACGTATCCGAGACAATCCCACCGCTGACATTAAGGCCACCATTGCCGCCGCCGCCGCCAACAGACTGCGCCAGGACGCCGGAGCGGCCCGTGCCATGGGCATGAATGGTGCTGCCCTCCAGGACCTTCACGTCAACTTCGCCCGCATTACCTCCTTTGCCGCCGAAGCCTCCGACGCCGATCAGCATTGCATAAGATTTGCTTTCGGGTTGGCCGGCGCTCGGCTTGCTGCTGATTGTGAGACCAGCGCTGACATTGATACCGCCAGAACCGCCACCGCCGCCGATGGATTGCGCGACAAGACCATCAGCGCCCCCCTTCTCATTCACAGTGATGGTCTGATCTTCATGCACAGTGCGCGGCAGAGCGATCAGCTCGCCCTTGTACGAGACGCTTACTGCACCGCCGTCGCCACCATCGCCGCCGAAGCCGCCTACTCCCGCAGCGATCGAAAGCTTCGTGGCTGAGCCTTCCGGTTTTGCCAGGGACAGTGAGCCGGAGATGTTTATTCCGCCGACACCGCCACCGCCGCCGACCGATTGGGCGAAGATTCCGTGTGAGCGATCACCAAGGGTTTGAACGTCCGCCGTAATGTCGAGCGCAACATTTCCAGCAGCTCCGCCACCCCCGCCGAAACCGCCGACACCAAGAGAAACCGCAGCGCCGGATTTGCCGGTAAGATTCACCGAACCATTTACGGTCAATCCACCACTACCGCCGCCTCCACCTATGGACTGAGCCAGAATAGCGATACTCTCCCGGCCGACGGTTGTGATGCTGTTATGCTCTTCCGTCGCGAGAATCGTGCTTTTGACGTCGCCGGCCTTTCCGCCACCCCCGCCGAAACCGCCGACGCCGATAGCAACTGCACCACTGCCCTCTTTGCTGATATCAATCGCTCCGGAGACATTTAGGCCACCGTTGCCACCACCGCCGCCGACGCTTTGCGTCAGGACCGCAGAGCTTCGATCACCCAAAGTCAGCACACCGCCGGTGATCTTGGATTCGATCAGCGTACCCGCATCGGCACCTGAGCCACCGAAGCCGCCAACACCCAGCGTCACTGCGGTGTTCGTCTCACGAAACAGCGCGATGTCGCCGCTAATGTTGAGGCCACCGTTGCCGCCACCACCACCAACGCTTTGCGTAAGCACACCGACAGAATCGGCGCCCGCGGTCTGGACGTAGCCTTCTATGGTATGCGTGACCGAGCCTGCCTTGCCGCCTTTTCCACCAAAGCCACCCACGCCGATGCTGAAGGCGCCTGAGAATTCTTTGGCGACGGAGACAGCACCTGAGACATTGACGGCACCATTGCCGCCACCGCCGCCCAGGCTTTGCGCCACGAGGCCAGCCGAGCGGCTACCAGACGTCGTCGTCGTACCAGTAAACTTGCTGGTTACATCGGCCGCTTCGCCACCATCGCTGCCAAATCCGCCAACACCGAGAGCGGCTGCGCCGGTTCCTTTGCCGGCATAACTCAGCGCACCGCTGATATTGATAGCGCCGTTGCCGCCACCACCGCCGACGGACTGAACGAGGACACCGAAGGAGTCCGCTCCATGTGTTTCGACATCGCCAGTGATCGTGCTCGTTGCAGTGCTGGCCTTACCCCCACTGCCGCCAAATCCTCCGACGCCTATGCCGACGGCGCCACTACCTTCTCCAGTAAGGCTGACTGCACCAGAAACATTGATGCCACCGTTGCCGCCTCCGCCGCCCACGGACTGAACGAGTACACCACCGGAATTATCCGCCCATGTCTGAACATCTCCGGCAATCGAGCTCGTTGCACTCCCCGCTTGGCCACCGTTGCCTCCACTGCCGCCAATTCCAACGGAAAGATTGGCGGATCCTGACGCCGCCCCGGTAATCGTTCCCGAGATGTTGAGAGCGCCATTACCACCGCCGCCGCCAAGCGACTGTACGACGACGCCGGTCGAGTCTTTGCCTTTGGTGACAACATCACCGGTGAGGGTCGCTTCAACGTCGCCTGAATGCCCGCCACTGCCACCAGAGCCGCCAAGCCCCACCGAAACGCCGCCCGTCCCGGCTTTACTCGATGCAATTTCTGCTGACAAATTCAGGCCACCGTTGCCGCCTCCGCCGCCCACGGATTGAACAAGCAAGCCGGTCGAACCGTCGCCATTCGTTGTCAAGTTGCCGGACACATTGCTGGTGACTTTGTTTGCGTTGCCGCCGGATCCGCTCCGCCCGCCAAGGCCGACACCGATCGAACCAGCCCCTTTTCCGGCACCTGTACCCGCAATGGTGACGTCGAATCCTCCGCTGCCACCGCCACCTCCGATCGACTGAGCCACCACGGCAGCCGAGTGCGCCCCATGGGTCACCACGTCGTCTTCAACCACGAGATCAACTGTGTCGCCATGGCCACCACCAGCGCCCGTGCCGCCAATTCCGACAGAGATGGAGCCGGAACCTGCTCCCGCTCCCGCTATGGAGGGAGCAATATTGAAACCACCGTTGCCGCCGCCACCGCCGACTGACTGTGCCAGCACGCCGATAGAGGAATCGCCCCGTGTTTCGACTTTCTTCGTTGTTTTCGCGACGACGGCTCCACCATCGCCACCTCCGGCACCGCTGCCGCCAAGACCAACGGTCACAGAACCAGTGCCTGATCCCGCAAAGGAGAGATCAGCGCTGACCGTGAAGCCACCGCTGCCGCCACCACCACCAATTGATTGGGCAACAAAGCCTGCCGAAGCGAAACCTTCCGTCAGGATCGTTCCGTTTGCCGTGGCTGTGACCTTGCCGGCGGAACCACCTCCTGAGCCGGCGCCGCCAAGCCCAACACTCACGCTGCCCGCGCCAGCGCCTGCACCAGAAAGCCCGCCCGACACAGTGAAACCGCCGTTACCGCCGCCACCGCCGATGGACTGAGCAATGACGCCGGCTGAACGATCACCCCTCGTGTGGACACTGCCGTCGATGGTGGCATTCACTTCGCCGCCAGCACCACCGTGCTCGCCCGAGCCACCGAGACCGACCGAAATGGCTCCAGCACCCGTGCCAGCACCAGCGAGCCCCGTCGCCACTGCAAATCCGCCGTTGCCGCCACCGCCACCAACGGACTGGATCAGGATGCCGACGGAATCGTGCCCCTTGGTTTCAACCGCTGCACCGATCCGGACATTCACTGTGCCACCGACGCCGCCGCTGCCACCCGAACCGCCAACACTGACATCAACTGCGCCAGCTCTACTACCAAGGCCCGCTGCTCCAGCTGCAACCGAATAGCCGCCGTTGCCGCCGCCCCCACCGATCGATTGCGCGATCACACCAGCCGAGAATCGGCCGAAGGTTTCGACGCTACCGTCCGCAATCAGCTCGACTGCTCCACCGGTGCCGCCGCTCCCACCACTGCCGCCTACACCAACGTTGATGGTTGCTGCTGTGCCACCAACAGCCAAACCAGCAGCAATGTTACCGCCGCCATTGCCACCGCCGCCGCCGACGGATTGCGCTAAGAGACCTACCGAGCTCTCACCCAGCGTCGTAACGTTGGCGTTCGTGTAGACACGAACTCTTCCACCGGCACCCCCGCCACCGGCCGACCCTCCGACACCGACAGAAACGTTGCCGGCGAACCCGGGAGCACCGGAAGCGCTAGCCGCCACGGCAAGACCGCCATTGCCCCCGCCGCCGCCGACCGACTGGAAGATCATGCCTGCCGAGCGGTCACCTTGGGTGAGTAAGCTGCCGGAAAAGCCTGGAGCCACCAAATTTCCGTTGGCATCAAGCGTACCGACGCGAACTTCGCCGCCCCGGCCACCATCACTGCCGGAGCCCCCGACACCAATTGCAAGAGCTCCGGAGATCGGCCCACCGGATGCGGCAGCAGAAATTGCATAGCCACCGTTACCGCCACCGCCACCAACGGATTGGAGGAGGATACCGGCCGCGTCTGCGCCGCCTGTTTCAATCGACGTGTTACCGCTTCCGGTCAGGGTGACTGTGCCACCATCGCCACCTTTGCCGCCGCTCCCGCCTACAGCGATTGAAGCAGCACCAAATGGGCCGACCGAGACGCCTACAGCACCGCCGCCGTTACCGCCACCTCCGCCTATCGATTGCGCGAGGACACCCGTCGAACGATCGCCCGCCGTTACGATTGTGGAGGAGTAGGTCGCGTCCGTATTGGACAGCGTGACATTGACGGCGCCCCCTGCTCCGCCGTTGCCGGCAACGCCCCCGATGCCGACGCCTACAAAGGCACCGATCGAGCCAGCCGACCCGCCGTTGCCGCCACCGCCACCGATCGATTGGGCAAGGATGCCCATCGCATCGCGACCGGACGTCTTGATGACACCGTCATTGGTGACACTGACGGTCGAGCCGCTACCACCGGCACCACCTCTACCGCCAACGGCCACCATGCCTCCCGTACTACCACCATCGCCGCCGCCGCCACCAATCGACTGCGCAATTATTCCGCGCGCCCCGTCTCCTTGGGTTTCGATGTAACCGTAGTTGCTAACGGTGACAGCTTTCCCGTCGCCGCCTTTACTGCCGTTCCCGCCGACACTCACCAATCCATAGGCATCGGCGCCTTCTCCACCGGAGCCGCCGATGGATTGGGCCATGATACCGTCAGCCAGTGCACCATGGGTTGTGATGCGTCCGGTCGCCTTGTTCGTTACCTTGACCTCGTCACCGCTACCACCATTGGAGCCGACACCACCCAACGCGAGCGCAACCACGCCGACGGCCATTCCACCGGCACCGCCACCACCGCCGATCGACTGGGCGAAAATTCCGCGCGAGGCGACCCCGTGCGTTTCGATCGCACCACCATGTTCGACGATGACCTTGCCGCCATTGCCGCCATTATCAGGGTGGCCGATTAGGGAAACGAGAAGGTTACCGCTATTTCCTGCGGAGCCACCAGACCCGCCAATCGATTGAGCGAAAATGCCGTGGGCATAGTCGCCCTCCGTGAGAATCTGAGCTCCGTCGAATGTGTAGACTTCGACCTTGCCTCCGCTCCCGCCGTAGCCGCCGCTGCCCGCTTCTCCGACGAGCCCCCACTGGTCGCCACCGTTGCCACCGTTGTTGCTGACGCTGAGGGCGTAGATGCCATGCGCATTCAGCCCCTTGGTATAAATCTTGCCGTACTGATTGACTCTGACATCTCCGCCGTCGGAGGAATGCCCTCCGGTCCCCCCGCCAGGGGCAACATAGCCGCTCCCCCCGTCACCGGCCTTACCGCTTCGGCTGTATGCAAAGATGCCGTAGTGATCGGCACCTGAAGTCTGGATCGTGCTTGATGAGGTTTGCGTGGCTACAACGTTTCCGCCACGACCACCATCACCCCCATCGCGACCACCAAAAAAGCCTACGTAGGAGTTTCCACCCCGACCACCGTTGCCACCGACGCTACCGATTTCCCAGCCAATCTTACTGGTGGCCTTCACATCGATCGAAAGCTCTTTTGTTACATTTGGGCCATCTTCACCCCGACCACCCGAGGTTGGAGGGACGAACAGTGCCCCATTTCGTCCGTTCTTCCCGTTATGGCCATACTCGACCTGCTTGACGCCGTCTTCGGCCACGTCATCGACCCGCGGCGTGACACCCCCGTCACTTTCGGAACTGTTAAAGTAGGCCTCAAATTCCGAGGTCGCCAGGCCGACGTCGAAAGAGATATTTTTTACCTGGCCGTCTTCCTCCGTGCTTGTCGAAACATAGGCTTTGCCCCCGGAAATGGACTCTATCTCGAAGGCTAATGGAGGAATGTCATTGTTGTAGAAGAACTCACCAACTTCCTTGACCAGAAAGGTGAAACCATCCTCCGTTTGAACGAATGCTGTCGTACCTTGCGTCGGCGTCCCTGCAGGATCGACAATGAGTTTCGTAACCTTCGTCGGCTGATTGGTTATGGGGTTTGTTACGGTGTCCCCGACTATCGATGACTTCGACGGCGGAGGGGGCGGGTCGTCTGCGAACGCAGCGTCGTTACCATTGGCTGCGCAAATGAAAAGGATTAGCGCTAGGGCACGCGCTGCGGCAAACAGCTTCGACAGGCTTCCGTGCGTCCCGCCGATACGGGGCACATAAGCTGCTATGGCCAGCGCTTTTGCGCGTCCCCGATTGTCTCGAGCAAGATGACAACTGCCCCGTGGGCGCAGCTTGACCCGAGCGCACCTCATATGAGTACGGTCCCTCCAATCCCCCGCAGGATTTGGACAAATTGTTGGTTAAGTAACGGTTAGCTTGTGTAACTGAGCGCTACAGCCGTGCTACGGCATGCGGGGTTCACCCTCCGCCTCCGAGCCCGGATTGCCAAATGGGGCATGCGAGCCTTGCGCCGCGCTGAACGCAGATGCAGGTCGCTCGAGCCAATTTGCGACGGTCTGGTGCGATGGTACGTAAGAAATGGCCGGACACTACGACTCGCACTGAACTCAGTCTCATAACTGACTAATTGGTAAACGAAAAATTAGCACGCCCTCTTATGCCGCGCAACGCACGTTGGAGGTGCGACCCGCGCCCCCTCGCAACCAACAAAATCTGCTGAGGACACCAAGTTGCAGCTGCGCAGACGGGGCTGCGGCCAGCGGTCTAAGAAGAGTGTGAAGGAGTAACGATCTGAAAACATGGGGGCTATCGTTGGCCCCCAGAAGCTACGACTTCGCCCGCCGGATCATGTTCCGGGCGATGACGAGCTGCTGGATCTGGCTCGTTCCCTCGAAAATGCGAAACAGGCGGACGTCGCGATAGAAACGCTCAACCGGATATTCCGCCATGTAACCCGCACCGCCGTGGATCTGCACTGCCCGGTCGGCAACCCGGCCCACCATCTCGCTGGCGAAGAGCTTGCAGCACGAAGCCTCCATGCTGATGTCCTCACCACGGTCGCGCTTGCGTGCGGCCTCCAGAACCATCGAGCGCGCGGCGAAAATCTCGGTCTGGCTGTCTGCCAGCATCGCCTGAACAAGCTGGAACTCCGCGATTGGCTTTCCGAACTGCTTCCGCTCGAGCGCGTAGGCGAGGGCCTCAGAGAGGATTCTTTCGGCAGCACCCGTACACGCCGCTGAAATGTGCAGCCGGCCCTTGTCGAGCACCTTCATGGCTGTTTTGAAGCCCTGACCTTCAACGCCGCCAATCAGGTTTTCCTTCGGCACCCGGCAATCTTCGAAAATAACATCGGCCGTGTGCGCACCACGTTGGCCCATTTTCCGGTCCGGCTTGCCAACCG
>Ga0310836_101217_pt1 | contig 15250 bp, 16 predicted proteins | sample SM_ome_4_FD_201310 | JGI IMG/M metagenome (GOLD analysis project Ga0310836, IMG submission 201310) | Sorghum-adapted microbial communities enriched on stacked mutant (SM) sorghum from Joint BioEnergy Institute, Emeryville, California... ... | reverse complement strand
CGCCCTATGTCATGCGGACGTTCCGGGCGCTTCTGCCGTTCATGATCATCCTTCCGCTCGTCTGGATTTTGGCTTGGATTGTCTGGGCGAATTTCAAGGTCACCATACCCCAATTGGTGCTTGATTTGTTCAGCCCGCTGGTCGCCGCGTCCAACTCGTACTGGGCGGCATTGGGCATGATTTTGCTCATGCTCATCCTGTGGTCCCTGGGCATCCACGGAATGAACGTCGTTTCTTCCGTCGCCTATCCTTTCTGGATGACCCAATTGGCGGAAAACGCCGAAGCGGTGAAAAATGGCGCCGAGGCGACCGGGATCGTCACCGAGCCCTTCTTCCACATGTTTACCCATATCGGCGGTTCCGGTACGACCTTGGGCTTGACGATTTTGATGCTGTTTTCCGCGTCCGCGCAAATCCGGCAAGTCGGAAAAACGGCCATCATTCCGGCGTTGTTTAACATTAACGAACCGGTCATTTTCGGTCTGCCGATCGTCCTGAACCCGCTGATGATCATTCCCTTTATCTTGGGTCCGGCGATCGTCGTCACGTTAAACTACATCCTGTTTGCGACGGGCATCCTTCCTCCGGTCATTTTGCAGCCGCCGTTTACGGTGCCGATTTTCTTCGGCGGTTTTATCGCCACCGGCGGATCCGTGCTCGCCGGATTGGTGCAAATCGTGAATGTGCTGATCGCCACTGCGGTTTATTATCCGTTCTTCAAACGCTATGAAAAACAGCTGGCGGAAAGTGAAAAGGCCAATGCCGAACAAGCCGCGGCGGAATAATCCGCCGCGGAATCAGCAACAGCTTTGAATCTGAAGCATTTAGGAGTGGATGGAATGAATTATGAAGAGATGATGATGCAGCTGATCCTCCATGGCGGAAACGCCAGGGGGGCGGCTTATGAAGCCTTGGATAAGGCGGAGGAATATCAATTTGACGAAGCGGAAAAATTGCTCCAGGAGGCCCACGAAGAATTTTTAAAGGCCCATAAGTTTCAAACCCAGCTGATTCAAAGCCAGGAGGAAGGGACGGTCCCGAGCTTTTTCATGATCCATGCCCAGGACCATGTCATGACCGCCCAGGCGGAACTGCAGCTGATTAAGCGGCTGATCCGCCAGATCCGGCAGATCGAAAAGTTCGAAAAGCGCCTGGAGGAATTGGAAAAGAAGCTTGGGCAAAACGAATAGGAGCAGGCAAGGAATCGCGGGCTCCTACTGCAAAAAACCCGGAAGACCTCCGGGTTTTTTGTTTTTCCTGAATGGATTAAGAAACGATCGGCGAAAAAAGAATGTATCCGGCGGGGCGCCCGGCAAAAGAAGGGGCGGAAGTCCGGCAAGGGCGGGGGAATGCCGGGGGAGGCACAAATCCGTTGGCGAGAGTGATGGGCCGGTGTGACAGCGGGTGAACCGGAGGACGAAAGGGGGACTTCGGCAGGAAATCCGGGATCGCTGTCGAAAGGCTATCCCAGGGAGGGGGGATTCCATGAAAAAGGAAGATTTCGTGAAGGAACTGCAATTTTTGCACAAAAATTTGTCCCATTATTTGACCTGTTGGCCCGCCGGGAAGGAGGGATGGAAACCGGCGGAAAATTCCTTTTCGTTGCTGGAGCTGGCCTGCCATCTGTATCATCTTCCCGGGGACTATGCCCTGATTTTGGGCGGAAAGCTGAAGGAACTGGAAGAAAAATCAACCGGGGAACGGGAAGAGAAGGGAGCGGACGATTTAAGGGCGGTGCTGGATCACGGCATGGCGGCCCTGTTTTCCGCGATGGCTTCCTTGTCCGATGAGGAATGGGAGACAAAACGGCTCCCCTGTCCGTTTTATCCTTCGGCGACGGCCAAAAAACATCTGTTTCAACTGATTACTCATATGCACCATCATCGCGGCCAGTTCCACCTGTATCTCAAACAGTTGGGACAGCCGGTAGACACGGAAACCGTTTATTACGGCCAGACGGAGGAACAATTTTCGTAAGGAGAAATAGAACAAGCCGGCCAATCCGTGATAGAAAAGGAATTTTTCTAAAGGAGAGCCGGGCGACCGAAGGGGCTGGCACCCCGGGCGGAAACGCGCTTCCCGGGCGGCGGCGTCCGCCGGTTCCGATCCGTCCCGGGATCGACGATGAAGTCCAAGAAATTTGCATGAAAAGTAGCGAATGCAAAAGGGTTCGTATTACCAAGACCCGGGTCCGCCGTGCGGGTCACAAAAATTTCGATCGAATGCCGGGAAAAATGAATGATGCCGGTCCCGTCCTTGCTTTTTGCAAGTCCGGTCCGGCTTTTTTTTAAAGGGAGACGCCGGAAACGAGGCGGTACGTCCCGTTTTTGACCCGGGCGACCCGGGATTCCCCGGTCCCCCTGATTTCGCAGAAAAACGGACGGCCGCCCTTCCCGGAAATCTCATAAAAACGAAGTTCCACCCCGACTGCAGGCAAAGCGAGATAAGGGCCGTATTCGTCCTGCCCGGAAGCGGCGCCGGCATCTGTCCCGAACAGGCGGACGAACTTCCGGAGCGCGTTTTCCGGCCGTTCCGCGGCGTATCCGATCACGGAAAGGGAAGGTTTCGCCCCGCCGTGGATCATGAACTTTCCCAATCCGGCCTCCCTTTCCCTTTCATCGGCGCCCCATTGGATAAAGAAAGGATAACGGCAGTCGTCCTCCTTCTCATCCCGGACAAACAGCATGGACCAGGTCAAGGGCCTTCCGTCCTTTCCCCGCCTGCTTCCGGGAAAGGGGCCGACCGGCTGCAAGCCCCTGCTTTTTAAAATTTCTTTCGTCTCCTTGATGTCCCGCGTCCGGATGGCGATTTGGGAAAACCCTTCCCCGTCTTTCGCGTCCTTGACGATTTGCCGGATGAGGGGATTGCCGCTACTTTCCGCCCGTTCCCTGTCGGCGAAGCCGATCCATTCGATGTATCTTAAATCCCGGAAATAGCAGAGACAATTGTAGGTCCCCCATTCTTCGTGCCTTCCGCCTTCGATCGCCTGAAAACCAAGCCCCGCAAAACTTTCCTTCGCCTCTTCCGGTCGAAGGGTGAAATGCACGAGATGATCGAATTTCCAGTCCAACGCTTCCCCCGCCTTTCCGTTATGTTTTTTGCTTTCATATTAAAACAATTTCCGGAAAAAAATCCATTCCGGGGACTGTTTTGTCCGGAGCGGGCGCCGGTTTTTGCCGTTCCGGAGAAAAGGAAAATCCCTCCGCCGTCCGTTAAATCCCCGCAATCTTTGCGGGGAAACATCGGCGGAAAGCCTGAAAGGAACGGATCCGCCGTCCAGAATTTCCGCAAAATTTCCGGCTGGAAAGAACGGATGGCTCCCGCGATCCGCCCGCCGGCGGGTTTCCCTTTCCGGAGGGGGGAAGATTTAAAAAAATTTGAAGGTTTGCGTGCCGGGAATTGGTTCCGCCCGATCCTTTTTGTAAAATAAATATAGATTCAAAAAAGGGGGAAATGACGTGAAGAAAACATTGCAGGGGACAACCGTCCTACATAATGGCGTGAAGATGCCCTATTTCGGTTTCGGTACGTACAAGGTAAAGGAAGGGGAAGAAGTCTACAACGCCGTTAGGACCGCTTTGGAAACCGGATACCGCCTGATCGATACGGCCGCCCTTTACGAAAATGAAGAAGGGGTGGGCCGCGCCATCCGGGACAGCGGCATCCCGCGGGAAGAGATCTTTGTCACGACGAAGGTCTGGAACAGCGACCAAGGCTATGATTCCACATTACGGGCCTTTGAAACCAGTCTGAAAAAATTGGATATCGGCTATATCGACCTGTATTTGATCCATTGGGCGGTCAAAGGGAAATACTTGGACACGTGGAAGGCCCTTGTCGAGCTGTATAAGGAAGGAAGGGTCCGGGCGATCGGCGTCAGCAATTTCCAAATCCATCATTTGCAAGACATCATGGATCATTTTGATGAAATTCCGACGGTCAACCAGGTGGAGCTCCATCCCTATTTGACCCAGGAGGAACTGCGGGAATTTTGCGCCAAGCACAATATCAAGGTGGAGGCCTGGTCGCCCCTCGGCCGCGGCCGGCTTTTGGATCTCCCCGAATTGAAGCGGATCGCCGAGAAGTACGGGAAGACGCCGGCCCAAGTGGTTTTGAGATGGCATGTGCAAAATGACATCATCGTCATCCCGAAGTCGGTCCATCCGGAGCGGATTAAAGAAAATGCCGATATCTTCGATTTCGAACTGAGCGACGAGGATATGGCGGCGATCAACCGCCTGAACCGGAACGAACGTTTCGGCAAAGACCCGGATCATGTGGACTTCTGATTGCCGTTAAAAAAAGAGCGGAGGATTTTTCCGCTCTTTTCCTTTGTCTTTTCCGGGTTTCCGCGGCTATCCCTTTGGAACCGGCGGGGCGTTTGAGGCGTTCCCCGCCTTTTTCTTTTCCGCCGAAAAATCCGGATGCCGCATTTCCGGGTCCTTCAGCATCCGAGGGATATGCGAAGATGTGAACGTCCGAATTTCGCCAGGCAATCCCGGTAAAATGTCAAATCCGGCCCTGCTTTCTTCGCCAAAACTTGCCGCTCGATCACCTTTTCGCCTAGCCAGTTCATCCTTTCGGCCATTCCATCTTTTTTATTCCGCGGTTGTTCCGTTTTGCTCCATACCCTTCCAGCGGAAAATCGGCGGATCGTCCACATAAGGGGCCTCCACCTCGATGGTCTCTCCGGAGAAAGGATGGACGAAGGTCAAAAATTTGGCGTGGAGGGCCTGCCGCGGGAACACGGGCTTGCCTCCGTACAACACGTCCCCGGCCAAGGGATGGCCGATATAGGAAAAATGGACGCGGATTTGGTGGGTGCGTCCCGTCTGCAGGCGGCAGGAAACGATGCTCAAATCCCGGCCGGCATCGTAGCCGATCGCCTCATAGCAGGTAACGGCCTCCCTGCCCGTTCGGGAAACCCTCCGTTTGGACGGATGATGCCGGTCGCGGCCGATTTTTTCCGCAATGGTCCCCCGGCTGTTTTTGAGCCTGCCGTGGACGATGGCATAATAGGTCCGCTTGATTTTTCCCGAAGCCAGTTGTCGGTCGAGGAGGGCCTTCGCCAGCGGGTGTTTGGCGAAAAGAACCGCCCCCGTCGTATCCTTGTCCAGCCGGTGGACCGCCTGGATATAGCGGCTGTCCCCCTTTTTCGCCAGATAACCGGCAAGTATGTTGGACAAAGTGCCTTCGACCGTTTTTCCGTCCGGATGGATCAGCATGTTTGCCTTTTTGTTGGCAACGAGCAAATGCTCATCTTCGTAAAGGATCGAAACTTCCCCTTCCGACGGGACGATTTTCGCCGACGGTTCCGCAAAGATCGGCAGGGTCAGCTCGTCGTTTTCCTGCAGCCGGTCGGAAAATCGTCCCGATTTGCCGTTCAGCGACAGCCGGCCGCTCATCCGGTACAGATGGAGGAATTTTCGCGGGAAGTTCCATCTTTCCTTGAGCAATTGTTCCACCGTCATTCCCGCCCATTCCTTCGGAATGGTGACCTTGAAATAGGACTGGATCGGCGGACCCTGTTCCATGATGTTCACCGCCTTTCTTTTTCCGCCGCAGTTGGTATCTCCGTTTCCGCTTTGTCCGCTTGGGGAACCGCCGTGGCCCGGCGTTGTGCCGCGCAAAATGGCCGAAAAGCGGAGCCGCCGTGCTCCGCGGGCGTTCAGCGAAAAGGGACGGAAACCTCCCGTTAAATCCTAAAAAATGCCCGCGCGGCCTCAAACGGCGCCGGCAGAAGGAAAGAAAAAGGGGGAAGGCAAAACGGCCTGTTCCTGAAATCAGGACCTTCCCCTCTTCCCGGCCATGCTTTTCCCCGCTGTTATTTTAAAACATTTTCCTCGAACCATTGTTCAAAGACCTCTTTTTCGTTATATCCGACAATCCGGGCGGATTCTTTGCCGTTCTCGAAATGGATGATGGTCGGCGTCGCCTCGATATCGTATTGTTCCCATCCTTCTTCGAATTCCAGCAAATTGAATAATTTTAAGTCGATCCCCAAATCGTTGCTGAGGGGGACGACGATCGGCGTCGTTTTTCTGCAATAGCTGCAGGTCGGGCTGTAAAAATAGATCGTCTCATCGTTGCCGTCCTTCAATTGGGCGGCCAATTCCTCCGGCAAAACGATGTTTTGATAATTGGGATCGTCCAGCTGGGCGATGGTTTCGCTGTGGAGGCTCGATTTTTTATACGGGTTTCCCTTTAATTTTTCCCGCTGCTGGTATACATTTAAAACCCAAATGGCGGCAAAAATAACGATGACGACGCTCAAAAAGGCGATGACTTTCTTCACCAATTGGCCTCCTTCCATTTTTTCCAGACGATGTAATTCGCCCCGGCGATCAGGATAAACGCCGTCAAGGCGAGAAAGGGGATGGTGATAAAACCGAACCAATTGATATATTGGGCCGTGCAGGGAATTCTGCCGCAGGAAATGGCGTTTTCGGTGAAAAAGGGAACCTTTTGGATCAAATAATGGTACAAGGAAATGGATCCCCCGATCACCGACAAGACCAGCGCATAAAGACTGATCCGGAAATCTTTCCGGACGACCGCCATGCCGAGCAGAACCGTCAACGGGTACATGAGAATCCGCTGATACCAGCAAAGTTCGCACGGTTCAAATTGGCGGATTTCGGAAAAATATAAACTGCCAAAAGTGGCTACAATAGAAACACACCAGCTAAAAAAAAGATAGGATTCCATCTTTTTTTGATCGTAAAACATTCGATCACCGCCTTCCGATTTCTAGTAATGATTTTAACACACTCGGCCCTTTTTTGCGTTTTCACTTTTGGAACTTTTTGCATGAAAAAAAACCTTGCGGCATGGCAAGGCTCAATGGTTTCTTTCGTTTCCTTCAGACGAAGATCGCTTCATTTTGTTCGCCGGCGGCTTTTTCGTTGGCGTATTCGGCGTAGCGGAGCAGTTCGTAAAAACAATATTCCATTCGCGTGTAGTCGTATTGGAAGTGGTAGGCATGCAAAAATTGTTCGATCTTTTTCGATAAAATGTCGTCCTTTGTCCGCACCATCAGGATGAGCAAATGGTCCCACTGGGCGAGCTTCGCGTAATGCAAGGCGCGGTCGTAATCCGCTTTATTCATGGACCCTCCTCCCTTTCAGGGGTTGTGATTATTGTGCGCGAATTTCCCCTTCTTTTACGCCCTAAAAGTTGACAATCCCCACGGAGCGGGGGATGGAATTTTTTGCCGTGAATAGGGAAACGGTCCTGCCAAATAATGAATAACAGGAAAAATCATTTCACCGGAAAAATTTCGGAAAAGAAGGGGTGCCAAGTGAAGAAATTCATTCAGCTGTTTATTTTCCTTTCCCTCGTCCTGCTTCCGTCCATGGCTTTGGCCAAGGAAGAGGACGGCTATGCAAAATACGGAAGGATAGCCACCGCCGTCGTCAGGGAAGATTATCCCGGGCAGCCGGTGACGGAATATGCCTACTTGGGCAGGGAGGAACTATCCGGAAACCGGGTTCAGGACCGGTTCCGTTTTGAGGTGAAGGAGAACGGAGTGGAAAAATTTGTGATCGTCACCGTCGTTCATGATTTGAGCAACAAAAAATTGTTGCATTTATCGGTGACGGAAGAAATGCGTAACGGATAGGGAGAGGTCGTAGGGCATTCCGGAGGGCTCCGGAAAACGCTGTCTTGCCCGATGCCGGCGGTTCCCCGATCCCGGAAGCGGGGGCCGCCATAGCCGGTATTCTTCGGCCGTCTTTCAAAGATCGGACAAGCCGGATCTGTGGGGAAGATAAACGCCGGGGAAATCGGCCTTTGCCGGTGGTACGGGCGGGAAAACGCGCCGGCAAAGATCGGGCAGGCCGGACTCGCAGGCGGGAAAGGGAGCGGTCGGAGGCGTTGGAGATCGCGGGCCGCAAAAAGACCGATTGGCAAGGATGGGGCAATCAGACCTATGGACGGGAAAAACGGAAAGGCCGGACTTTGCCGTGATGGGGCGGAAGAAAGACCGCCTCGACAAAGGACCGGGCAAGCCAACCTCGCAGGCGGGAAAACCTTGGAAGAGCCGGACATTTGCCCTAGGAAAGGCGGGAGCCGGAGAGGGGAAGGGGTTCGCCGGATCGATGGCATGAAAAACATGTCTTCGGATCCATCGGTCAAGGATCCGGATTTATTTTAACATCCGTTTCAAAAAGTCCTTCGTCCGGTCGTGTTTCGGTCCGGCGAACAGGGAGGCGGGCGGCCCCGATTCGATGATTTCCCCCCGGTCCATGAAAATCACGGTGTCGGCCGCTTCTTTGGCAAAATTCATTTCGTGGGTGACGACGACCATCGTCATCCGTTCCTTCGCCAGCTGTCTCATCACGTCGAGCACCTCGCCGGTCAATTCCGGATCCAAAGCGGAAGTGGGTTCGTCGAAGAGCATGATCTCCGGGTTCATCATCAGCGCCCTGGCGATGGCCACCCGCTGTTTTTCCCCGCCGGACAAGCGGGCGGGATAGGCGGAACGCCGCTTTTTGAGGCCGACTTTATCCAGCAGCTCCAAGCTCCTTTGCCGGATCTTTTCCTCCGGTTCCATTTTTTTTAAACGGGGGGCCAATTCCAAATTTTCCAGGACGGTCAGATGGGGGAAGAGGTGAAAATGCTGGAAGACCATCCCCATTTTGGAGGTAATCGCTTTTATTTTTTTCGGTTTTCCGTAAACCCCGTCTTCCACCAGCGGCTCCCCGGCGATGCGGATCGTTCCGCCGTCGACGGTTTCCAGGTGGATCAGGCTTCGCAGAAGGGTGCTTTTTCCGGCGCCGGAAGGCCCGATCAGGGCGACGACCTCGTTCGCATTTACCCGGAAACTGACATTTTTCAATACCGGCGTCCGGCCGTATGCTTTTTTCACGTCGGTCACTTCGATGATCGCCATTTCGCTTCCCGCCTTCTCATTGGTATTGATAGCGCCGTTCGATCCTCTTCAAGAGCGCCGTTAAGACCAGCGTGATGGCCAGGTAAATCAACCCCGCGACGAAGTAAGGCAGGGTGGTGAAATCGCGGTTGACGGCCGTTTGCGCGTAATGCAGCAGTTCCGGAACCGCCACCGCGTACAAAAGGGCGGTATCTTTCACCAATGTGATCGTTTCATTGGCCACCGCGGGCAAGGAGACCCGGAACATTTGCGGCATGATGATCCGCGTCATCGTCTGCCATTTGTTCAAACCGAGCACCTGGGCCGCTTCAAATTGCCCCCTGTCGACGGCGAGGAGCCCGCCGCGGAAAATCTCCGCGAAGTAGGCCGCATAATTCAAAATAAAACCGGTGCAGGCGGCGACGAACCGGTCAAGGACGAGATAATCCCCGACGACCGGGATCAGGGGGAGCCCGAAACAAATGAAGAGGAGCTGCAGCAAAAGCGGCGTTCCCCGCATGACGGTAATGTACAGTTGAATCAGCCATGTTAAAGGCTTAAACCGGGTCCTTGCGGCGAAGGTAAGGAGCAGGCCGAGGGGAAGGGAGGTGCAGATGACGACGAAAAACAGAAACAATGTCATCTTCGTCCCTTCCAGCATCGGCCTTAAAATCATTTGGATGTAATCGATGGACATGGAAATTTCCTCCCGTCAGGTGAATCCTGGTAGTTCCGGGTTTTGCCGGGACGGTTAGGCGCATCTTCGCCCCGGGGCAGGGCCAATCCGTCCGGTCCGGCCGGCCCCATCCTTGGCAGAATCTCCGCCATGATGCCTTTCAAAAACCGAAACGGAGCACGCCCTCGATCCGTCGAAATCGGATCAATGCGCCGATCTCACCGGGTATCCCTTTCGGTAATCGCAGGGGAGGTCCGGACAGGGGCGCAGCCGCGTCTGTCAAACTTTGCGTTCATCCCTTGCCCTTACTTCAAAATTTTGTCTTCCCCGAACCATTTGACGGAAATCTCCGCCGCCGTTCCGTCGGCGATCAGCTCATCCATGGCTTTTTGCAACTCCTCTAACAGCTTTTCGTTGCCCTTTTTGACGCCCACTCCGTATTCCTCCGGGGCCAACGTTTCCTTCAGGACCTTATACTGGTCTTTTTCCTTCGTCATATAGTAATCGATGACGACCTCATCGATGACGACCGCGTCCACCCGGCGGTTTTTCAAATCCGCCAAGGCCAGGACGTTATCGGCGTATTCGGTGACCGATTTGACTTTGTTTGCGATCGGGTCCGCCTTTAAAGCGTCGGCGGCGGAAGACATGGATTGGAGCCCGACGGTTTTGCCCGCCAGGTCGTCAAGGGTGTCGATGGGCGAATCCTTCAATGTCACCACCACTTGGGCGTTTTTCAAATAGGGTTTCGTAAACAGCACCTTCTTTTTCCGTTCTTCCGTGATCGTATAGCCGTTCCAAATCAGATCGATGCGCCCGCTGTTTAATTCCGATTCCTTCGTGGACCAGTCGATCGGCTGGAATTTCACCTTTTTTCCCATTTTTTTCGCCGCGGCTTTGGCAAGGTCGATATCGAAACCGACGATTTCATTGTTTTCGTCCCGGAATCCCATCGGGGCGAATTTGTCGTCGATCCCGACGATCAGGGTATCATCCTTCGCTGAGGAACCGGAACAGGCGGTAAAGAGGAACAGCAGGGAAAGGAGGGCGATAAAGCCGGTAAACCGTTTCATTCGTTGAACCACCTTTCTTGGAAGGGCTCTTTAATTTATTATCACTTTAATATATTAAAATGTTAAACTAATAAAAACATACCACGGTTTCTCCGGGCTGTCAAACGAAAAATTTTTTGAACAGGGGGTTTTTTCCCTTCGTTGCCCGATGGCCGGCAAAAAAGATGCCATAGATAAACCGCGGGCATGATACGGAAGGTTTATCCATGGCATATTCCTATCTTTGATTTTGCCTTTAGGTTTGGGCCGGTCCGCTTGCGGACCGTTCATTTTGAATGGGGCCGAAAGGTTTTATTCGCCGGAGGCTGCCTCCCGAAAAAACCATTTCATCATGGGGGGCGTTACGACCGTCGTGACCAGGATCACAACGACAATACAAGCGAACATGTCCTGGCTCAGCAGTTTGGATTCGATGCCGATCGCGGAAAGAATTAACGCCACTTCACCCCTGGACACCATGGCGGAGCCGATTCCCAGCGAGCTTTTCCGATTGAATCCGGCCAATTTGGCCCCGGCCGCCGCCCCGATGAATTTGGTAAGGATGGCGATAACGCTTAAAAGAACAATCAGGCCCAGATTTTGCGCAATGCCGGAAAACTGCGCAGAAACGCCGATGGAGGCAAAAAATACGGGAACGAAGATCGAGTAGCTGATCGTTTCAACCTTTTCAAATACCTCGTGTTTGAAGTTCGTCGTGCTGATCGCCAAACCCGCCATATAGGCTCCGATGATCGCGGCAATCCCCGCGTATTCCGCGAAATAGGCGTAGACCAGGCAAATGATTAAAGCGGAAGAAATGACCGTCTCGGTCACCTGCAACGAGGAAAACTTTCTCAGGAACCAAGGGACGGCTTTCCAGCCTGCCAAAATGGCCGCCGCGAAAAATGCGATTTTCTTTAAAATGATTGCCGTGAAATGAACGTCCTCGCCGGCCATGCTCATCAGGAACGCCAAGGCGAGGATGACCGCCACATCGTCGATGACGGCGGCGCCCAGAATGGCGGCCCCTGCGCGGCTCTTTAATTGATTCAGCTCTTTGAGGGCCTGGACCGAGATGCTTACGCTCGTCGCCGAAAGCAAAAGCCCCAGAAACCAGGACTGCAGCGTGGTGAGATTTAACAAGACCCCGGCCAGATAACCGAAAACCATCGGCATGATCATGCCGCCCAACCCTACGAAAGTCGCGGCTTTTCCGGTTTGTTTGAACCGTTCGATATCCGTTTCCAGCCCGGCGATGAACATCAGCAGGATCGCGCCGATTTGACTCAATTCGGCCAACGTTTCCGTCTCGTTGACCAATCCGAATACCGAGGGACCTAAAACGATCCCGATCAGGAGTTTGCCGAGGACGGACGGCTGCCCCAATCTTACGCTCAGACTGCCCGCCACTTTCGCGGCCGCCAAAATGATGGCTAACTGAAGGATCAACATGCAAACATCCCGCCTTTCCGATTTTGATTGGCTAAAAGAAAAGGAGCCTGCCACGAGGGACACAGAAATCCCTAAGTGACAGACTCCACCTAAAAACTCCGTATCAGCAATTTTCCCTTGCATTGTAAGATATTTTAGGAAAGGTGTCAAGGGATGCGTCAACGCGGCAATTTTTTCGCGGGGGATCCCTCGGCTTCCCCGATGTTTGAAATCGAAGTGCCATCATGCCGAAAAATGAACTTCTTTTGCCCGTAAATTTCCTTTGCCGTGACCCGCAACCTTAGGGCATGATCATTAACCTATTTGTCCGCAAACTTTTCGACTGCCATCGGGCGGAAAATTTTTCTTGCGCGGTTATCCGCCGCGCGCCCTCCTCTTTGGAGAACGGGCGGAAAGTTTTTCGCAGCCCATTTTTCCCAAATGTTTCGCGCGCTGCCTTCCGCCCGTGCTCGTCGGAAAGCGGCTCTTTTTTCGCCCGCCATTCCTCCCCGGAATTCCGCAAACCCTTTCCCCAAATCCCTCATCAATTTTTTTCTGAAACATATGTTGAATATAAAGGATCTCTGCACGTCCTTGGGGGGATTTTCGCATGCGCCAAGACGAGAAGAAAGCCTTGGAGAAGGCCATCGGCGAAATCACCGAAATCGCATCCGGTTTCGGGCTCGATTTTTTTCCGATGCGCTATGAAATTTGTCCCGCCGATATCATTTATACCTTCGGCGCCTACGGGATGCCGACCCGTTTTTCCCACTGGAGCTTCGGCAAACATTTTTACAAGATGAAGGTCCAATACGACCTGGGCCTGAGCAAGATTTACGAATTGGTGATCAACTCCGATCCTTGCTACGCCTTCTTGCTGGAATCCAACTCCTTGATTCAAAACAAGCTGATCGTCGCCCATGTGCTGGCCCATTCGGATTTTTTCAAAAACAACGTCCGTTTCATGAACACGAACCGGGATATGGTGGAAAGCATGGCCGCCAGCGCCGAACGGATCCGCCATTACGAGATCCAATACGGGAAAAAACGGGTGGAGTCTTTTTTGGACGCGGTTTTGTCCATCGAAGAGCATATCGATCCTTCCCTGCTCCGCCCGCAATTTTCCTGGATGGAGGAGGAAGCGGAGGAGGAAGGGGAGCGGCCGGGAAGAAGCACGCCCTATGATGATCTTTGGGCGCTGGACAAGAAAAATGAACGGCGGGCGGCGGCTCCCAAAAAACGGAAAAAGCTTCCGCCCCGGCCGGAGAAGGACCTGCTTTTATTTCTGATCCATTACAGCCGGGCGTTGGAAGATTGGCAGCGGGACATCGTCGCGATCGTCCGGGAAGAAATGCTTTATTTTTGGCCGCAGCTGGAGACGAAGATCATGAACGAAGGCTGGGCTACTTATTGGCATCAGCGGATTTTAAGGGAAATGGATTTGAGCCCCGATGAGGCGATCGAGTTTGCCAAATTGAACGCCAGCGTCATTCAGCCGTCCAAATCCGGCCTCAATCCATATCATTTGGGGTTGAAGATTTTCGAGGAGATCGAAGAACGCTGGAACCGCCCGACGGAGGAAATGAAAAAAAGGGGAATCCGGCCGGGCACGGGCCGGGAGAAGATCTTCGAAGTCCGCGAACTGGAATCGGACCAGTCTTTTTTAAGGAACTATTTAACGAAGGAACTGATCCAGCGGGAAGACTTCTATTTGTTCGAAAAACAGGACCGGGATTACAAGATATCCAGCAAACAATGGCAGGAAATCCGCGACCATCTGGTCAATCTCCGGGTGAACGGCGGCTTTCCCTACATCACCGTAACCGACGGCGATTATGCCCAAAACGGGGAACTGTATTTGCAGCATCATTATGAAGGCATCGAGCTGGACATCAAATATTTGGAAAAGGTGCTCCCGTATATTTATCGGTTGTGGGGCCGGCCGGTGCATCTGGAAACCGTCGTCGACGAGAAACCGGTCCGGTTCAGCTATAACGGAAAAAGTGTGGGAAGGGATTATTTGTAAAAGGGGCAATTTTCAAAGGCGGGCCGGGCCCGGCGGCCATTTTTTGTGAATGTTCAAGGGGAGATGGGGAGCGGCCGGCGGGTCCATCCGTGGGTTTTGGAAAAGTTTTCTTCCGGAAATCCGGGAAGTCGGGGCCTGCCGTCGGACTCTGCCATTCGTCCAGATGGCGGGCTTGGGGGATCCGGCACGACGGGGAATGTCCGATATCCGCTTTTTTTCACCGGAGTCCGCCATGATGTTCCGATCGGCCAACATTTTATCCAAATGGCCGATATCCGTTCCGATTCGTCCATCATGGCGAAAAGTCGGTCCAACATTTTTGGGCCGAGAAACCGGTTTGTCCGGCATCGGGTTCCCATGATTCAACATTTGAAAATGATTGTCCAACATGGAAAAAAGTATGTTCAACATGGACGCCCAATATGTCCATCATCGCAAAAAAATTGTCCGTCATCCCGCAATTTATGTTCCATCATCGACCGGCGGTTCCGACATCGGATGGGGAAGATCCTAAAGGATGGGTCTTCCTTTTGATTTTTTGCTTGTTTTTTTATTAAAAAAAGGGAGAATTTTTGTAGAGTTCACGAAAAGCCAGCGATAAAAACGGATGTATATGATTTCACCCCGTCCATCCCTATTTGGGGGACGGATGGGGATGCCAGCCCCGCCCCTGCGGCAAGACGGAACAGCAAAAAACGGAACCATGCCCGTTCCTTCGCCGCCTTCTCCGGAAAAGTGTGAAAGATTCATGAACGGTCTTGCTTTCGGCAAACATTTCCTCTATATTAATAGTAGAAAGGATAGTGAAATATTTCACAAAATGATCGAAGAAATGGGAACTTATTCCAATATTTTTTCATTGAATATGTGAAGTATTTCACTAAAAACAAAGGGGGAGGAAATGGATATGCAAGCGAAATGGTGGCAGACACCGCAAGCCAGCATCCTTTGGACGGTGATCCGGGTTTGGTTGGGGATCCAATGGATGACTTCCGGGTTCCATAAATTGGCGGGCGGTTTTGATGCGACGGGATTTTTGCAAGGGGCCATCGCCAAAGCAACGGGGGAACACCCGGCGGTGCAAGGATGGTACGCCGCCTTCCTGGAACATGTCGCTTTGCCGAATGTCGGGTTTTTCAACTTTATCATTCCCGTCGGCGAATTTCTCGCGGGACTCGCTTTAATCCTTGGCG
>Ga0310836_101216_pt1 | contig 15254 bp, 9 predicted proteins | sample SM_ome_4_FD_201310 | JGI IMG/M metagenome (GOLD analysis project Ga0310836, IMG submission 201310) | Sorghum-adapted microbial communities enriched on stacked mutant (SM) sorghum from Joint BioEnergy Institute, Emeryville, California... ... | reverse complement strand
CAGTTAATGAATATTGGTATGGGTACTACTATCTAAATTTAGTTTTTCTGTATGTTTTTTGTAATGAAACTAAATTCCTGTGTTAAAATTCGAAAAGAGTACCAAATGTCTATAGGAAAAGACCAAGAAAGTAGGGTTTACGCGTGAAAAAGGTACACATCAATTCTGTAAAGCCGGGAGATAAAATAGCGAAAACGATCCTTTCGGAAACGGGACACATCCTGCTCGGGGCAGGCCTGGAATTGAGCCAGCGGTATATTGACCGCTTGAAAAGTATGGGCATTGACATGGTATATATTGAAGATAAAAACACGGATGATATCATACCTGAAGATGTGATTAGCGATACAACGCGGCGCAAAGCGGTGGAAACGGTCTATAAGACTATGACCAGCCTGATGGATCAACCGAAAGTGAAAGGCAGGGCTTCAGTCCCTGATATAGGGAAAACATTTCGGGATGTATTTGGTACTATATTAGGGGATTTAAGCGGTCGAAAAGAAGTCCTTATCAATTTGGCTAACCTTCATTCACTTGACGGATATTTGTTCCACCATTCCGTAAATGTGGCGGTGCTTGCGGGAGTTATCGGGCTGGCCAAAGGATATAACCGCAACCAGCTAGCTGACTTAGGTGTAGGAGCGCTGCTGTTTGACATCGGGATGACCATGCTGCCTAAAGAGTTGTGGAACAAGAAGACGACGCTGAATCCGGAAGAGCGGGCGAGGGTGGAAAATCATACGGAAGACGGATTTAATATTTTGCGCTACCAGTATGATGTATCGCTTCTATCTGCCCACTGTGCTCTGCAGCATCATGAACGGTATAACGGTTCCGGCTATCCGCGCAAGCTTCAGAAAAACCAGATTCATGAATATGCCCAGATCGTCGGCATGGCCGATGTCTATGATGCTTTAACCTCGCACCGTTCTTATCGCCAGCATTACAGTCCGAACGAAGCGACAGAGTATTTATTCGCGGCGGGAAATTCATTGTTCGATCTGGAATTGGTTCGTTTATTCGTTAAGCATATTGCCGTTTATCCGGTAGCTTCTACAGTTGTTTTAAACACAGGACAAATCGGCGTCGTATCGCGCGTTGACCCGGCGGCTGTGCACAGACCAACCGTGCGTATCGTACAGGAGCGGGATGGCACGCCTCTAGCCTCACCGTATGAAATCGATTTACGCAATCACACCAGCATTGTGATTACCCGGACACTTTGACACGGAGGAGGGCATATAAATTTTCTATTGACTCTTTTCTAACATTGTTTAATAATGAGAAAAATGAAAACTATAATTCGTTTCTTATCAAGAGCAGGCTGAGGGACTGGCCCAATGACGCCCGGCAACCGGTATGTAGAATACACGGTGCCAATTCCAGCAGGATTTATTTCCTGAAAGATAAGGGTACGTGTGCTTTGACGGACATCAGAGACCTTCCTTCTTTCGGGAGGTCTTTTTTATTTTACTTTGCACGGAAGAGAGGGCGATTGCCATGAGTGAAACAGCGGTGAAAAAGCTGTCGATAGAGCACCAATTGACAAACAAAATTTTGATTATTGACGGGGCGATGGGTACCATGCTCCAGCAGGCAAATCTCGGTCCGGAAGACTTCGGCGGTGAAGAGTATGAAGGTTGTAACGAAATGCTGAACCTTACCCGCCCGGATGTAATTCGCGGTATTCATGAGACGTATCTGGAGGCGGGAGCGGACATTGTCGAGACCAATACATTTGGTGCAACGTCCATTGTCCTGGCCGAATATAATCTACAGAACCGCGCGCGGGAGATTAATCTGGCTGCGGCACGACTGGCACGCGAAGCGGTAGAGAAATATTCGACTCCCGAATGGCCCAGATATGCCGCCGGCTCTATCGGCCCGACGACTAAAACGCTGTCTGTTACCGGTGGTGTTACATTTGAGGAATTGGTCGACGCCTATTACGAGCAGGCTTTGGCATTGATTGAAGGCGGGGTTGATGTACTGCTGCTGGAGACAGTACAGGATACGCTTAACGTAAAAGCGGGCGGCATCGGCATCCAGCGTGCCTTTGAAACCCTGGGTTATAAGATCCCGGTCATGATCTCGGGAACGATTGAGCCGATGGGAACGACCTTGGCCGGTCAGAATATTGAAGCATTTTACATCTCTCTCGAGCACCTGCAGCCGGTGTCTATTGGTTTAAACTGTGCGACGGGTCCGGAGTTTATGCGGGATCATATCCGAACGTTGTCCGGTATGGCAAACTGTGCGGTTAGCTGCTATCCGAACGCCGGACTGCCTGATGAAGACGGTCACTACCATGAGTCACCGCAGGCACTGGCGGCCAAACTGGCCGGGTTCGCCGAGCAGGGGTGGATTAATGTGGCGGGCGGCTGCTGTGGTACGACACCGGAGCATATTCGGGCTATCGCGGAAGCGCTCAAAGATTATCAGCCGCGTAAGCCGCAGGGACTCCATACACATGTGGTATCCGGCATTGAACCCGTCTACCTTGAACAGGACAACCGGCCTTTATTTGTAGGGGAGCGTACGAATGTTATCGGTTCAAAGAAATTCCGTGATCTCATCAAGGAGGGCAAGTACGAAGAGGCTTCAGAAATTGCGCGTGCTCAAGTGAAGCGGGGCGCTCATGTTATCGATATCTGTCTTGCCGATCCGGACCGGGATGAAGCGGCGGATATGGAGGCATTCCTAAAGTTTGTCGTACGTAAGGTAAAAGTGCCGCTTATGATTGACTCTACCGACCCGAACGTTATTGCGCTTGCGCTGAAGTACTCGCAGGGCAAGGCGATTATTAACTCAATCAATCTCGAAGACGGGGAAGAACGTTTTGCGGAAGTGGCTCCGCTCTTACGGAAGTTCGGTGGTGCGGTCGTTGTCGGCACAATTGACGAGAAGGGAATGGCTGTGACCCGCGGGCGCAAACTTGAGGTGGCTGAGCGATCCTATCGCCTGCTTGTGGGTAAGTATGGACTTTCGCCGCGGGATTTAATCTTCGATCCGCTCGTTTTCCCGGTAGGTACGGGGGACGAAGCATACATCGGTTCCGCGAAAGAGACGGTGGAAGGCATTCGGTTGATTAAAGAGAAATTTCCGGAATGTCAGACCATTCTTGGCGTCAGCAACGTATCATTCGGTTTGCCGCCTGCGGGCAGAGAAGTTCTGAATGCCGTGTACTTATACCACTGTACGAAAGCGGGACTTGATTACGCCATTGTCAACACGGAGAAGCTGCAGCGTTTCGCGTCTATTCCAGAAGAGGAACGTCAATTGGCGGAAGCGCTGCTGTTTGATACGACTGACGAAACGCTGGCAAGGTTTACAGCATTCTATCGCGAGAAAAAGGTGGAGAAGGTCGAAGAAGTTACAAATCTAAGCTTAGAAGAACGCCTGGCTCATTACGTGGTGGAAGGGACAAAAGAAGGGCTAATTCCGGATCTGGAAGAAGCGCTGAGCAAATATGCGCCGCTTGATATCATCAACGGACCGTTGATGAACGGTATGGACGAAGTGGGCCGCCTGTTTAATGATAACCAGCTGATTGTTGCGGAAGTGCTGCAAAGTGCGGAAGTAATGAAAGCCGCAGTCGCTTATCTGGAGCCGTTCATGGAGAAAACGCAGGCATCCACTAAAGGCACGGTCATGCTCGCCACCGTAAAAGGCGATGTGCATGACATCGGCAAAAACCTGGTGGAGATTATCTTTGGGAATAACGGCTACAAGATTGTTAATCTGGGGATTAAAGTGCCGCCGGAGCAGTTGATTGAAGCCTGCCGTAAAGAGATGCCGGATATAATCGGACTTTCAGGTCTGCTTGTCAAATCAGCACAGCAGATGGTGACAACAGTACAGGATTTGAGAGCGGCTGATATCGACGTACCGATTCTCGTGGGCGGCGCAGCATTGACACGTAAGTTTACCGAGAATCGTATTGCTCCGGAATATAACGGACTCGTGCTATATTCCAAAGACGCCATGAGCGGACTGGACATCGCCAATAAGCTGGTGAATCCGAAAATGCGGGCCGAGCTGGAAGAGTCCGCGGCCCGGGCGAAGGAAGAAGCGCAGGTTACAGCAGCTTCCGAAGCGAAGGAAACAGAAGCGGCACCAGCCGTGCCGCAGCGTTCTTCGGTACGTATGGATGTTCCGGTATTCCTGCCACCGGATTTTGACCGTCACATTCTACGCGATTACCCGCTTACGCATCTGCACCCGTATCTGAATCTGCGTATGCTGCTGGGCAAGCACTTAGGCGTACGCGGCAATGTGGACGCACTGCTTTCGGAGGGTGACCCGAAGACGGTTGAACTGAAGGAAATCGTGGAGGAGTTGCTGGCGGAAGCGGAAGAAACCGGTCTGCTGACCGCGCATGGTATGTACCGTTTCTTCCCGGCGCAATCCAGGGGAAACGAAATTTATATCTATGATCCGAACGATCATAGCGTCATACTCAAAACATTCTCTTTCCCGCGGCAAAAAGAAGCGCCATATCTCTGCCTGGCCGATTTTGTAAAACCGGTGGAAAGCGGAGTTATGGATTATGTCGCATTCCTTGTAGTCACCGCAGGCAAGGGCGTGCGGGAGAAAGCGGAAGAATGGAAGGAGAAGGGCGACTATCTCCGTTCGCATGTGCTGCAGGCGCTGGCGCTCGAACTGGCCGAGGCGTTCGCCGAGCGGACGCACCATATTCTGCGCGATACATGGGGCTTCCCGGATCCGGCGGAGATGACGATGCCGCAGCGTTTCGGAGCTCGTTACCAGGGCATCCGCGTCTCGTTTGGCTATCCGGCTTGCCCGGATTTGGAGGATCAGAAACTGCTATTTGATTTGCTGAAGCCGGAAGATATCGGTGTGCACCTAACCGATGGCTGCATGATGGAACCGGAGGCGTCCGTTTCGGCCATGGTATTCTCCCATCCTGAAGCGCGCTATTTCAATGCCGGTGAATAAAACGAGGAAGGGAGAGGAAGGCCATGCCAAAAGAAAATCTAAAAACATATCTGAATAACCACCTGTTGATTGGCGATGGCGCAATGGCCACCTGGCTCTATCAGCTGGGTGTTCCGATCGGCATCTGTTACGAAGAGTTAAGCCTATCGGACCCGGAGATTATCCGAACAGTTCACCGTTCCTATTACGAAGCGGGCGCACGCTTTATTCAGACCAATACGTACGGCGCTCATCGGGATGCCCTGGCCCGCCACGGTCTGCAGGATAAAGTGGAGCGGATGAATCGGGCCGCAGCCAAAGTCGCACGGGAAGCGGTCGGTGATGACGCATATGTGGTTGGCGGTATCGGGTCGATTATTGCTGGAAGGGTGCGGGATGCCCGGCAGATGGATACTTATGGAGAACAGTACGAGGAGCAGGCTTCCGCGCTGCTGGCGGGCGGAGTGGATGCCATTCTCCTGGAGACATTCCTTGACCTGGACGAATTGCTGCTGGCTCTCGATGTCATTCGTCCGTTGACGAAGCTGCCGATTATTGCCCAGCTTGCCACGATAGAGGTGGGCCGGACGCGGGACGGATATACGCTGACCCGCGCATTCTCTGAATTAAAGAAAGCGGGCGCAGATGTAGTTGGTCTGAACTGTCGAATGGGTCCGGCAGAAATTCTTCGCTCGATTGAGAATACGGTCGTACCGGAAGATACGCCTTTGTCTGTATTTCCCAATGCGGGACGGCTTGCGATGTCAGACGGCGAGTACTCCTACGCATCGGTTCCCCAGTACTTCGGGGAAAGCGCGCTGCGTTTCCGGGCTCAGGGAGCGAGACTTATCGGCGGCTGCTGCGGCACAACCCCCGAGCATATCCGCATGATGGCACAGGTGTTGGCAGAGCGTGATCCGCTGCCCCGGGTTAATCCGGTTATTACAGTGGAAGAAGAGGAAAGAACGCCAATTCGCATTGTCTCCCCGGAGCGCTCCAAAGGAATTGTAGATACGGTAAGACAGCGGCATACGGTCATTGTTGAGCTGGACCCACCGCGCGATTTGGATACGGAGAAGTTTCTGAAGGGAGCGGCAGCATTGAAGGAAGCGGGCGCCGATGCGATCACGCTGGCCGATAATTCACTGGCAACGACACGCATGAGCAACATGGCGCTCGGATCGATTATAAAGACGAAATTCGGTGCCGAACCGCTGTTGCACATCGCCTGCCGTGACCGCAACCTGATCGGCCAACAATCGCACCTGATGGGGCTGTATGCACTTGGCATCAACCAGGTGCTGGTCATTACAGGCGATCCGGCCCGTTTCGGAGATTTGCCCGGTGCAAGCTCTGTGTTCGATGTATCCTCATTTGACTTAATCCGCATGATTAAACAGCTGAATGAAGGATTTACCTTCTCGGGCAAGCCGCTCAAGCAGCGGGGGGATTTCGTAGTTGGCGCTGCGTTCAATCCGCATGTGCGCCAGTTCGATGCCGCACTGCGGCGCCTTGAGAAGAAGGTAGAAGCGGGAGCGGACTATATTATGACGCAGCCGGTATATGACCGGGAAATGATTGAGCGGATTTATGAAGGCACAAAACATCTGGACATCCCGATTTTTATCGGCATTATGCCGCTGACGAGCTCGCGCAACGCGGAGTTTCTTCACAACGAAGTACCCGGCATCAAGTTGTCGGACGAAGCGCGTGCCCGCATGCATGCACATGAGCCGGGCGAAGAAGCCCGCCGTGAAGGCGTGGCGATTGCCCGAGAGCTGGTGGATATGGCCATGGAATACTTTAACGGCATTTATTTGATTACTCCGTTTTTCTATTATGAGATGACGGCGGAATTGACCCGATATGTACATGACCGATCCGCTGCGGCGCTGCAGGTGCAGAAATAAACGGAAACGGAGGCACAGCAATAGGCTGGCCTCTGTTTTCTGTGAAAATCAGGAGGAAAGAAGGAGAGGGGAGAGGAAATGAGATCCAGGGAAGAAAAAGGCCTTCGCCTTTTTCCACATTGGAATCATTGTCTCGTTCTCTTCTCTTTTTTCCTTCATACCACAAAAATTGTATTTACTATAGTGTTTACAATTATAAATATATTATGTAAAAAAAGCAAAGTGCGCTCTTTAGGATGTCCTGGCCTTTTTTAGGGGGAAGTGAAAAACTGTAAGAGTCTAGTTAATAACATTTAATTTGCGTAAAAACCTCATGTATAAAGGAAAAATCACTACTTCGCTCCTAAGTAACGAAGTAGTGATTTATACTACGAGTAATTTTTACTGAAGTTTATTTGTAAAAATGAAGTTCCACGTATCCCCTGTACTAATCTCTTTTACCGTACATTTTGTATTAACACCAAAGAAACCACGTTTGGCTGTTCCAACCGGACTCCAGGATGACGGTGGAAGAATATCGAACGTATTACTTGTGGTATTATATGTGTAATACTGATTTTTAATAAAAGAATCAGGAGAGTAACCAACAGCCACCTAACTCTACCTGTCGATTAGAAATAGAAATATTAGAATCACTAATAACCCAGCTCCCACTAGCCCCTTGGTGTTTTATGCATGATATACCGTTTATCGTTACATTTGACCAATAAAAAGTAGAAGACGATTTAACACTTACACTTACATCAGAGCCGGAATCAGATCTATTGCCATCATAAGTTCTAGAAACAGATGCAATTACGGTCGTAGCATATTGTGTTTCTGTTTCACCATTTGCAAGTTTAATTTCTTTTAGTTTCTGTGTTGTCTTGTATAACCTGACATCCCTTTGCTTTCCTTCTTTATTTTTTAGAATTTGAGAAACTGCCCCATTGCCTTCCTTATCACTTTCAATATCATGCTCTTTCAAATAGCTTGTCTACGTCCTTTATTTCCTGGGATTGATAAAGCAGCTTGGATTCTTTTACCGACACATCAGATACGGCAAATGCTGGTACACTTGCAGCTACCATAAAACCCGACAACAAAAGACCCATGATTTTTCTCCTCTTACTCACTAGAATTCCCCCTCAATGTGGTATTGGAAAAATATTGGAAATCATATCAAAATAGTGATACAATTTTGCAGTTAATATATGGGTATTTGGTACTTTTTTGGAATTATTTTCATTAATTTTACTAAATTTATCTCTTTTGGATCGATTTAAATAATAAAGAATAAAAAATATAAAGTGATAACAAGTAAGTGTCTCGAGGAAAAAATAGAGGGAAAAGGGGGAATTTTTCTGAAGGCTTTAGGGATTGGCTTATGTATTCTACTTATCGATTTCCTCATAGTTCTGATTCAAGGTAAAATCAATTTAATAACAATGTATTCAGGAGTAACTGGACTAATATTCTTGGTTTTAGCCGCGTTATTTTCTGGTGCTTTTATTGATCCGGATTCGAGGAGGGTTGATTCATTTACAGATGGAAAGGAATCATTAGCCAGACGTATTAAATGGTCCACCACTTTTCTGCTTATATCTTTGCCTAGCCTAATTACCTGTATACTTACTTTTTATTTGGGCTAAGATTATGCAAAAAGTTTTGCATTCTTATAACTTAATTTATGTTTAAATAGAAAAAATCAGCTCAATACCAAATTATATGGTTGACTTCTTTCTACACAAAGGTTGCTTATCCCTTCTCCTGTTCCTTGCCACACATTGTATATATTTTGAATGGTCCACCACATTTTTTAATATTGAACTGGACTCTTGCAGTTTTTTCACTTATCCCTAAAAAAGGACATACGAGTAGTGTGGACATCCTGAATGTAAAAATAAGGAAGTTAATCGTAAGTTTTTGAGTACATCGGCAAGTGGTTTTCGTTCCCATCCCTGTTCATAGGCATAGACAATCAGTTGACTTATGCAGTCTTTTCGTATCCTGCGAACGACATCCCCGAGTGTCAGGGGCGATCCATTTTCCCATTTCTTGCGCTGAAGTTCAAGAATGATATACGCAAGAAATTGAATGGTCCAAAATCGCTCGATGCCTTTGTGGGAAAGATGCTGATACTGGTCAAACCCAAGTAACTCCTTGAAATACCGATATCCCACTTTAATTTGCCAACGTACGGCATAATAGCGCAGGACGGTCACGACATCCAGGCTTGTATCCGTACACATCAGGCAAAAGGGCGGTTTTTTCGGATCAAACTTTTTTTCCCAGGACAGGAACACACGCACATTTTCCATGTTGCTGAGCGGTCCCTCATACGCATACACCTTATGCGTATGACCTTCTACGGTAACGGGGCAGAGGTCAGTGGGGTGAAGAACGGTGGCAGCGAAGGTGGACGTTTTGATTTTCATCCCAAACGGAGCGATCATCCGGTTCGCACGAAAAGCTCCAATGACATGAAATCCTTTTTTCGCACAGGCATCCATCAGCTTTTTACTCGTATACCAACTGTCAACCAGGACATACACCTGTTCACCCGGTGAAGAGGGATACGTTTCGATCAACTCGATCGCCAACTCATTTTTACTTTTGAAAGGGACGTTTCGTTTTTTACACTCTTCTTTTCGAAAATACGAGCGAAAATCCCAGGCAACCGAGGTGTCTTCCGTGACGACATGCGCCGTTACAAGGGAATGAGACCAGACCGATTTTCCGTCCGCATGCGAATAATGAAAGTCGAGCCGCTCCATTTCCGAGGTCGAACGTTCTTTTTGCATTGCGTGTCGTCCAGAATGAAAAACGTAACCGGGCGTGCATCTCCACGTTTGGCACGCGTCTTGCGGATGGTTTCCATCACGTAGGCAAGCCGCCGATTCGTGACGTGTTTCGGACACCAGGGTGACTCGTTCAAAAAACGTGTCATACAACTGAGATCCCGATATTGGTTCGTAGATCGGCGAATCTGGCTGATGTTGACCCGTCCTTCACAAAGAAGGATGCCATGAATAAACACAAGCAAGTGTTGGCGTTGCGGTTTGGAAATGAGTAGATTCAGAGCCAAAACAAACTTGACGATGGAGGAATGAAAGGCTACCATGAAAGTGGACATTCTCCTTTTTGTGGGATTTTAGCGGTGGTAGCCAAAACTTCTACAAAAGGTAGGAATGTCCTTTTTTGTTGCACATTTTTCGACAAATTTTTTGCAAGAGTCTAGTTATATAAGAAGGTTGTTTGCTCTCAAATGGAATACAATATATAGGTTTCTCATCGGTTTTCTAAGCGTGTATATAGTAGTAAAGAAGGGTGTCGCACCACTTTTTATACGATAACTAGTGACTTTAGACCTAGTTATCATTCCTCGTGGTGGCTGTTAAGCCATGGGGGTTTGGGACACTTTCTTTTATTTAATATCTATATACATTTGCTCCATGTATCACTATGATTTTGTGGTTGGAAGGAAGAAAATACGGAGGAGGGGACAGGAAAAAAGGACAGACTTTTTTCGGCTGAAGGGCAAGGTGTATCCCTCTTTCACCAACCTCATACTATCCTGTCTATGTAAAAATGTCAGATTTAACATATATGTGTGAGTAAGAAGGTGATCTTGCGGAATTTGTTGAACTACTAATATTAGGAAGATAGAGTGTGAAAGGGAGAGGTTACATGGATGATTATTATATAGCAGCAGAACGCATGTGGAAAGATACCAACATTTTAAAAAATAACCATAGATGGTTTAATACATGCTACTTAAGTGGGTATATCTTAGAATGTTATGGTAAATTATTAATTCAGAACTATACTTCAAAAAAGCCCATTGATTATAAGCATAATTTAAAAGAGCTTAACAAAACTATTCAGACGGAAATCGCTCTACTTGAAGGAGCAAGTAAATATGTTTTAGATTTTAAAACAAATTGTAATACTATTTATGAAGGACATGAAAAATGGAGTCCAAAAAAGCGTTATAGTGCACAAAAAGGTGTTTGGGATTCAGAAGCCACAGCGGATAAATTTGTTAATGAAGCGGAAAAAATAATGAATCTTGTTGTTCAGATGAAAATAGATGGGGTGATTTAATGGTCGTGCATTTTACCGAGATAAAGCAAAAGATTCAGGAACTAGTAGAAGATTTAAAAGTATACAAACAAAGCCGTTTCTACATAATAAGAGATGTATTCGGAAGGATTAGTGTTTATATTGAAGGTGAACAAGAAAAAGAAGTTACTGTAAAGAAAGTCGAGGAGTTATTATATGCCAAAGTAGGGGACAAACATTGGGTTAATTCAGTTGAATGGGTTGAGGCAGATTCTTTTTTATTAAAGCAAATTAAAGAGCTTGCTAAAGAATTAGAAGGCACTAATAATGTATTCTTTATTGAAAGGCATGTTACAAGATTGCACTGGTTTAGAGAAGAAGAGGTACAAGAAAAAATACCAGTTTTAAAGAATAAAAACACAAAAGTAGTTACCTTTTACTCTTTTAAGGGAGGCTTAGGAAGAACAACTTGCTTAGTCCTCACAGCTTTGCAACTGGTTAGAAAAGGGAAAAAGGTAGTAGTTATTGATTTTGATTTAGAAGCCCCAGGTTTAGCTTCATTGTTGATACCAGAAGAGGGAAATCTCCCCAAGTATGGGGTAGTTGATTATATTCTAGAAAGCCAAATTTATGGAGAAAACTATTCCGAGTTAGATATAGATGACTATGTTTATGCTTATCAGGATAAGAAAATTACCGGGAGTAAAGGAGGAGAACTATATGTTTTGCCTGCTTCAAATTTAAATTTAGAAAATACCCAAGAGTATCTTGAAAAAATGGGGAGAATAGATTTTGGGACTCCTACCTATTTTCAAGAAATGAACCCAATACGAAATATGCTTACTCAAATAACAGAACGCTTTTCACCAGACTTTATTTTCTTAGATGCAAGAACTGGGATTAACGATGTAGGAGGGCTTATGCTATCCCGGTTTTCTGATCTCTCAGTACTTCTGTTTTACGGGAATGAGCAAAATATGGCAGGTATGAAAATAATTTTGCCTAAAATTATAGATGCTAAAGTTCCCTTTTTTCTTATTAACGGCCCAATACCAATTGCTGAAGAGGAAGAAAGAGAGGAAAAACTTTTCTTTTTAGAGCATACGTATACTACCTTGATAGAATCAGGATATTATTCAGAAGATGAGTTCCCAGATATGTTTGATGAAACAGCTGCTCATTTTCCTTTTAACGTATACTATAATCCTATGGCAATGTTGATTAACTCAAATGAGAAAGTCAGGCGTTTGTTAGAAGATAATGGTGAAGAAAATGTTTATTTTAAACTTGCTGAACAAATTGCTACTTACTCATTAGAACAAGGTAATGATATTTTACAAAATGTAGGTGAAAGAAAGGAAGAACTTTTATCTAAGATATCGAATATAATCGATGGAGATACAGCGGCCTCGGAGCATGAATTTCTTAGCGATCAAGACTTAAAGAATAAATTTTATCCTCTTAAAGAACATAGATTTATCTTTGAGGCTGATAAGTTCCTTATTTTAGGATCAAAAGGTAGTGGAAAAACTGCTTTGTTTTCTGTGTTAGAACATCCTAACTATGCTAGAGATTTAGCATCTTTTGTTGGATTGTCTGATGATTTTATAAAAGATACTTACTGGGTAACAGGGCTTAAACAAAGAGCAGCGGCTGGAGAATTTCCAACCAAAGAAAACTTTGAAGCAGTCATTAAGCAAGGAGAGTTTTCTACTTTAAGAAGGTACTGGAGACTTCTAGCACTTAGATCCGTCTACAGACAACTGAAAGATAAAATGATTCCTTTTCCAAAAAGAATAGAAGAAGTTATAAATGGACCATTAAGCAGTATAAGGAAAGAGGCTGAAAATATAGCTTTAGCAGAAGAAATTGAAGAGTTTATTGAAACATTGAATAGCCATCTTGTCGAAAATAATAAAAAGATTGTCATTGTTTATGATGGATTAGATGTATTATTTGAAAAGAAATTTCGAGGTAGAATGATTTCTGCTTTAATATCTTTATGGTATGAGTATTTAACAAAATATCATAATATAAAAGTAAAAATTTTTTTAAGGGAGGATATTTTCCGTAACGAAGTAAAGGAAATTGCAGATAAAGTGAAACTGAGGAATTATTCGGTTGATTTATCTTGGACTTTTGATGAATTACTCTCTATGGTTTGGAAAAGAATGGCTGAAAAATCAGCTGGTATGGCAAAAATATTTGAAACAGCTTTAAGGCCACTGGGATTGCTACTAGTAAAATACAATAATTTGTTAGGATATGTGCCAAAGGCTGATGAAGAAGCGAATAAAGCAATACTCAAATCAATTGTAGGAGAAAGAATGGGAACAGGAAATGCTGCCTTTTCATTTAATTGGATTAAAAATCATCTAGCAGATACAAATGAAGAGATTGTGCCACGCAGTATTTTAAAATTATTTGCGGCTGCCGCGAGGAAAGAGTCTGAACAACTCGAATTAATTCAAAGTAATGTACTTATTAAGCCTAAAAGTTTCCAAAGTGTAATGAGGGAAGTCTCAGAAGACAGAGTAGTAGATTTAATTGAAGAATATAGTGAATATGCAAGTATTCTGTTAGGGTTGAAAGATTACTTACCTAATTTTCCGGCTAATGAAGATGATTTGAAGATTGCATTGAAAAAATTAGGAGTTGAGGAAGGAAAGGAGAAAACAATTATTGATGATTTTGTGGAGATAGGAGTTATGAAATCGTATCAACGTAGAAAAAGTGATCCTATCAGATATCATATACCAGATATATTTTTAATAGGCTTAGGATTAACAAGAAGAGGACCTTGGGGAACATAGGATTATTAGCTTGAAAATTTTTGCGAAGTGGAGGCCAGATTAGATAGTCCTCCACTTTATTTTTTTGATATAAAGAAATTTTGGTCTGACGCCAAGTATATATATCGTTTGATGTTTCGACATTTGTATTGACGATATGAGGTAGGGGAACAAGAAGGGAAAAGAAGGAACGCTTCTAGGGGGAAAAGCGGTCCCTTTTTCCTACCGTTAGCTCGTTTTCCTCCATTTTCTTACCTCACTCCACGAACAAATGTTGAAATAGTAAGTATGAAAATTTTATTTGTGATTCACTTGCGCAAGCTCTTTCCAATACTCACAGATGGTAATAAGCCCTTTATCGAAATTCTCCAGATGGAAATGCTCGTTCGGCGCGTGGAAATTCTCGCCCGGCAGGCCGAAGCCCATCAGTACGACCGGGACATTCAGCAGGCGTCCGAACCCTTCCACAATCGGAATCGATCCGCCCATCCGGGTGAGTGCAGGTGTTGCCTCGTATGCTTTCTCGTATGCGCGCATCGCTGCCTGGATGACAGGATGGTCATATGGTGTCTCGAACGGCCGGCCGGTATCCATGCGGGTTACTTTCACCTGCACGCCCGGTGGTGTATGTGCGTAAACATGCTTTTCAATTAGTTCCTGAATCTCTTTTGGGTCCTGGTCGCCGACCAGACGGCAGGACAGCTTGGCATGCGCCTCGGACGGCAGTACCGTCTTGATGCCTTCGCCCTGGAAGCCACCGTATATGCCGTTAATCTCGAGCGTCGGACGCGCCCAGGTGCGCTCCAGGAAGCTGAACCCTTCTTCTCCGTACAGCTCGCTTACATTTAATTCTTTCTTCAACGCTTCCTCATCGTATCGTAAATCGCGGAACGCCTGCTGTTCTTCTTCGGTAAGCGGTCTGACCCTGTCATAGAACCCCTCGACAGCAACACGTCCTCTCTCATCATGCATGGATGCTAAAATGGCGGCGAGAGCATGCAGCGGATTGGCAACTCCGCCCCCGTAAATGCCTGAATGCAAATCGCTGTTTGCGCCGCGGATATCAATTTGCATGGCGCATAAACCGCGCAGACTATAGCAAATGGCAGGTTTGCCTTTTTCCAGCATCGGCGTATCGGAGATAACCAGCACGTCTGCCGCCAGCCTATCTTTGTTTTGCTCCACGAACGGCTCAAGCGCCGGACTTCCGATTTCTTCTTCGCCTTCAATACAGAATTTTACATTGACCGGCAGCTTGCCCTCCGTTTTCAATAGCGCCTCCACGGCTTTGATATGCATGAAAATCTGGCCTTTATCATCCGTTGCACCGCGCGCGTAAATCTTACCGTCACGAATATCGGGTTCGAAGGGCGGTGTCTGCCACAGTTCCAGCGGATCGACCGGCTGTACGTCATAATGGCCGTAAATTAACGCAGTAATGTCGCTATCGGCATGTAACCAATCGGCGTATACGATCGGGTTTCCATCGGTCGGCATAATTTTCACGTTTTCAAGTCCGGCCGCCTGTAGAGAATCGGCCAGCCATTCTGCGGCGCGCTTACTATCCGGT
>Ga0310836_101197_pt1 | contig 15598 bp, 12 predicted proteins | sample SM_ome_4_FD_201310 | JGI IMG/M metagenome (GOLD analysis project Ga0310836, IMG submission 201310) | Sorghum-adapted microbial communities enriched on stacked mutant (SM) sorghum from Joint BioEnergy Institute, Emeryville, California... ... | reverse complement strand
GCAATACGCTCTCGTACAACGGAACCATCTACACGCTAGCCAAGCCCGCTCAATTCCGATTCGATGCGAAGATGACGGTTGAGGTGCGTGAAACGTTGACTGGCAAAGTTCTCTTATGGCATCAAGGTCAAGCACTGACGCTTAAGGCGACGGATAAGCCGGAACGCAAAGCAAAAACAGCAACAAAAAAGGCGGGTTCTACGCAGCCACGCAAACCCGCCGCCGATCATCCCTGGAGGATGTATCGGATCAAAAACCAATTTAAGAATAGCACACAATCAACAACAGTCCAAGCCACCTAAGGGTGGCTTCGGAACACTTCAAAGGTGACATTTTCACAGACGAGTTATGGTGACATGATCTCAGAAAATTGACAGCATCAATGAAAACGTGTTTTGCACGAATTGCGGACACAAGTATCGCGAAGATGAAAACTTTTGTGCTCAATGCGGAAAACCTGTAAACCGGGATAATATATCCGAGAATGCTCAACCGCAGAGCATGGGTTAACGTCAAGAAGTACCAAGGAAAAGAGCCGGATTCATTATTTCAATTGCAGTATGCAGTCTGCTGATGACGGTCGGACTGACAGCAGGCATGTTTTACATTGCGGATAAAATTGATACATATAAGCCGCTTTTACGGCCAATTGTAACGAGCGGCGGGACTTCAACCAAACCATGGGAAAACTTGGTGCCAGCATAAGTGATGGAGCTGACTCCACTCGATCCAATGCCATATTATTGGCTGCCGGAAACAAAAATATGAAAATCATTGAGCTTCTATTGAAACACGGAGCCAATCCCAACTACATGAGAGCAGGAAAAACGGCTTTGAATTACGCTGTAGAAAATGAGCCCTGGGTAAGGCGGTGCTGAGGACGAAACATCAATTTCTTCAAGTTCAACACCCAATTTACGTTACAGAACGAACAATATATTTCCTCAAATAGGAAATCAGAACTACTTCAAACAAGGAATTTCAGCGGGGGATGTTGAATAGGAAAAGTTGCGTGGTTTTGGGCGGAACAAGAGGTGAACTATGGAAATCATCAATAATATCGACAATCTTCTCGGCGAAAATTTGAAACTTGAGATTCGCAAAGGCAGCAAAGTATCGATTGCTGCATCGTGCTTTTCCATTTATGCATATGAAGCCTTAATGAAAGAACTGAATCAGGTGGAAGAAGTCCGGTTCATTTTCACTTCTCCCACTTTTATTGCGGATAGCATAAAAAAGGAGAAGCGGGAATTTTACATCCCGAAACGGAACCGGGAAAAAAGCTTGTATGGTACCGAATTTGAAATCCGGCTCAAAAATGAATTGACGCTCAAAGCGATTGCAAAAGAGTGCAGTGACTGGATCCGCAAAAAAGTCACGTTCAAATCGAATCGTACTTCCGGTTCGATGCAAGGCATGCTGAATGTGCAAACTGCAAACGAGCCGATCACCTATATGCCGATTGAGGGTTTTACAACCGTTGATCTTGGATATGAGAAGGGAAATGCAATTTCCAAGATCGTAAACAAGTTCACGGAAGCCCCGTTTACCAAATTGTATTTTGATTTGTTTGATCAGGTATGGAATGACAAAAGCAAGCTTGAAGATGTCACGAACCAAGTTGTGGAGCATATTTCATCGGTGTATAAAGAGAACTCTCCGGAGTTCATTTACTATGTCATTTTGTACAATATTTTCAACGAGTTCCTATCGGACATCACAGAAGACATATTGCCCAACGAAGCAACTGGATTCAAAGAGACGGAAATCTGGAAACGTCTCTATCACTTCCAGAAAGACGCGGTTCTTGGTGCGATTAATAAACTGGAAAAATACAATGGATGCATCCTGGCAGACAGCGTCGGTCTGGGGAAAACATTCACGGCTCTTGGTATCATTAAATACTATGAACTTCGCAACAAGTCCGTATTGTTGCTATGTCCCAAGAAGCTCGGCGACAACTGGCTTACATATAAACAGAACGTGACCAACAACATCCTGTATGCCGACCGTTTCCGCTATGATGTACTCTATCACACGGACATATCGCGGGAAAGAGGCAAATCAAACGATATCCCGCTTGATCGGTTGAACTGGGGTAATTACGATCTGCTCGTCATTGATGAGTCGCATAACTTCCGCAACAACGAAGCCAAGAAAGATAAAGAGACGCGGTATCAGAAGCTGATGCGGAAAGTGTTGAAAAGCGGCGTGAAAACGAAAGTGCTCATGCTCTCCGCTACTCCGGTGAACAACAAGTTCATGGATCTTCGCAACCAGCTTGCCTTGGCTTATGAAGGAAATCCAGAGGAAATCAACAGCAAGTTGGGCACGGAGCGGGGGATTAACGACATCTTCAAACGAGCCCAGTCCGCGTTTAACCAGTGGTCTAAGATGGATGTTGCTGAACGTACAACGGAGACGCTTCTTGGTATGCTCGACTTCGACTTTTTTGAACTGTTGGACAGCTTGACGATCGCCCGGTCACGCAAGCATATCCAGAAGTATTACAAAGCGGAGGAGATCGGCGAGTTCCCCAGACGGCTGCCGCCTCTCTCGAAGTTTTGCGATTTGACCGACAGGACCGATGTGATCGGGTATAATGAAATTTTTATAGAGTTGTCCAGAATCAATCTCGGCATCTATGCACCATTCAAATATATTCAACCGAGCCGACTGCGTTTCTATGAAGAGTTGTATGACACCAGCGTAAGGGGCGGGAGCGGGAACTTCAGGCAGATGGATCGCGAAGGCAGCTTGCAACTCTTGATGCGGATCAACCTGCTGAAACGCTTGGAAAGTTCAGTTGAATCGTTCCGATTAACGCTTTCCAAGATTGTCTCCAAAATCGATCAGACGCTTCAGCAAATCGAAGCGTTCGAGCGAAGCGGGAAGTCCGATGCTGTAGGTTATACCGATATTGAGGATGCCAATCTTGACGATGACGACTGGTTGGACGATGATTTCAGCATCGGGGATACAATCAAGATCAATTTGTCCGATATGGATGTTCTTCGCTGGAAAGAAGATTTGATGAATGATCACAACATTCTTTCCGCCTTGCTGACCGAAATGCAGAAAGTAACGCCTGAACATGATGCGAAGCTAAACACAATAAAGCAGGTTATTGATCACAAAATCAATCATCCGATCAATCCCGGCAACCGCAAAGTCATCATTTTCAGTGCGTTCACGGATACCGCGGCGTACTTGTACACGCATTTATCTGCGTACATGAAGGCGAAGTACAATATCGACACGGCCAAAATCGTCGGCAGCGATGAGAACAAAAACACCGCTGGTTTGCGGAATGATATCAGCACATTGCTGACTTGTTTCTCGCCTCGATCCAAGGAGAAGAAGCTGACCATGCCGGATGTCAAAGGCGAGATTGATCTGCTCATTGCTTCCGATTGTATTTCTGAAGGGCAAAACTTGCAAGATTGCGACTATCTTATCAACTATGACATTCACTGGAATCCAGTGCGGATTATTCAACGATTTGGCCGAATAGACCGGATCGGTTCGCAGAACAAGGAAATTCAATTGGTGAACTTCTGGCCCAACATGACGCTGGATGAATACATTCAGTTAAAAGAACGGGTCGAAAATCGCATGGTCATCATGGATATGACGGCAACCGGCGATGATAACGTTCTGTTCAATCAATCCAGCGATCTAGAATATCGGAAGCAGCAACTTTATCGTTTGCAGAAGGAAGTCGTCGATCTGGATGATATGAACACGGGCGTCTCCATCACCGATTTGGGCCTGAACGATTTTCGCATGGACTTGGTGAACTATGTCAAGGAGAACGGAGAACTTGATACCGTTCCGAGCGGACTGCATGCGGTTGTGGCTGCTGACGAAGAGAAGGGAGCAAAGCCCGGCGTCATCTTTGTTCTTCGCAACGTCAATGAGGAACTGAATCCCGACAAACAGAACCGGCTACATCCCTTCTATCTCGTCTACATGAGCGAAGATGGTGAAGTCATCACCAATCATACGGATGTCAAAAAGACGCTGGATATCCTAAGAGCCCTATGCAGAGGGCAATCGGAACCGATGATGGATGCTTGCCGCAGCTTTAATCAAGCGACGAAAGACGGCAAAAAGATGGACATGTATTCCATGTTGTTGGAAGAAACGATTCGCTCGATTGTACAGGTGAAAGAAGAAAACGATCTGGATAGCTTGTTCTCTTCGGGAGGCACGACAGCATTGATCGACTCGATTAAGGGGCTTGAGGACTTTGAACTCATCACTTTTGTCGTTATCAGGCAGGTGAATGCGTGATGTTTCAATTGCCTTCAAGCACGCTTGTAAACCGTAAAATTCCGAAGAACAAATTTTATGAGAAGCTGCATGCAAATCAACATCTGAAGGAATTGTTTACTGAACAAGTCGAATCGATCATCTGGAAACACAAGTTATCCAAGGAGACGATTCGTCTCGATCCGAAAGACGACATTGAAGAAATTCAGATATTCGAAATTCATTTGAAGGAGCAAACCTACTCCCTTGACTTGTTGCGGAGTATAGACAAGGCAATCCCTTATCCCATCTTGCATGTCTTGATGTATGAGGATCAGGCCAAGCTTGCCATCGCGTATAAAGAACGAAATCAGACCGACGACAATCGGTCTGTCGTTCGTTCCTACCATGAGACGGACTGGCAGCCGGTGGAGAGTATCGAGCTGAATATCCTTCAAGGACTCGATCTGAAGGCTGTTTACGAGAACATCATCCGTCAACTGCTTCCCATCAAGGTGAAGCCGGAAATCGAGCTTACAGCCGTTTTGGAGCGGCAAGCCCAAATTGACAAGCTGACGCAAGAATGCCACCGGCTAGAGTCCAAGATTCGGGCTGAAAAACAGTTCAACCGCAAAGTCGAACTGAACATGGAACTGCAACGGAAACGAAAAGAACTGAATCAACTACTTGATTAAGTAATTGGAGGCATACCTATGAACAAATTGACGATGAAGTCGGTTGATCTGACTCAAGTTAATATCGACAAGATTGCAGAGTTGTTCCCCAACGTGATTACCGAAGCCAGAGATGAACAAGGAAAAATCAAGCGAGCGGTCGATTTTGATTTGTTGAAGCAGGAACTTTCCGATGTTCTTGTTGAAGGAGAAAAAGAACGGTATCAGCTTACGTGGCCCGGAAAGAAACAGGCTATCCTTAATGCGAACACTCCGATTGAGAAAACATTGCGTCCGGTCAAGGAAGACAGCGTAGATTGGGACAATACGCAAAACCTGTATATTGAAGGCGATAACCTTGAAGTGTTGAAACTTCTTCAGGAGTCCTACTTGAATAAGATTAAGTGCATCTATATTGATCCCCCGTATAATACGGGTAAGGATTTTGTTTATCGGGATGATTTCAGTGAGCCTGTGGACGAATATCTAGAAGAATCAGGGCAACTTGATGAGGAAGGTAACAGGCTTTTTCAGAATACGGAAGCAAATGGGCGTTTTCACAGCGATTGGTTGACGATGATGTATTCAAGACTTAAGATTTCAAGAAATTTATTAAGAGATGATGGTGTTATATTTATTTCAATTGATGAAAGTGAAGTATCGAATCTGAAAAAAGTTTGTGACGAGATATTTGGACAGTCAAACCATATTACAACATTTATGTGGAAAAGAAAAAAAGAAATTTCGAGTGATTCGAAAAATGTTGCTGTTCAAGGTGAGTATATCCTAGCGTATTCAAAAACCGATAGTGTGGAATTTCAAGCCGAACCATTGTCACAGGACTATATTAATAATTCATATAATGAGCCAACAGAACAATTTCCGGATGGTAAGTGGCGTCCAGTGCCGATTACTGTTTCAAAAGGGTTAAGTGGAGGAGGATACCATTATAAGATTGTTACACCCGGCGGAAAAACACACGAAAGGCTGTGGGCTTATCCAGAAAGTGGTTATAACAGGCTTCTAAAAGAAGGTAGGATTTATTTTGGAAAAGATTTAAATGGTGTCCCTCAAAGGGTTATTTATGCACATGAAAGTAAAGGACAGCCTACTACTAACTATTGGGATGATATCTCTTCAAACAAAGAAGGCAAAAAAGAGATTTTGAGCCTGTTTGGTGAAAATTACTTTGATACTCCAAAACCGACAGCATTAATTGATAGGCTATTAAAACTTGTAATAAAAGATGGGGACTTGGTTCTTGACTTTTTTTCCGGGTCTGGAACAACCGCCCATGCAGTAATGCATCTTAATGCACTGCAGCAAAAAAATCTTAAATTAATCATGGTTCAACTTCCAGAAAAAACAGATGAGAAATCCGAAGCTTTTAAAGCTGGATTTAAGAATATCTGTGAAATCGGCAAAGAACGTATTCGCCGTGCCGCGAAAAAGATCAAAGAAGAAACAGGGGCAGACATCGATTACGGTTTTCGCGTGTTCCGTGTAGACTCCAGCAACATGAAGGACGTGTACTACACGCCGGACAAGTTGGGTCAGATGAATCTGGACGATCTGTCATCCAACATTAAGGAAGACCGTACCGGTGAAGATTTGCTCATCCAGGTCATGCTGGAACTCGGCCTTGAGCTTTCATTACCTATGGAAACGAAGCAACTTGAAGGGAAGACCGTTCATTACGTCGCCGGGAACTCTTTAATCGCATGTTTTGATGATAACGTGCCGGAATCCGTCATCAAACAAATTGCCGCAGAACAGCCGCTGCGGGTTGTATTCCGCGACAGTTCTTTTGTAGATGATTCCGCACGCATCAATGTAGAAGAATTGTTCAAGATGCTCTCTCCGGGCACAGAAATTCAAGTGCTGTAAGGTGGTGAGCTCATTTGAAAATCAAATTCAAGCATCAGCAGTTTCAGTTGGACGCCGTGAAAAGTATCGTGGATTGCTTTGAAGGGCAACCGAATGAGTTGTCCCGATTTACCCTTGACCGAGGCAGAAGACAAAAGCCGGAACAAATGGTCATGGATGATCTTGCGAATGCCGAACAAGCAAATATCGGATTCAAGAACAACGCCATTCAATTGATTGATCAGGAAGTCCTGAAAAACATTCAATCGGTGCAACGAAGAAATGGTTTGAAAATATCCGAGAAGCTTGAGGGCAAATATAATCTGACGATCGAAATGGAAACCGGGACAGGCAAAACCTACACGTACATCCGTACCATGTTTGAACTGTACCAAAAATACGGATGGAGCAAGTTTATTGTCGTTGTTCCTTCCATTGCTATTCGGGAAGGTGTGCTCAAGACGTTCCAGATTACGGAAGACCACTTCATGTCCGAATACGGCACGAAGGCACGATACTTTGTGTATAATTCGAAGCAATTGCATCATATTGAGAAATTTGCCAGCGACGCCGGGATCAATGTCATGATTATCAATTCGCAGGCCTTTAATGCGAGAGGGAAAGATGCAAGACGGATATACATGGAACTGGATGACTTCAGCAGCCGCAAACCGATTGACGTTCTGGCGAGCACGAAACCAATCCTGATTATTGACGAGCCACAATCTGTTGAAGGCAAGCAGACGAAAGAATCTCTGAAGGCATTCAATCCGTTGTTCACCTTGCGTTATTCGGCGACGCATCGTGAAGATTACAACAAAGTGTACCGGCTTGACGCCCTGGATGCATATAACAAAAAGCTGGTGAAAAAGATCAGCGTGAAGGGGATTTCGGCCAAAGGAACAAGCGGCACGGACAGCTATCTGTATCTGGAAGGCATCGATGTGAGCACGAAGCATGCTCCGGTGGCCCGGCTGGAATTCGAAGTGAAGACAAAAACGAGCCTTGCAAGAAAGACGCATAAAATCAGGCAGAACGATGATCTGTACCAATTGTCCGGTGAGCTTGAGCAGTACAAGGGCTATAAAGTGTCCGAAATTAACGGACAAAACAACAGTATTAGCTTTATAAACGGCGTAACGTTATATGCTGGAGAGGTTCAGGGGGATGTGGGAGAACTGCATTTCCGCCGTATTCAGATTCGGGAAACGATCAAGTCCCATTTTGAAAAAGAACGTGCGTTGTTCCATCAAGGGATTAAAGTGCTTTCGCTCTTTTTCATCGACGAAGTAGCGAAGTATCGGCAGTATGACAAAGATGGTTCGGAGCTTAATGGTGTTTATGCGGAGATGTTTGAGGAAGAATACACGGCCTTGCTCAATGAGCAATTGTCGCTGTTTGCCGATGATCCATACATTCAGTATTTGAATCGGATACAGGTGAAAGAAACGCATAAGGGTTATTTCTCGATCGATAAGAAAAGCAACCGTTATGTCGATCCGAAGGTATCGGCAAGAGAGACGGACTCCGATGATGCGGACGCTTATGACCTGATTATGCGGGATAAAGAACGATTGCTTAGCTTCTCGGAACCAACCCGGTTTATCTTCTCCCACTCTGCTCTTAAGGAAGGTTGGGATAATCCGAATGTGTTCCAGATTTGCACGCTGAAACATAGCGATTCCACCATCAAGAAACGTCAGGAAGTTGGGAGGGGGCTGCGACTTTGTGTCAATCAGAACGGGGAACGTATAGATTCTAGCTTACCAGGGATCGATGTTCATGACATTAATGTTCTGACCGTCATCGCCAGTGAATCATACGAACAATTTGCGAAACAGCTTCAAAATGAAATCGCCGAAACGCTTTCCGACCGTCCACGCAAAGCGGATCGCGACTTCTTCCTGGATAAGGTGTTGAAGAATGCCCGCGGCGAGCAATTGAAACTGGAAGATACCCTGGCAAGCAAGTTACTGTTTACATTTATTAAGAATGACTATGTGGATGATCAGTACAATTTGACGGATGTTTATTTTAACGCTGTAGAAAACCAGAGTCTCAAACTTCCTGAGGAATTGACGGGCTTTCAGGAACCGTTGGTCGAATTGGTTAAGTCGATTTATGTAGAGGGCAAATCGAATCTGGCAGATAATGAACGGAACCGCAATATTGCTTCCGTTACGGTCAATAACAATTTTTACAAAAAGGAATTCCAAGAGCTCTGGAACCAAATTAATCGGAAATCTGTGTATACTGTCAAATTCGACTCCGAGGAACTTGTGAAAAAGTGTGTATGGGCTTTGGACAGTCATTTACAAGTGCCTGCGATCCGATATGCAATCAGGCATGGCGAAATGAATCGAATTGAGTCCCAGCAACAGCTAAAGTCGGGGGAAGCCTTTCAGACGCGAGAAACCAAAACAGAGCTTGTGGAAGTGAAACCGGAATTTCGGGTGAAATATGATCTGGTCGGAAAGCTGATGGACGAAACGCGGCTGACGAGAAAAACGATCGTGGCCATTTTAACGGGAATCAAAGAAGCCACATTCCTGCAATTCCGCAAAAACCCGGAGGAATTCATGCTTCGTGCCGCCAAGCTGATCAACGAGCAGAAAGCGACGACGATTATTGAATCCATCACTTATGATGTTCTCAATGATAAATTCGAAGCGGACGTATTTACGAAAAACACATTATCCGGGAAACTGGGGGAAAATGCGATTCCGGTTGAGAAGCACGTTTATGACTATGTAGTTACGGATTCTAAGATCGAGCGTGCTTTTGCTAAAGAGCTTGATGTCAGCAATGAAGTCCGGGTGTACGCCAAGCTGCCGCGGGGATTTTTCATCCCGACGCCAATGGGCAATTACAATCCGGACTGGGCGATTGTTTTCAAGGAAGGCGATGTGAAGCACATTTATTTCATCGCGGAGACGAAAGGCTCCATGGAATCCATGGAACTCCGTGAAGTGGAGAAGGCGAAGATTGAATGTGCCCGGAAACACTTTGCTAAGCTGAATACAGGACAGCTGAAGTACGATGTTGTGAACAGTTATGAGAAGTTGTTGGAAATTGTGAAGGCTTGAATTAATCTTTGGGCATAATATTGCTGGAATTTGTTAATCGGTGATATTGGTTGAATAGCTACAGCTAAAAATTGTAATTCCAAATACCAATGAAATAGCATAAAATGAACTAAAAAGGAGGTGGCGGAAGTGGCAAGAGTTGCAGTGAACCCGGAAGTGATTCGATGGGCTCTACAACGTGCAGATATAGCTGAGACGATTGATAAGAAGTTCCCGAAGTTGATGAGTTGGATGAACAATGAAACACAACCAACATTAAAACAGCTGGAACAGCTTGCTAAAGCCACTTCCACGCCACTCGGGTTTTTCTTTTTATCTAAACCACCACAAATACAGTTGCCTATTCCACATTACAGAACAATTGACGATACTTATGCTTCTAAACCAAGTCCTGACTTGTTGGAAACGGTTCAGATGATGCAGCGACGGCAAGCATGGATGCGTGATTATTTATTGGATATGGGTCAAGAGCCGCTATCCTATGTTGGATCCTGCCAATTGACGGATAAACCCAAGGACGTGGCCCAAGATATTAGAAGGACTCTGGAAATTGAAAATGGTTGGGCAGCAGACTGTAGAAGTTGGCAGGAAGCTCTCCAAATGTTACTGACTAAAATCGAAAATATAGGTATCTTGGTTGTTAGAAATGGAATAGTAGGGAATAACACTCACAGGAAGCTGGATGTGAATGAATTCAGGGGTTTTGTACTTGTGGACGAATATGCCCCGCTAATATTCATTAACGGAGCTGATGGCAAGGCTGCTCAGATGTTTACGATTGCTCATGAATTAGCTCACATCTGGTTCGGGGCAAGTGCAGCCTTTGATCTTTCTAACTTACAGCCTTCTGATAAAGAGATTGAGCAAGCTTGTAATCAAACAGCAGCAGAATTTCTCGTGCCAGAAGTTGAGTTGAGATCGGTATGGGAGGGTATCAATAATGCCCCTGATCGGTTCAACCTTTTGGCAAGACATTTCAAGGTGAGCAGCATTGTAACAGCTCGAAGAGCATTAGACTTGATGTTAATATCTAGAGATGAGTTTTTTGATTTTTATCGTGCATGGATGGAAATTGAGCGTAAACAAGCTCAAGATGGTGAAGGTGGGGGTAACTTCTATTTCAACCAACACTTCCGAATTGGCCGGCGTTTTGCGGAAGCTGTGTTTACAAGTGCAAAGGAAGGGCGTTTGCAATATAACGAAGCATATAGACTGACAGGCCTTAAAGGAGATACCTTTGCAGAGTATGCGAAACACCTTGGAATTGAGGTGTATTCATGACAGAATCATTAAGATTTGTTTTAGATACTAATGTTCTAGTCGAAGCACACAGGAGGTACTATGCCTTTGACATCGCACCTTGTTTTTGGCGTGTCCTGTTGGAGTTAGCAGATAGAGGTCATATAGTAAGTATTGATAGAGTTAAGGATGAGCTGATGAATTCAGGCCAAGAAGATGCCTTAAATAAGTGGGCACTCTCGGAATTTGATCACTGGTTTGCCTCGACTGAAAATGAAGAAGTATTCGAAGCATATCGTCAGTTAATTGACTGGTCTATGGAAGAAAATCAATATCATGACTATGCCAAAACGGAGTTTGCAGATGTTGCGGACAGCTGGGTAGTTGCTTTTGCTAAAGCGTATAATTGTGTTGTAGTTACTCAAGAACAGTATAGCAGGGATGCTAGGAGAAGAATTTTGATCCCTAATGCCTGTAGGGCTATGGGGGTTGATTATATGAACACATTTGAAATGCTTCGTAAGCTAAATGCTAGCCTTGGAGAGTAATGACAGCGACAAATTAACACATACACATAATTTAAGGAGAGGCGAAAATTTTGCCCCTCCTTTGCTGTTTAGTTTACCATATCGAGTAATACGGAGAACCGTATCACAAATGGTAAAGGAACAACTGAAAATCCCTTACGATACGATCTAAAGATATAATAATATATGAAAGGAAACAAGAATCACCCTAAGGAGATTACGATTGGATGAATAAGAAAGCATTAGTCGTATTTAGCGGAGGACAAGACAGTACAACTTGCTTGGCATGGGCACTGAAACAATTTGATGAAGTAGCGGCTGTAACCTTTAACTACGGTCAAAGACACGCAAAAGAAATTGAAGTTGCGGCGGAAATTGCCCGGCATTTTAAAGTCAAGCATTCCATCTTGGATATGGGATTGTTGAATCAACTGGCACCGAATGCGTTGACGCGCAGCGACATCGAGATTCAAGCGGGTAGCGGCGACGAATTGCCGTCCACGTTTGTAGACGGCCGCAATATGCTGTTTCTTACTTTTGCCGCCGTGCTCGCCAAGCAGTCCGGTTGTCATCATATCGTAACAGGTGTCTGTCAAACCGATTTCAGTGGGTACCCCGACTGCAGAGACATCTTTATTAAATCATTGAATGTTACGTTGAATCTGGCGATGGATTACGAGTTTGTCATTCATACGCCGCTCATGTGGTTGAATAAGAAAGAAACGTGGCAGTTAGCCGATGAGTTGGGATATTTTGATTATATCCGTGAACATACGTTAACTTGTTATAACGGCATAATCGGCCAGGGATGCGGGGAATGTCCGGCATGTATTTTGAGAAGCAGAGGTTTGCAGGAATATCAAAAAATGAGAAATTAGGTGAATGGATTTGTTGAACGAGGTAGCAGTATGCAAAATCTTCACGTTTGATGCTGCACACCAACTGGTGGGACATAACGGGAAGTGTTCCAATCTGCATGGGCATACTTACAAGCTGGAAGTTGTGCTCAAGGGACCGGTTGTAAACGAACCTGGCGTTTCATCGGAAGGTTTTGTAATGGATTTCCATGATTTGAAAAGGGTCGTCAATGAAAGGATTATCGATCAGTGGGATCACAGTTTCTTGGCAATGGGAAATGAGGCTGTTCTGGAGAACCTTTACCAAACGAACTCCAAAGTGACTTTGCTTGGCTTTCGTACCACTGCTGAGAACTTGTCTTCTTATATTTGTTTTGAATTAATGCAAGCTGGTCTTCCGGTATATTCTGTAAAGTTATGGGAAACCCCTACAGCATGGGCTGAAGTTCTGGCAAGCGAAATACCTGAACACGGACCTTCCTATCGGCATGATGGAGGCTGCGACATTGAGTAAAATACCGGTAATCGAAATATTCGGCCCAACGATTCAAGGCGAAGGCTCCGTGATCGGTTTCAAAACCATGTTTGTCAGAACATATGGTTGCGATTATCGATGTGCTTGGTGTGACTCTGCTTTTACATGGGACGGATCTGCCAAAGATCAAGTGCGAATGATGGAAACTTCGGAAATTGTCGCGGAACTTTCCAATTTGGCTGACGGGAACTATAGCTGGGTGACGATTACCGGCGGCAATCCGGCATTAATCGGGCACCCCATACAAGCGTTGGTTGACCAATTGCATAAGCTCGGTGTGAAAGTGGCGGTTGAGACACAGGGAAGCAAGTGGCAAGATTGGTTTCGATCTGTTGATGTGCTGACGATTAGCCCCAAGCCGCCAAGTTCAACAATGGAGACAGATTGGGAAGTGTTGGATAAGATTTATCAGTCCTTGCCGGAAGAAAATTACAACTTAAAGATTGTAGTATTTAACGATGCGGATTTCGATTATGCCAAAAAAGTTCACCAACGCTATCCGGAAATTCCGTTCTTTTTGCAACCAGGAAACAGCGAAGTGAATGAACTGGGCTCCATATCAGACCGTCTGTTGAGAAAGCTAAACTGGCTGATTGATAAAGTAATCGCAGATCCTGAAATGAACGAGGTCAGGACGCTTCCTCAACTTCATACTCTACTATGGAACAATAAACGGGGAGTATAGACGAGAATGCGATTACCATATGAACGCTGCTGTCCAGCAGCGTTGTTGTTATAATGTGGAATCCTTTGGAGAATCATACATCAAAAAGGAGTGAAAACCGTTGGCACAATCCATCAAAGGAAAAGTAGCGTTCGTAACGGGCGCTGGACGAGGAATCGGCAAAGCCGTTGCGATCGCGTTGGCGAAAGAAGGCGTACACGTCGGGCTGATGGCCAGAACAGAAGCTGCAATAAAGGATGTGGCGAAGGAAATCGGGGCTTTGGGCGTAATGGTTGCTTATGCAGCCGCCGATGTTTCTTCGTTGGAGCAAGCCGTGGGCAAGCTTACGAAGGAAATTGGCAAAGCGGATATTTTGATTAATAACGCCGGCATCGGTACGTTCGCCAAACTGGCGGATATGGATCCTGCGCTATGGAAGAAAATCATCGATGTCAATTTGATGGGGACCTACCATGTTACCCGTACGGTTCTGCCGCAGCTATTGGAGAAGAATGGCGGCGACATCATCAATATCTCGTCCACGAACGGTTTGAACGGTGCCGCCGGATCAAGCGCATACAGCGCCTCGAAGTTTGGTGTGATCGGATTGACGGAGTCTTTGGCGCAAGAGGTACGCCGCAACAACATCAGAGTCACGGCATTGGCACCCAGCACGATTGCAACTGAATTGGCAGCGGGCTCTTCCCTGATTCCCGAAGGCAAAACCGAGCAATATATGCATCCGGAAGACCTGGCTGAGTACATAGTCGCGCAACTGAAATTAAGTCAACGCATGTACATCAAGACCGCAAGCATCATCAATACAAATCCTTTCTAAAGATTGAGGAGCGGGACCTCAGGCTGATGTCCGCACAAGAAGTGCCATCCTGATCGGGATGGCACTAATGAATTGTTGGCGCCAGCGGACGTATGATTTGATGCAGCAGATGAAGAAGCCAGGTCGCCTTCTTACATTTAAAGAGGGGCAAAAATCACCACAGATCCTTACAGACTTCATTGCCATAAAGAACTTAGTGGGTTCTGTTAAATTCAAATTTACCACCTGGTATTTCCAAGACGTACTGCTTCCCAGGTTGAAGAGGGGGATTATAGCCTTCAAAATAGGCGGAGGCATGTGGAAAAACCCAGATGTTGAACTTGACGATACCCAAGCGTTGAATTTCTCATTAAAGCGTGTATTCTACAGAGATGCACCCGAACTTGCGATGGAGTATGAAAATGATTTGGCATTACGAAGCAGGGAGTTGTTTATCCAACGATGATTGAGTTAATTCCGCTTTCTCCCCATGAGCGAGAATCGTTTATCAGAAGAAATCAAACGGCGTTCAAATATGCTGTAATTGAGGAATTTGGTCCGCAAACGGATGAAGTTATTTCAAGAGAAGATATTCTATCCTCCCTGAACACGGATACTGCCGAAGCTTACAATATCGTAGTAAACGGCGATATTGTTGGCGGTGTGGTTGTGCAAATTGATAAAGTATCGGGGCGCAATTCGTTGGATCTGTTGTTTATCGATCCTAAAATCCAAGGGAAAAATATCGGTTCTACGGTTTGGAGAATGATAGAGGAAAAATTTCCTGAAACAAAGACTTGGGAGACGCACACTCCATATTTTGATATCCGGAATATTCACTTTTATGTTAATAAATGTGGATTCCATATTGTGGAGTTCTATAATCCAAAGCATCCGGACCCTCACCAGGCCAATACGCCGGGAGGAGAACTCTTCTTTAGGTTTGAAAAGCAAATGACGGATTGTAATATGAAGTGCGACAGAAAAAAATAAAGAAGCCCATGGATGGATTCGTGTAAAATGGAAGTCGCCAAACACCCATTCGTACAGGAGGATCCATTCATGAGCTACTCCCATCT
>Ga0310836_101191_pt1 | contig 15654 bp, 10 predicted proteins | sample SM_ome_4_FD_201310 | JGI IMG/M metagenome (GOLD analysis project Ga0310836, IMG submission 201310) | Sorghum-adapted microbial communities enriched on stacked mutant (SM) sorghum from Joint BioEnergy Institute, Emeryville, California... ... | reverse complement strand
TCCCCGCCTGTCGCAATCGAAAGGATCTGAACGCCGCGGCATATGCCCAACACCGGCTTATCTGCCTTTAACATCTTCGGAATTATGGCCAGCTCAAACACATCACGATCGGGCGTAATCTCGCCCAATCCCGGATGGGGTTCTTCATTGAACAACGTCGGGTCGATATCTCCACCACCTGTCACTAACAGGCCATCAAGCTTTTCGGCAAGCTTCTCGATCGCTTCTTCATTTGTCAGATTCGGAAGCACAACCGGTATCCCACCTGACTTTAAAACCGCCTTAATATAGGCATCTCCCACGACCGCCTCCCTATTTTTACCAACGGAAGACGTTATTCCAATCAACGGTTTCAACCTATCCACCTCCGAAGTTTCGTCTCTCCCTTTTTTCTGGTCACGCAAATCAAGTGATCCAAAGGAAATTGAGCTTACTTTTTTCATTTTATGACAAACCGCAAAAAGTCTCCCGCTTTCATTTTGTGTTGGGTATAACCCCTTAATGTGGATTCATTTAATGATACTGTATCAGAATTTTTCTTAAAATTCTATATGATTTTTTATCCCACTCTTTCGTATTACATGGTCTTAAGTATCCTAAATGAATTTGCATCCATTTTGATGCATGAGCTTAAAACAAGCCTCTGCTCATTCCATAAGTCTTGGACACTTTGACCGACAAATTCTTGCGGTACGGTCACTTCCATAGGTTTTCTTGAACAATTGAGTATACAAAGAACCGTGCTGACGTTCCCGCGTCGGGCATATATCAGAACATCTGGATGTGAGCTATCCATAAACATCAATGTTCCTTCGTTAGCCAGCTCTGGATGTATTTTTCTTAGGTTAATCAGTTTCTTTACGGTCATAAACAAGTTTTGATTCTGTTCTTCCCGCTCCCATTTCATACAGGCACGACATCCCGGGTCATTTCCGCCTTCCATGCCAATTTCATCACCGTAATAAATGCATGGAGTGCCTGGAAACGACAGTAACATAGCAAACAATAGGCGAACCCGTTCAGCATCTCCTTGGCATGCGGTCAACACCCGTTCTGTATCATGGCTTCCTAATAAATTAAAAGCGACCTCGACTACAGGCTGAGGGTAAGAATACATCACCTTCGACCATTGTTTCTGAAAATCTTGGGCATCGATGTTTTCATAGGCTAGAAAATCAAGGGCAGCTGTAGTAAATGGATAGTTCATAACAGCATCAAATTGATCCCCACCAAGCCAAGGCATGGCGTCATGCCAAACTTCACCTAGAATATAAAGATCTGGTTTGATCGCTCGTACGGTCTTCCGAAATTCCCGCCAAAAAGCGTGGTCGACTTCATTAGCCACATCCAGCCGCCATCCGTCTATATCGTAATTTTCTACCCAATAACGCGCCACATATAACAAATAAGCTTTCACTTCGGGATTTGCGGTGTTTAATTTGGGCATAAAAGGCGTGAACGCAAACGTATCATAATTGGGTTGGGGTTCAAATTTTAACGGAAATTCATGAATATGGAACCAGTCTTTGTATCTTGACTTTTCGCCATATTTTACCACATCTTGGAAAGGCCCGAAATAAAATCCACTGTGATTAAATACCGCATCCAGCATGACACGAATGCCTCTCTGATGACAGGCCGTGATCAGTCGGCGAAACGTTCTTTCATCGCCAAACTGCGGGTCGATTTTTAAATAATCGATCGTATCATATTTATGGTTGGATTTAGCATGGAAGATTGGTGTTAAATATATACCCGTTATGCCCAAATCCGATAAATAATCCAGCCTTCTGATAATCCCTTCTAAATCTCCCCCATACATCACGCTCGGCGTTGGTTGACCTTGCCCCCACGGCATTGTTCCTTCTGGGTCGTTATTCGGATCACCATTTTCAAATCGCTCCGGGAAAATTTGATACCACACAGTGTTTTTGACCCATTCTGGCACCTTGTAAAGATCGGCCTCGTTTAAAAAGGGGAAACAGAAATAGTATTGCGTGTGCCGTGGAATTTCTTTATAAAAGCCTTTTTCAGTATAAATTGCTTTCTCTTCCCCGTCCGAGATCTCAAATCCATAACGCAAGCGACGAAAAGGTGGATTCACTTCGACCTGCCAGTAGTCAAACAGAGCATCATGACCTAACTTTTTCATCGGCATTTTTTCGGTTTGCCATTGACCATTTTCCCACAGATACGGGTCGCCATAAATTAGGTTGACTTGCTCGATGTCGTCTCTTTTTGTGCTCAAGCGGATATGAACTGTTTTTTCATCAAAGGCATACACAAATTGGTCTTTCGGTCTGTGCATGATGGCTTCTTTAAACATGATTAACCCTCCAAACTGAAAATTTTTGTCCCTCGCATCGGTTAAGAATAAGGAATCACATGGGATATGCTGGTAATGGTTGTGTTAGCTTTTTTCCGACAACAAGAGGACCTTATATGTAAATCCCCATAGAGTGCAAAAAACCCCGAATCGCCGTACCAGTGCGATCCGGGGTTGTTGTCATTTCGACAAAGCATGGCCCTCAAATTGTTGACTTCATTATAACTATTGTAAGAAGACATGTCAAAAACTTAGGAGGAAAAGAAAAATGTTAAAAACTTAACTCACTGTCTCTCTATACTGAAGGCGATTCCATCGGTTTAAAGGTTTGCCGTGCCCTAAGCACAACAGGCTGTCAAACGTTGTGGACTTATCATGTGGATCTCCAAATGAGTTAAAAAAGCGTAAAAATATGTTCAAAAAGAATTGACAAACGTTTGCATGATAATATACGATGAAAAAAAGCAAGTGCAAGCGTTTTCGCATGCTATAATATTGTATTTCTTTACACCTTTTATTTTTTATCGTTTGGGCAAACGTTTGCACAATAAGGAAAGGAGCCTTATCAATGAAAAAGGGGAAAATTGGTTTTTTGATCGTATCAGTGATTTTGGCTATCTCACTGATCCTGACAGGTTGCGGGCCTGACCGCGGCAAGCAAGCAAAAGATCAAAAAACAACCCAAACCAAAAAGCCAGAAGCCAAACCCGATCAGTTAGAAGTATGGGTGAATGCTGAAGCCGCCCAAGTGAAAGCGATCAAGCAAATTACCGATGCTTATACACAAAAAACGGGCATTAAAGTTAAACTCACACAAATAAACATGCTCGACCAACAGAAAAAATTAGCGGTGGTTGGTCCACAAGGAAAAGGCCCTGATTTATTCTTCCAACCCCAAGACCGCATCGGTGACCTTGTTACACAAGGTTTAGCCGCACCAGTGGATCAATATTTATCTAAAAAAGAAATTGATGGCTACAGCTCATCAGCCATCCAAGCCGTCACGTATACTTATCAAGAAACCGGAGATAAAGAGGCAAAACCACATATTTATGGTTTTCCAGCTGTCATCGAAACGTATGCCTTATTCTACAATAAATCTATGGTTCCGGAAGCTCCGGCTACCTTTGAGGATTTAAAAGCCAAAGCAAAAGACTTAACGAATGCTGCTCAGAAAAAATATGGTTTTGTATTTGAAGGAAATAACTTCTATTACACCTACATGTTCCTGAAAAATTACAATGCATCAATTTTCGGCGGTGAGCCAGGTAACTACGATCCAAGCCAAATTAATGTCGCAAGTCAAGGGGCCGTTCGAGGGTTCAAGGAATTACAATCTTTCTTTACCGAGGGTTTAATTCCGAAAACGATTAACGCCGATCTCGTCAACGGTCTATTTAAAGAAGGAAAAGCGGCTATGGTCATTAACGGGCCTTGGGCTATTAAGGATTATCAAACAGCGCTCGGGGATAAAGTGGCAACTGCACCGCTTCCGACTCTGAACGGGTCTCCAGCTGTTTCTTTCAGCGGCGTCAAATCATGGCTCGTCTCTTATTATTCCAAAAACAAATATTGGGCAGCTGACTTAGCCAAATTTATGACAAATGACGAAAACAGCAAAATTTACTTTGATAATGCCGGAGAAATGGTTCCGCGTCCTACGGTTCTCGACCAATTAAATAATCCCATTAACAAAGGGTTCACGGAACAAATCAAGCACTCCGAACCAATGCCTAACATTCCAGAAATGTCACAAGTATGGGATCCGATGGGTAACGCTCTACAATTCATAGCGAAAGGCAACGATGTTCAAAAATCGCTCGAAAATGCTGCTAAACAAATAACTAAAAAAATTAATACGATGAAAAAATAATGTCAAGGGGCCCCGGCTTATGGCGGAAACTGATTACCCATCCCGGGGTCTCTTTTAAATCAAAAACAATAGGAGGGTTTCAATGTACAGTGCTCCTCACACTAAAGATGAGAACGGTCACCGCTTTAAAAACCATCATCCAGCTTTGGCCATGACCTTGTCGATTCTTTTTGCCGGACTCGGACAACTGTACAATCGCCGATGGATGAAGGGGCTTCTTTTCATATTATTAGAGGTTTCTTTTATCTATGAATTTGGCTATGATATCCAATTAGGATTTTGGGGTATTGCGACTTTAGGTGAAATACCAGGACTCGATGACTCCATTCAGCTCCTTGTCTTTGGCATTTTCATGATTATTTTACTTGTTTTTGCCATTGGGCTTTATATCTTCAATATTGTCGATGCTCGTAAACAGGCTATCTTATTAAAAGAAAACGGTAAACTGCCGGGTCTGAAAGAAGCCTTACGCGCCTTTTATGATAAAGGCTTCCCATATTTCATCACTCTACCCGGCTTGATTTTACTAATATTCGTCGTTGTATTCCCATTAATTTTTTCCTTGACTCTGGCATTTACCAATTACAATCTCTACCATTCCCCACCCCGCCACTTGGTAGATTGGGTCGGTTTTTCAAATTTCAAACAATTGTTTAGTGAAGACGTTTGGAGCAATAGCTTTTTTGACGTCCTTTCATGGACCATCGTTTGGACAATTGTAGCAACCACTATGCAAATCGTTCTCGGTTTGTTTTTGGCCGTGATTGTCAATGACAAACGGATCAAATTGAAAAAAACCATCCGCACGATATTAATTCTTCCTTGGGCCGTTCCCGCATTTGTCAGCATCTTAATTTTTAAAGCGATGTTCAATGATGGTTTTGGAGCCATTAACAATGACATTATTATCCCGTTATTTGGCGGAAAAGGCTTGCCATGGCTTTTGGATCCTTTCTACACAAAGCTGGCCTTGATTATGATTCAAACATGGCTTGGTTTTCCGTTCTTATTCGCCTTATTTAGCGGGGTTTTACAAAGCGCCTCACAGGAATGGTATGAAGCGGCAGATGTCGATGGCGGTTCTAAATGGCAAAAATTCCGTTACATTACCCTTCCCCACGTCCTATACGCAACGGCTCCGTTATTGATTACCCAATATGCCGGGAATTTCAATAACTTTAACATTATTTATCTCTTTAATAACGGTAAACCAGCGGTAGAAGGCCAATATGCTGGCGGAACGGATATTTTAATTTCTTGGGTTTACAAACTCACTTTTGATAATAACCAATACGGTATGGCAGCCACTGTGACGATTATTATGGGACTGTTTATTTCAATCATTGCATTCTTCCAATTCCGCCATACAAGAGCATTTAAAGAGGAGGGGCAAATCTAATGCAGCCAAAATGGAAATCGCGTATAGAGGTGACTTGCATCTATCTCATTATTATCATTATGGCCGTCATTATTTTTTACCCGCTTCTTTGGACCGTGATGATGTCATTTAACCAAGGATCGAGTTTGTATTCATCCACTTTGATTCCGAAGCACTTTTCGTTTGAACACTACAAATGGTTATTTACTAGCCCAGAGAGCGATTACTTATTATGGTATAAAAATTCCATGATTGTGAGCATTGCCAACACTGTTTTATCTGTCATTTTCACAATTTTTACAGCTTATGCCTTCAGCCGCTATCAATTTTTCGGGCGGAAATACGGTTTATATTTATTCCTTTTGCTTCAAATGTTTCCAGTCATCTTCAGTATGGTTGCGATTTATATTTTTCTCATTCAAATTGGATTAGCTAATACCCTATTAGGATTAATCATTGTTTATGTCGGCGGACAAATTCCGTTTAACGCGTGGCTTGTGAAAGGCTATATGGATGCATCGATCCCGAAAGAACTCGATGAAGCTGCGCGAATTGATGGAGCTGGACATCTTAGGGTTTTTTGGAGTGTGATCTTACCGCTTTGCAAACCGATTTTGTCTGTTGTCGCCTTGTTTAATTTCATGGCACCTTTATTTGACTTTTTATTACCAACGATTGTTATCAGTGATCCGAAAAAATATACTTTGGCTGTCGGCCTTTATAACTTTGTGAATAACCAATTTTCAAATAACTTTACCCAATTTGCAGCCGGAGCCATATTAATCGCCGTTCCGGTAGCCATCTTGTACCTTGCTTTACAACGTTTTCTGATTTCTGGATTGGCAGCCGGTGGTACAAAAGGTTAATGCTTGGTCATCTTCATCACAACAGGAGGTACCTATGGAAGATACAAGTTTTGCTATTCACCCTGAAAAACATGGGCACACCACGAACAACCATTTTGTTGCCTGTGGCAACATCCAAAAGATTATTACACAGCCACAAGCTCTCCATCTTGAATGCCAACACGGGTTTCTTACGGTACGTTTCGTGCAAGAAGATATCGCTCGGATAAGTTTCCATCCGACGGCACCCCCTAAAGAAAATACAAGCATCGCTGTCATTTCACAGCCAGAGAAAATTGAGACAGCGTTCCAAGAAGAACCTGAGCGACTAATCTTCAAAAGCGCTGGATTAACCCTTTTCATCGATAAAACAACGAGTGCTCTTACTGTGCTAGACGCCGACGGTACACGACTTTTTTCCGACCATCATCCCGGTATGGGCTATGACACTGATGGTCATGTTTATGCTTACCACACTCTTTCCGAAAAGGCGGGAGTCTATGGGTTAGGAGAGAAAACGGGATATCTTAATAAACGCGGCACGAAAACGACCATGTGGAATACCGATATCTATGCCCCCCATAATCCCGAAACCGAAGCATTATATCAATCGATCCCATTTATGATGACCGTATTCGATGGGCGGGCATATGGGCTGTTTTTTGATAACACATTTAAATCATATTTTGACTTACAAACACTTGATGGCGGTTATCGGTATGAGGCAGAAGGCGGGATGCTTGACTATTATATTTTCCGCGGCCCTACCCCGAAGAAGGTGATTGAACAGTATACCCGTTTGACCGGGAGAATGCCCCTGCCTCCAAAGTGGGCACTGGGTTACCATCAATCGCGTTACAGCTACATGACCGACGCCGAAGTCATTCAACTTAAAGATACCTTTGTAAAAAAAGGGATACCGTTAGATGCGATCCATTTAGATATTCATTACATGAAAGGGTATCGCGTGTTTACGTTTGATCCCGAGCGTTTCCCAAACCCAGAAAGTCTCGTCAATGAATTGAAAAAAGATGGCATTCATATCGTTCCGATCGTTGATCCAGGTGTCAAAGCTGATTCAGAATACAGTGTGTTTCGGGACGGTGTGCTTGGGGGACATTTCTGTCGGTATATCGACGGTCAAATTTACTATGGGGATGTTTGGCCAGGTAAAAGCGCATTCCCGGACTTTGCCAATAGCGAGACGCGGCGTTGGTGGGGAGAACTCCATCAGTTTTATTCCGACCTCGGCATCGAAGGCATTTGGAACGACATGAATGAACCGGCTGTTTTTAACAAAACAAAAACGATGGATCTAAAAGTCATGCACCAAGCTGATGGAAAATGGGTGAGCCACCGCGAGTACCATAATGTTTACGGTCTCATGACGAGTCTTGCCACTTATGAAGGCATGAAAAAACTTTTAAATGGAAGGCGTCCGTTTGTTCTAACACGTGCCGGGTATGCCGGCATCCAGCGTTATGCCGCCGTTTGGACCGGTGATAATCGCAGTTTCTGGGAACATCTCGAAATGGCCATTCCAATGCTCCTTAATCTCGGCGTTTCAGGGGTACCGTTTGCTGGTACTGATGTTGGAGGCTTTGCCTATGACACCAACGGGGAACTTTTGACGCGTTGGACACAGCTAGGTGTTTTCTCGCCATTTTTTAGAAATCACAGTGCGTTAGACTTTGCTCGTCAAGAACCTTGGAGCTTCGGAGAAAAATATGAATCGATAATCAAAAAATATATTCGCTTGCGTTATCAATTCTTACCTTATCTTTATACGCTTTTTAAAGAAGCCGAATCGACCGGATGTCCGATCATGCGCCCGCTCTTCTTGGAATATCCGGACGATGACGAAACCCTTCATCTTTATGATCAATTCATGGTGGGAGAAAATATTTTGGTTGCGCCAATCTTGCGTCCAGGGATCACTCATCGCCTCGTCTATTTTCCAAAAGGGGAATGGATTGACTATTGGACAAATGAGATCATTACTGGCGGGGAATACCGAATAGCGAAAACGCCTCTTGACGTACTCCCCATCTATATCAAAAGAGGAGCCGTCATCCCAGAAGGTAAAACGAACCGAAACGCTGACGAAGCTTTTACTGAAATGACGTTTCAGGTTTATCCTAAAAAAGGGAACCATACTTTCGTCTTTTATGATGATGATGGCCAAACATTCCATTACCGCGATGGGGCATTTAACGAATATTCATTTGACTATTCATACGACGAGAAAAGGATTAAAATTGATCTGAATCAAAGTGCAGGAAATTTAGAGCCGAATTGGAAAAAAGCTGATATTATTTTGCATAACATAGATAAAGATGTCATCGTTACGGTGAATGGAAAACAGGTCGAACCAGAATGGTCTAAAAATGAAGGCCGCATAAGGATTCTATAACTTGAATTAAGAAAGGAGGCATACTCCGTGACCGTTACAATTAAAGATGTCGCTCGTTTGGCCAACGTTGCGCCTTCAACGGTGTCTCGGGTTATTGCTGATAGTCCGCGAATCAGTGAGCGAACAAAGAAAATTGTCAGAGCCGCAATGGAGGAACTGGGTTATCACCCTAATTATCACGCTCGCAGTCTCGCTAATCGGAGCACGCAAACCATTGGGATGATTATGCCGAGCTCGGGGAATAAAGTTTTTCAAAATCCCTTTTTCCCTGAAGTGATCCGCGGAATCAGCACAATGGCTCACGACAAGGGGTATGGCCTCTATTTGTCAACTGGTGCCAATCAAAAAGAAATTTATGACGGTGTCGTTAACATGGTCCAAGGCGGTCGCGTGGATGGCATCGTGCTTCTTTATTCCCGCATTGATGATCCGCTGATTGATTTTTTACTTGACAAACAGTTCCCGTTTACTATTGTAGGGAAACCTTATAAATACGAAGAAAAGATCTTTCATATTGACAATGATAATTTTAAAGCAGCCCAAGAAGCCACCGACTTCCTCATCCGCCTAGGCCATAAAAAGATTGGCTTTGTCGGCGGGAGCTTTGATTTAGTTGTTACAATGGATCGCTTTCTCGGCTATGAACGAGCGATGCGCCTCTTTCGCTTGCCCTTTGATGAGAAATATATTGTCCAGCAAGAATTTCTTTTAGAAGGTGGACAAGAAGCGATTAAAAAATTATTATCCTTACCGGAGCCCCCAACCGGCCTAGTAGTAACCGACGACTTGATGGCTTTTGGGATCATCAATGTTTTAAACGACTACGGGATTAGCGTTCCGAAAGATATGTCGATTATTAGTTTCAACAACATCATGCTCGCGGAATTTTCCAACCCGCCACTCACTTCGGTGGATATCAATATTTTTGACTTAGGTTACAGTGCTGCTGCCACTTTGTTTAAACAACTCGAACAAAAATCGCCAGAAAACACGCGTCTCACCATACCTCACAAAATTATTGAACGTCAATCCACTGGCACGCCACGTGTGCAACAAGTCTAACCGCCTTAGGGCGGTTTTCTTATATTAGTAAGAAACAGGCCAGCAAGCTCTCTTTTTGCCCAAAAAAGCATGGCAGGGCCACGTTTTTTTTTTTGCTAAATCGCTTTTTATCTCCAAGCGACGTGCGCACTCTATTGAGACATGATATAATTGAAAAGATATTATTTTATGGAGGATTGCAAGATTGATTACTGTAAATAACGTGAGTTTACAATATGGCGGCCGAAAACTTTTTGAAGATGTCAATATCAAGTTTACACCGGGGAATTGTTATGGTTTGATCGGTGCCAATGGTGCCGGCAAGTCGACCTTTCTTAAAATTCTTGCCGGGGAAATCGAACCGCAAAAAGGGGATGTGCAATTATCCCCAGGTGAGCGCCTGGCCGTTTTAAAACAAAACCACTTTGAATACGAAGAATACGAGGTTTTGGAAACGGTCATTATGGGGCATTCACGCCTCTATCAAATCATGCAAGAAAAAGATGCCCTTTATATGAAAGCCGATTTCACAGAAGAAGATGGCATGAAAGCGGCTGAGCTCGAGGGTGAATTCGCAGAACTCAACGGTTGGGAAGCGGAATCCGACGCGGCCATCCTCCTGAATGGTCTCGGCATTCCCGAAGAATATCATCATAAAAAAATGGCTGAACTGACCGGCAGCGAAAAAGTTAAGGTACTGCTTGCACAAGCGTTATTCGGCAAGCCCGATGTCCTTCTCTTGGACGAGCCGACGAACCACCTGGATCTGAAAGCGATTCAGTGGCTTGAGGAGTTTCTCATTAACTTTGAAAATACCGTGATCGTTGTCAGCCACGACCGGCATTTTCTCAACAATGTCTGCACGCACATTGCTGACCTAGATTTCGGTAAAATTGAACTCTACGTCGGCAACTACGATTTCTGGTATGAATCCAGTCAGCTAGCCCAAAAAATGATGCAAGAAGCCAATAAAAAGAAAGAAGAAAAAATCAAAGAGCTTCAAGCATTTATTGCTCGGTTCAGCGCCAACGCGTCGAAGTCGAGACAAGCGACATCGAGGAAAAAATTACTGGAAAAGATCACGCTGGATGACATTAAACCATCTTCACGCCGCTACCCTTACGTCGCCTTTACCCCGGATCGGGAAATCGGAAACGACTGCCTGATGGTTGAGGGACTAACTAAGACGATTGACGGCGTTAAGGTTCTTGACAACGTCAGTTTTTATATGAATAAAACAGATAAAATCGCGCTGGTCGGCTCCAATGAAGTCGCCAACACGACATTGCTGCGCATTCTAATGGGGGAAATCGAACCCGACAGCGGCACCTATCGCTGGGGTGTGACCACTTCGCAAAGTTATTTCCCGAAGGATAACTCCGAATACTTTGATGGCAGTGACCTGGACCTCGTGGAATGGCTCAGGCAATATTCGCCTGTCGACCAGAGCGAAAGTTTCCTCCGCGGTTTTCTCGGCCGCATGCTGTTCTCCGGTGAAGAGGTTAAGAAAAAAGTAAGCGTCCTATCTGGCGGTGAAAAGGTGCGCTGCATGCTTTCTAAAATGATGCTGAGCGGTGCAAACGTTTTGTTGCTTGACGAACCGACGAACCACTTGGATTTGGAATCCATTCAAGCCCTAAACAATGGTTTGATCAATTTTAAAGGGGCGATGATTTTTACCTCGCATGATCACCAATTTGTGCAAACCATCGCCAACCGAATCATCGATATTCAACAGGACGGCACGATCATTGATAAGCAAACCACTTATGATGAATATCTCGAAATGAAATATCAATTAAAAAAATAAGAAGGTTGGCTCTCGAGAGCATCCGGCCCGTTTGCCGCAAGCGGCGGGTCGGAACGCTACATCGAGTCAACCTTTTTTTCAATACCAAGTTACTTAAATGACGGCATTAAAGCCAAACGATGCCGATCAAGCCGGCGCAAAAACCGAGCATGGCGACCCCTGCACCCATGAAGGTGAGGACGCGCCATGATAATGCCCGTTGCACCATCAATGCGGACGGCAAGCTGATGACCGGAAGCACGATCGAAAGCACCGCGGCCGGACCTGTTCCTAAACCAAATGACATGAGTGTTTGAATGATGGGAATTTCGGCAGCCGTCGGTATGACAAAGAGCGTGCCAACAATCGCAAATAAAAGCATCAATAGCAAGCTGTTGCCCCACTCTACACCGACAGCCGGGAAAAGCCAGGCGCGCAATCCCCCAAGGACAAAAACGCTAAGCAAATAGGCAGGCACAGTGACCAATGCCAGCCAGCCAACGCTTTTAAACCAGCGGGTAAAAAAGTTGCCATTTGGCACGGAGGCTTGTTTGTTTTTTTCCATCAATTGATGGACGTCCGCTTCCCCTCCGTACAGGCGGCCGGCAACATAACTTAGTCCAAAAACAATCAGGATGCCGAAGATCAGGCGAAGCAGCGTAAATTTCCAACCGAGTACAAAAAACATAAAGACGAGAACAGCCGGATTCAAGGACGGGTTGCCGAGCCAAAACGCTAGAGCTGCACTCACCGAACTTTGCCGTTTCCTAAGCCCGACGACAATAGGTGCCGAGCAACATGTACACATCATGCCCGGCAGTGCCGAAAGTCCAGCAATCACGGTTGACCCAAAGGTCGTTTTCCCGAGCACGCGCGCCAACCAATTCGCTGGCAGCGCCACTTGCACTAGTGAAGCGAGCACAATGCCAACGATAAATGCTTTCCAGATCGATTTGAAATAAGTGATGGCATAATCCCAGGCGCTGGCGATGGATGGTGCCGGTGCTTCAGCCTGATCGCCGGAAATAATAGAGCTGCCAATGGAGTGTTCAGACGCAGCCACAAAGATTTTATGAAAATATGGATTCCATTTTGCCCAGAAGAGTCCAACGACAGCAACGATAATAAAAAGACCTGTGCCCCAAACCCAACTTCGTCGGCTGGGTTTGTACGGCTTGATTTTCCATGTCTATCTTCCTCCCTGTCCTTATCGTTTTACTTCAAACGTATTTTTGGTCCTCCATTTTAGACCATTAGACGTGATTCCGTGCAGCCAAAAACCGTAGAGAAAACACGGTTCAGCGAGAGTTTCTTGGTTAAGCTAATTTGAGCGTTTTCACTGCATATAGAATCCCGTCACGGTCAACAGGTTTGGAGACAAAATCAGCGATCTCCTTGAGTATTGGGACGGCATTTCCCATGGCCACACCGGTTCCGGCAAAACGGATCATTTCCAAATCGTTGAGACCATCTCCGAATGCCACGACATCTTTTTGTTCATAACCAAGATGCGATAAAAGTTTTTTTATCCCTTCCGCCTTGGACCCATTGGCTGGAAGAATATCCATGCTCAAATCATGCCAACGGACAAACCTTACTTCTTTGAAGCGTTGGTAGGGCTTTTCCTCTCCATCTTTACAAAAAATAAGGGTTTGATAAATCGGGGTTTCATCATAATACGTACGGTTAAAATCCGGATGACTAATATGGAGTGACCCCATGGCCTCTTCAATATAAGGATGGAAAGGGGCGTTTGCCTTCATGTTTTCAGCACCCATAAAAATGAGCGGGTGACCATTTTTGTCGGCGAAATCTTGAAGTTCTTTTAACGTCGCTACGGAGATCGGGTTTTCATAGATAACCCGGCCCTCATATACCACATATTGTCCGTTAAAAGAAACATAGGAATCAATGTCAAGGGCCTTACAGACTTCTCGAATTAAAAAAGGCGCACGTCCTGTTGCAATGGCAACGTCGTGGCCGTTATCTTTTAATTGCTGTACGGCGTTTCGCGTGGATTCTGGGATTTTCTTATCAAAATCGAGCAACGTTCCATCTATATCAAAAAATATCAGTTTCTTCGTCATGTTTACGCCTCAACTCCCCACCCGTTGATGTTTATGGCACTCAATGATTATACCACAAAAAAATTCCTCTGTTCAGGTTTTGAACCCTTTCCCACATACACCATGCCTAGGTGGGAAGTCCTTTTGCATACCCCCATGGCAGGCTGGGCACCAAGCCATCCCAACGTCCCACAACTGAGCGACCTTATGTTTGCGTGAGGAAGTGCGAGTCATCTCGGTTCGGTGAAAATCAAGAGCCTCGTGAACCACCAATTAAAGGAAGATTCGACAGGCGGACTCGTTTTGACATCCAATCCCCGAATGTCCTGCCGCAGCTTGTGCGTCTTATGTTTTTCAAAGGCTTTTTAAATAAAACTCCATTAAAATAATCTTCCAAATAATTATACCATTTTGTATTTTTATGTGTTATATTCTTATTTGGAAGCCCTTTCATTATTTTTCCATAAACATGAAAGTCAATTTTTCCGATGAAAGGAGCTTTTTAATAAATCATGACTGAATTGAGGATGATGGAGGTGTCAGATATGGGTAAAGTAAAGAACCGCTGGCTCATTGCCCTCTCTGGTGTAGGCATACACATTTCCATCGGTTCCGCCTATGCATGGAGCGTTTTTTCTAAACCGCTAATGAACGCATACGGCTTTAGTCAAAGCCAAGTCTCGTTAACCTTTAGCATCGCCATATTTATTCTCGGAGTTTCTGCTGCCTTTATGGGAAGGTTTGTCGAAAAAAACGGACCGAGAAAATCAGGCATGCTCGCTGCGGTCTTCTTCGGTGTGGGTGTGGCTGGATCAGGCCTTGCCACATCTCTCGGTTCTTTATATCTCCTTTATCTTTTTTACGGATTGATCGGAGGCATTGGCCTAGGCATCGGCTACATTGCACCGGTATCAACACTTGTAAAATGGTTCCCGGACCGCCGTGGGCTTGCCACTGGTCTTGCCATCATGGGTTTTGGGTTTGCATCCCTTATATCTGGCCCAATCGCTGCTCGTTTAATTGAATCGACCAGCATTTCTATGACGTTTTTCATTATGGGTGCAGCCTATTTTATCGTGATGATGGCCGCTTCCCAATACCTTTCGCCACCCCCCGAAGGCTGGATGCCGGAAGGATTTAAGGCTCAATTGGCTACTGGAACAAAAGAATTGAAAAAAGATTTATCGCAACTTACGGCTAACCAAGCCGTAAAAACTCGGCGCTTTTGGATGCTATGGACGATGTTGTTCCTGAATGTCACCTGCGGCATCGCCATCATTTCCGTTGCTTCGCCGATGGCCCAACAAATCGCAGGAATGACCCCACTTGCCGCTGCGTCAATGGTCGGCATTATGGGTTTATTTAACGGATTCGGTCGTATCGGTTGGGCGACGGTATCGGACTACATCGGTCGTCCCAATGTTTACACAACCTTCTTCTGCATACAAGTAGTCGCTTTTCTTTTACTGCCAAGTTTGTCCGTCGCCATCTTGTTTGAAATTTTTGTTTTCGCCATCGTATCCTGCTATGGTGGTGGCTTCTCCTCGGTCCCTGCCTATATCGGCGATTTATTCGGCACCAAAGAGTTAGGCGCCATCCATGGATACATTCTCACCGCTTGGGCAGCCGCTGGCGTTGTCGGCCCGCTACTATTATCGGCCATATATGATGCAACAAATAATTACAACTTAACAATGTATATTTTTGGGGGATTATTTGTCATTGCCCTCTTCATCTCGATTTTCATCCGCGCCGACATTAAAAAACTGAAAACGGCGGCAACTTCTGAAGCGAGTGCTTGAACAAACGAATATCAGCGATCGAAGGCATGGGCGTGATTCTCCATGAACATCCAAAACTTTTATTGGCAGCTTTCCCGAGTCAACCACCCCTCATAATCGGCGCAAACATAAATGGCTTTTG
>Ga0310836_101190_pt1 | contig 15687 bp, 15 predicted proteins | sample SM_ome_4_FD_201310 | JGI IMG/M metagenome (GOLD analysis project Ga0310836, IMG submission 201310) | Sorghum-adapted microbial communities enriched on stacked mutant (SM) sorghum from Joint BioEnergy Institute, Emeryville, California... ... | reverse complement strand
CGTCTCTTGAGGAATCGGGAGACGGCAGGCTTTCTTGATTTTCGGGGCCTCGCCGCGCGGAATTTGTGCAAGTGAAAATGAAACGCGATGAACGGGAGCAGTAGAGCGGTGACGGAACAGCCGCCGGGAGCCGCAAGGCGGAAGGCGGGCGCAGAGAACTGCGGGTCGGTGCGACGCAGCCGAAGGCATCGCTCGAACTCGCCCGGGAGCGGGCGGACTGACTGCCGGCGCGGAGCGTACGGCCGCGCCGGGACAGGTCCGCACGGGTTGACCGCCGTTACACGGTCGCCGGCGGCGCTGTGTTGCGCCCGGACTGACTGCGGCAGCCCGGGTGTGCCGCCGCCGGCGCGGAGGGGACGCGGCCCGCAAGGGGCGCGTCAACAAGAGTGGTACCGCGGCATGCCGACCACACGGCCTGTCGTCTCTTGAACGAATGTTCGGGGACGGCGGGCTTTTTTTCATCTCCAAAAAAAGAGTTTCAGGAGGGGTTCACGATGACCAGTTCCGCAAATCCGAGTGAAATGAAGCGCATCACGATCTTCGACACGACGCTGCGCGACGGCGAGCAATCGCCCGGCGCCGCGATCGAGCCGGAGCAGAAAATCATCATCGCGCGCCAGCTTGCGAAGCTCGGCGTCGACGCGATCGAGCCGGGATTCCCGGTCTCGAGCCCGGGCGAGTTCAACGCCGTGCGGCAGATCTCGCGCGAGCTTCAGGGCACGGAGATCGTCGGCTTCGCCCGGGCCGTGCGCGGCGACATCGACGCCGCGGTGAGGGCGACGCAGGACGCGGCGCGCCGCCGGCTCCACCTGTTCATCTCGTCGTCGGACATCCACCTCGACTTCCAGCTCCGCAAGACGCGCGAGCAGGTGCTCGCCATCGCGCGCGAGATGGTCGCATATGCGAAGCAGTTCGTCGACGAGATCGAGTTTTCGCCGATGGACTCGACCCGGTCGGGGATCGAATTCGTCATCGAGATGGTCGAGGCGGTCATCGCCGAAGGGGCGACGATCATCAACCTGCCCGACACGATGGGCTACGCGATGCCGGACGAGTATGAAGCGCTGTTCCGCACCGTCCGCGCGCAGGCGAGGGGCGGGGACCGCGTCCGCTACAGCGCGCATTGCCACAACGATCTGGGGCTCGCGGTCGCGAACAGCCTCGCGGCGATTCGCGGCGGCGCGACGCAGATCGAGGTGACGGTGAACGGCATCGGCGAACGGGCGGGCAACTGCTCGCTCGAGGAGCTCGTCATGGCGATTGAGACGCGCAGGGACGCGCTGAAAGCCGGGACGGGCGTCGACATCTCCGAAATCTTCAACACGTCGCGGCTCGTCAGCCGGATGATGCATTTCCCGGTCGCGTTCAACAAGCCGATCGTCGGCCGCAACGCGTTCCAGCACGAGTCCGGCATCCATCAGGACGGCCTGCTCAAGAACCGCAGCACATACGAGATCATGGACCCCGAAGCGATGGGCATCCCGCGCAGCATGATCGTGCTCGGCAAGCATTCCGGCCGCCATGCGATCAAGCATCGCGCGGCGGAGTACGGCATCAAGCTTGAAGGACAGCAGCTCGACGAGGTGTACGCCGCATTCAAGAAGGTCGCCGACGAGCAGAAAATGGTCACCGACGACCAGCTTCTGCGCATCATCGGCGAGTCGACGGCGGACCACGAAGATCCGTACACGCTGGTCGATCTGCAGGTGCTGTCCGGCACGCAGCGCGCCCGCATCGCGTCCGTGACGATCCGCGAAGGCGGGACCGGCGTCGAGCGCACCTGCTCCGGCATGGGCGCCGGGCCGATCGAAGCGGTCATCAACTGCATCAAGCAGGTGATCCCGGCCGCGGCCGAGTTCGAGGATCTGGAGCTCCATTCGTTGTCTTCGGGCGAGGACGCGCACGGCGAAGCGGCCGTGACGGTGCTGTACGGCGGCCGGCGCTACCGCGGCACGGCGATCCACAAGGATGTCATCCTCGCCGTGGCGCAAGCGTTCGTCGGCGCGTGCAATCAGGCCGTCATCCGCGCGGGCGTCAGCGGAAGCGAACAGGCGGAAAAGACAGGTTGACCGGCGAAGCGGGTTGACCGGCGGAGAGGATTGACGTCGCGGCGGGTTGATTGGCCGGAACGGCTGATGGGCAAGTCGGACAGAACGATCAGACGGGCTGGTTCGCCCGTCTTTCTTTTTTGTGCGCAGATCGGGAAAAGAGAAGGATCGAAGATCGGACTTCCCGCATCTTTACAGCCTTTTTATCCGTCGATGGTCCTGGTTGTGCACAAACTTATCCACATATCCACTGAAAAATGTGTGCAAACATCGCCGATTCAAGCGTGGTGTCGAATGCCGTCGGTTTGCAAACGGGGACAAGTTTTTCACAAGCGGACTGTGGATAATGTGGACAATGTGGGTGAAAATTGCACGGTTCGGTCCGATTCACGATGAAAATGATGAAAACCGTGCCGTTCTAGGGTCTGAAAACCGTCTGTATCGCGTGAATTGATGCACAATTCAGGGGATAGTGTGGATGATTTTGTGGATAACAAAGGCTTCCGGAATGTGGAATCGCGGACGGATGCGGGAAACGTCGGGCCGTCGATTGATCTTTGATTTGAAAAGGAGTTCGAATATATAAGAAGGAAGGTTTTTTTTCGGCACGGGTTGATTTAAAAATTTGTTCCCTTGACGCGCCCGGTCAACAGGTGTAGAATCGGAAACCTGATGTTCGGGAAGAAAGGTCCCGAAAACGTTCAAACTTCGCAACCATGGCGCAAGAAAGGAGCATGGATTCATGTCTACGGCAACCGGCGGCAAGCCGACAGGATTATTCCGCAACCGGTTTTTCCAGACCGTGCTGCTGTCGAACGTCTTGCTGCAAATCGGCATTTGGGTTCGCAATTTTGCGATTTTGATGTACGTGACCGATATGACGAATTCGGATCCGGTCGCGATCGCGATGATCTATGTGGCGGAATTTCTGCCGATCTTCCTGTTCTCGTTCATCGGCGGAACGTTCGCGGACCGGTGGCGGCCGAAGCGAACGATGATCTGGAGCGATTTTCTGTCGGCCGTGTCGGTCTTCGTCGTGCTGGCGACGCTCGTCGCGGGCGTGTGGCAGATGATTTTCTTCGCGACGCTGGTGTCGTCCATTCTGTCGCAGTTCTCGCAGCCTTCCGCGATGCGCATGTTCAAGATTCACCTGCGTCCGGAGCAACTGCAGCAGGCGATGGCGTTCTTCCAGTCGATGATCGCGATCTTCATGGTCGGCGGTCCGGCGCTCGGCATCTGGATGTATGAACAGTTTGATATCGTGCCTTCGATCGCGGTGATGGGCGTGGCGTTCCTGCTGTCCGCCGCGGTGCTGCTCCGGCTGCCGGAGACGCCGTCAGGGCGGGAATCCGCCGGCGAGGCGGCGCAAACGTCCGGCGCGCCGCAGCAGGCGGGAAGTTTCTGGAAGGAACTGGCAGAAGGGTTCCGGTATGTCTGGCGCAGTCCGGTGCTGCGGGTGCTGGGCGTCACGTTCGCGCTCGCGGGCATCGGGGTCGGCATGGTGCAGCCGCTCGGTATTTTCGTCGTGACGGAGAAACTGGGGAAAACGAAGGAATTTCTGCAGTTCCTGATGATGGTGAACGGGGTCGCCATGCTGATCGGAGGCGGGCTGATCGCCGCGCTGTCGCGCCGCATCCTGCCGCAGAAGCTGCTGGCTTTCGGCATGTTCGTCGGCGCCGTCACCACGCTTGGCATCGGCTTGTCCGAACAGATCTGGCTGACGCTGGCCTTGCAGTTTATCGCCGGCTTGTCGTTCCCGGCCATTCATATCGGCATCAGCACGATGATTCTCCGCTGGTCCGACGAGTCGATCGTCGGGCGCGTGAACGGGGTGCTCAACCCGATGTTCATGGGCATGATGGTCATCATGATCGCCACGGGCGGCAGCCTGAAAAAGTGGTTCCCGCTCGAGGCGCTGTACGCGGTGTCCGCGCTTGTCCTGGTGTTCGGTACGGCTGCGCTCGCGACCATCTTCAAGCACAAGCCGCCGGAGCAGGCACCCGCCCAGGCCGCGCAAGGCATGCCTTCGCATTGATTCACGTTCCCGAACGACGCCGGTATCTACAGGAAGTTCCTGTCGCCTTCGATCGACCGGAAGATCTTCTTCCATGTCTCATGAAGCAAAAATAAGGAAGGGTGACCGTAAACACGGCGTCCCTTCCTTCTTCTTTATCCAGCGTGAAACGCGCGTCATTCCCGATACTGGATAAACACGGTTGGCACGGGTTCTTTTTTGAACGTGACCAGCGCCCCCAAAGCTTCACGGATGAACCGGAGGTTCACTAGAGCCGATCCGGCCATGAACCGCAACGTCTTGAACGCGCCCGTCAAGAGGCGCATAGCCCGCATCGCAGGATGCGGGCTTTCGCATGTCCTTGGCCGGTTGGTCCGATCAGGAATCTTGTATTTCAATTGACAGAAAAAATAAATATAAGGAAAATAAACAATAAAAATAGAAAACATAGGGGATGGCAATATGGCTCATCGGCGAGACGGATGAGGAGGCGCTGACGTTCGCGGCGATGAATACGCTCGATGAGATCAACGAGACGTTCAGCATTAGCGAAAACCAGGAGCGGATGAAGGCGTTCATGGAAGCGCATCCGGGCGTCGAGATCGAAGTGTACGACATCCCGTCCGGAACGGGAAATATGGATGATGTGCTCAACAATCCGGAGTTTACGCCCGACATCGTGGAGCTGACCGCTTATCAGGCCGCGACGATGTGCGCCGATCGGTTGATGGATCTCGGGGATTGGATCGGGCAGGAGAACCTGTGGCCCGGCCCGTACGGAGATCTGATCAGCCGCGCGACGCCGGCCGGCGATGCGGTGTTGCTGCCGATCCGCGTCGATCCGATGGTGGTCTGGTACGATCCGGCCAAGTTCGCGGAACTGGGACTGGCCGAGCCGGAGGAAGGCTGGACGATCATCGACTATGCGGAGGCGGCGAGGCGGCTTGTGGCAGCGGGACACGCCGTCTATTTTCCTCTGGAATTGCGAGACGCGGAATCGTTTATCCGAAGCTGGGGCGGAAAGTATACGTCGCCGGACGGCCGCGAGGTCATCGGCTGGCTGGACAGCGAAGAGACGATCGAGGTGTACGTGCGGTATGCGCAGCTCGTACCCGAGGAAGACAATTGGGATAAGCTGGGGACGGGGGAACTGCCAGCCCTCGGCATTAGACAGGCGGCAGCGATGGGGAGTCTGATCGAGCTCAAGTACGCGGAATACGGCGTCGGCCCGCTGCCGAAGGCGCCGGACGGCGAGCGGCTCAACGCCGCCCGCTTGAGCGGGTTTGCCGTCATGCGGGACAGCGCGCAGCCGGTTTTGGCCTGGGAACTCCTCAAATGGCTCATCGGCGAGACGGATGAGGAGGCGCTGACGTTCGCGGCGATGAATACGCTCGATACGATCCACGGTCCGTTCAGCACGAGCGAAAACAAGAGCGTCGCGGCGCTGCGGGAGCAAGCGCGGCGGGAGATCGCCGTAGCAAGGCCGGCGTCGTTCCATCCGTACCTGGAGCGACCTGGCTATTACGATCCGATGCTTCTGTTTCCGATTCGGACGCGGGAAGAGTACGTCACTTACCGGGATCGGGAGACGGCTCGGCGTGAACTGGCGAACCTGGCGAAGGAATGGGAAGAATGGATGGCGGCGTCGAAAAACGCGGTGCCGATGATCCCGAGAGGATAACCGCGATGCCTTGACGCGCCCGTTCAAGAGATGGAATCGAGGTTCCGATCGGACAGACGCAAGTGAAGCCCGCATCGCAGGATGCGGGCTCTCGCATGTCCTTTGGCCGGTTGATCCGGTTCAGCCGGATGGGACCCTGTTGACCCACCGAAACCACGGGATACCGGCGGGAGATTCGTTTCCGACCCGTACCTTCGACTGGATTGACGGGTCCGAACATCACGATCTCGCACATGGCGGCGGAACGGTCGTCGTGATCACGTCGCCCGGCTGCGGCGCGTGCAAAATGCTGTATCCCGACCTTCCCCGGTTTGCAAAGGAGCATCCCGACATTCGCATTGTTTCCCTGATGTTGGGAAGCCGTGAATCGGTCAGGAGCATCGTCGACGAATACGGCCTTCAATTGCCGGTCGCGGCCATTGATCATGACGATTTGAGCATGCTCCGGACGGAAATCTTTCCTTTCGCCTATCTTCTGTCACCGGACGGCAAGGTCATGGCCAAAGGCGCGACAATGAACGAAGAACACTTGAAAATCCTTGTATCCGAATTGACAATAAAGAAAAATAAGAAGATATATGAAAAAAGGAAACAAAGTGGGGTGGCCATATGATTCGATTCGCCATCGTCGTCCTGTCCTGTCTGATGCTGTTGCTGACGGCATGCGAATCGGGCGGGATCGGAGGCGATGGGAGCGACGCAAGCGAGCGTTCATCCGAATTGTCGGGAACGCTTCGCATCGCGCTGTTCGCCACGAGAAGCGGCGCGCCGCTTCCGTACCGTGCGGGGACGCATCCCTTGGATCAGACGATGATCCAGGAGCGGATGAAGGCGTTCATGGAAGCGCATCCGGGCGTTGAGATCGAAGTAATCGACATCCCGCCCGGAACGGGAAATTTGGATGGCGTGTCGAGCGATCCGGAATTTACGCCCGACATCGTGGAACTGACCGCTTATCAGGTCGCGACGATGTACGCCGATCGGCTGATGGATCTCGGGGACTGGATCGGGCAGGAAAACCTGTGGTCCGGCCCGTACGGGGATCTGATCAGCCGCGCGACGCCGTCAGGCGATGCGTTGTTGCTGCCGATCCGCGTCGATCCGATGGTGGTCTGGTACGATCCGGCCAAGTTCGCGGAGCTGGGACTGGCGGAGCCGGAGGAAGGCTGGACGATCATCGACTATGCGGAGGCGGCGAAGCGGCTTATGGAAGCGGGGTACGACGTCTATTTTCCCGTGGGTGTGGATTACGTGGAATCGGTGATCCGAAGCTGGGGCGGGCGGTATATGCCGCCTGACGGCAGCGCCGTCATCGGCTGGCTGGACAGCGAAGAGACGATCGAGGCGTACGTGCGGTATTTGCAGCTCATACCCGAGGGGTACAGCCCGAGTGATTCAAGTGATCTGGAAGCCCTCGGCATCGGACGGGCGGGATCGCTTTGGCAACTGGTCGAATCCAGGTATGCGGAATACGGTGTCGGCCCGCTGCCGAAGGCGCCGGACGGCGAGCGGCTCAACGCGGCCAGTCTGAGCGGTTTTGCCGTCATGCGGGACAGCGAGCAGCAGGTTTTGGCCTGGGAATTCCTCAAATGGCTCATCGGCGAGACGGATGAGGAGGCGCTGACGTTCGCGGCGATGAATACGCTCGATGCGCTCAGCCAATCGTTCAGCACGAGCGAAAACGCGAGCGTCGTGGCGCTGCGGGAGCAAACGCGGCGGGAGATCGCCGTAGCAAGGCCCGCGTCGTTCCATCCGTACCCGGCGATGCCGGGCTATGTCCATCCGATGCTCCGGTTTCCGTTTCGGACGTGGGAAGCGTACATCACTTACCGGGATCGGGAGACGGCTCGGCGGGAACTGGCGAATCTGGCGAAGGAATGGGAAGAATGGATGGCAAAAGCGAGAAACATAGAGCCGATCCGGCCATGAACCGCAACGTCTTGACGCGCACGGCATGCCGTCGAATTGATCCGCGAATCCGGCGCATGCCGTCGCATTGATTCGCCATTCAACAGTCCGGCCCGCATCGAAAGGATGCGGGCTTTCGTCATGTCGCGGCATCGTTTACGCGGTCGGCGTCCCGCCGCCGGGTTCGCCTTCGGCTTCCGGCAGCAAGCCGGGAGGCCGCCGCTTGAACCGGCCGGACCGGTACAAGGCTTCGCGGAGCAAATATTCGATATGCGCGTTCACGCTGCGGAATTCGTCGCCCGCCCACTGTTCGATGGCGCGGTACACGTCGGGATCGAGCCGCAGCGGGAACGCTTTTTTCGTACTGGCCATGATCCCAGGCGTCACGAATAGAGCGTTCCGGTGTTGATGACCGGAGTCGCGGATCGGTCGGAGACGATGGCGACCATCAGGTTGTTGACCATCGCGGCGCGGCGCTCGTCGTCCAGATCGATCCCGTTCTCGACCAGCTTGCGCAGCGCCATCTCCACCATGCCGACGGCGCCTTCGACGACTTTCTGCCGCGAGGCGACGATGGCGAGCGCCTGCTGCCGCTGCAGCATGGCGCTCGCGATCTCCGGCGCGTACGCCAGGTGGCTGAGCCGGGTCTCGAGGATTTGCACGCCGGCCACCTCCAGCCGCGCCTGCAGCTCGCGCGACAGTTGCTCCGCGATCTCGTCCGTGTTGCTCCGCAGCGAGACGGCCGGTTCCTCGGAGAACGTGTCGTAGGCGTACTGGGTCGCGATGTGGCGGATCGCCGTTTCGCTCTGGATTTCAACGAATTCTTCGTAGTTGTCCACCTCGAACGACGCCTTCGCCGTGTCGACGACCCGGAAGACGATGACGGCGCCGATCTCGATCGGGTTGCCTTCCGCGTCGTTCACTTTGAGCCGCTGGCTGTTGAAGTTGCGGACGCGGAGGGAAATTTTTTTGCGGTTCGAGAACGGGACGGTCATCCAGAATCCGCTCTCATGAATCGTGCCGGCGTACCGGCCGAAGAAGACGACCACTCTCGCCTGATTCGGATGGACGACGACAAGCGAGGTGAGAAGAATAAAAGCGGCGAATAGCATGACGATAAAGGTCAGGACGGCAGCCGGGCGCGGCTCGCCCGAGCCACCCGAGGACAGCACGAGAATGCCGCCGATGACCAATGCGGCAATGGCGAGCAGTGCAATAAAGCCGTTCAGTTTCCATGCTTTTTTCTCTTTCATGGCGGGGCCTCCTTCTCGGGTGCGATATGGTTTTGATATTTTAATGATATCATATCTGAAAATATATGTCAATTCCTCGGGACTTTCGGCCGAAACGCGCGTACGCAAGGTCAGGACCAATTGAAGAGGGACTGATCGACATCCGCTCCGCCGGCAGCGAGACTATGCGATGCGGGCATGGTGCGGTCGTGGGGGCTGTGCGATGCGGGCATGGGCGGGGGTGATGCCGATTGCCCGATGAGGGCATGGGGGTTGAGCGGGGCGCGTTTCGGAAGGGTGACGCGGGCGTACGGCGGGTATGTTTTGCGCGTGATCGGGGAATGGTATAGCCGCCATCAAATCCACGACGGGAAGGAGCTTGAAACGTGGCGCGCGGCAATGGTGTCCGATTTGATTTTCCCGATGAACAGCAGGCGGTCCTCGCGTTCTCCATGCTGCAGGAACTCGGCTATGAACCCGAGCGGAGCGGGCGCGGGGTGAACATCCGTCTGGACGGGAACGACCTGATCTCGGCGCTCGAGATCGCGTCGGCGCACGGCGGCGAGCTGGCCGGGGCGTCGGGAATGCGGGCGGAAGATTCGCTCGCCTCGGCTTACGGGATCGACGAGATCCCGATTCCGGCGCATGTGGTCGATCCGGACTGGCCGGATGCGTGACGGAGGCGCAAGGCGGTAAACGAAATTTTTGCATCCATTCTATCGTCCGGGCGGAAATTCGACAAAACCGACGAAGGTTTTTCGCTTATTGCAAAATTGCGCGTCCGGGTGAACCAGTGGCCGCAAGAGGGCGGCGGCTCAGTCCGCCTCCCGTCTGCCGGCCGCGAATTCGGCGGCACTTTTGCCCGCCGTATAGCCGGTCGCGAACGCCGCCGTGATGTTGTAGCCGCCGGTGTACCCGTGCACGTCGAGAATTTCCCCGCAGAAAAAGAGCCCCGCCATCAGCTTCGACTGCATCGTGCGCGGATCGACCTCCTTCAGCGAGACGCCGCCGCCGGTGATGAACGCCTGCTCAAGCGGGAGCGTGCCGTTCACCGAGATCGGCATCGCCTTGATCAGCCGGGCGAGCGTCCGCAGCGCCTGGCGGGAAATGCCGGCGCACGCGTTGTCGGCGGCGATGCCGGCAAGCCGGAGCATCAGGATGAGAAGCCGCTCCGGCATGAGCGGTCGCAGCGCGTTCTTGATTGCGCGCTTCGGTTCGTCCGCGGCGAGCGCGAGCAGCTCACCGTACACATCCTCCTCCGTCTGCTCCGGTTTCAGGTCGAGCGTCAGTTTGACGGGGGCGCCGCCGTTCTTCTTCCGCTCCTTCACGACGAATTGGCTGCAGCGGAGCGCGATCGGACCGGACAGCCCGAAATGGGTGAACAGCACATCCCCCTCGTGCCGGATGACCGTCCGTCCCCTCGCGTCCCAGACGGTCAGACCGACGCCGCGCAGCGAGACGCCTTGCAACTCGCGGTCTCTGATCCACGGTTCTTCCGAGGTGAGCGGCACTTCGGTCGGATACAGCTCGGTGATCGTGTGGCCGGCTTTTTCCGCCCAGGGGTAGCCGTCGCCGGTCGAGCCGGTGTGGGGGACCGATTTGCCGCCCGTGGCGACGATGACGGCGGATGCCCGCAGAACGCTGCCATCCCTGAGCCTTACGCCGGCCGCTGCGCCATCCTCATAAAGCACCTCGGCGACCGGGCATTTCGTCCGCAGGTCCACGCCGAGTTCCCGCGCCCGGCCGATGAGCGCCCGGACGACCGTCTGCGCGCTGTCCGTCACGGGGAACATCCTGCCGTCGTTCTCTTCCTTCAGCCGGATGCCGAGCTTCTCGAAGAAGGCGATGATGTCCCGGTTTGAGAAAACCGAAAACGCGCTGTACAGGAACCGGCCGCCTCCCGGTATGTGCCGGATCAGCTCGTCCAGCGGCTTTGCGTTGGTGACGTTGCAGCGCCCGCCTCCCGAAATGGCCAGCTTGCGGCCAAGTTTGTCGCCCTTGTCGAGCAGCAGCACCCGTGCGCCCCGTTCGGCCGCCGCGATCGAGGCCATGAGGCCGGACGGTCCGCCGCCGATGACCAGTACGTCCGCATCCATTTCCGTTTCGCCTCCTTGAGGTTCCGGCCGGGCTTGCCAGCGGTGCAGACTGAAAGCGATAATGATCATAGTGGAAATTCGCCCCGATTGCAAAAAAAATTTCCGCCGCCGCCCCACTTTCTCAAACAGGAGGTCATCGGAATGGACATCGTGACGGAAACGCTTATCCTGCCGACGGAAGACGGCGTGCGCCTGCATGTGCGCGCCTGGATGCCGTCCGGATCCGCGCGCGGCGTCGTCTGCGTCGTGCACGGCATGGGCGAGCACGGCGGGCGCTACGCGAGCGTGGCGACGGAGCTGGTCCGCGCGGGGCTTGCGGTCTACGCCGTCGATCAGCGCGGCCACGGCTTGACCCCCGGCAGGCGGGGCCACGCGCCGTCCGCCGAGCGGCTCGCGCTGGACGTCGCCCGTTTCGTCGGCATGGCCGGAGCCCGGCACCCGGGCTTGCCGCTCTTTCTGTACGGCCACAGCATGGGCGGCAACGTGGCGCTCAGTTGCGCGATCCGGTGCCGGCCGCCGATTGCCGGGCTGATTCTGACCAGCCCGTGGCTGCGGCTCGCTTTTGACCCGTCGGCCGCCAGACTGCGCATCGGCCGCGTCGCCGCGGTGGTCTGGCCGAAGCTCACGATGTCCACCGGTCTTGGAAACTCGTTGTACCGCAGCAATCCTCTGCAAAGCGAGCTGGACAGCCAGGACCCGCTGCTGCACAACCGGATTTCGGCGGCGATGTTTTTCGCGATGCGCAATGAAGGGGAGCGTTCGTTGCGGGAAGCGCGGCGACAGCTTCGGGTGCCGGTGCTGCTGATGCACGGCACGGAAGACGCCGTGACGTCGTTCGCCGCCAGCCGGGAATTGGCGGAGACGCTGCGCGGGCAATGCGAGTTCGTCGCCTGGGAAGGCGGCTGGCATGAACTGCATCACGATGTGGATCGCGAGGAAGTGCTGGAGCGGATCGTCGGGTGGATCGTTGACCGGATCCGGTCGGGCAGTGCGTGAGTTGGCGCAGGTGGCATGCTGTAGCGTGGATGGCACGTTACAGCGGGGTGAAACGGGCCCGTAAGGGTGCTGTAGCGTGGATGGCACGTTATGTGCGCTCTCGACCCGCCGAACGAACAGGATCGAGTTGGGAGAGGAAGAAAATCAATTGCCGGATGTCATTGAAATCGGCGGTCTTGCGCTGAACGGCATGCTGCTGACCTCGCTGATCGCGGCGTTCGCCGGGTACGGAGCGCTGTGGCTGTGGACGGCGCGGGCGCGCGAAAGCCGGTCAGGTCCCTGGGGCGACCTGACGGCCGGCGCCGCAATGATCGCGATTGTGATCTGGAAATTCGGCGTGTTGTTCCGCGAACCCTCGCTGCTGTGGGAACAGCCGCGTCTTTTGCTCGTGATCGTCGGCTCGAGCGCGGAGGCGGTCGCCGGATTGGCCGCAGCCGGCCTCTATTGGATCTGGCGGGCGCGCCGGATAGGCGTCGGCCTGCTGCCGGCCCTTGATGCGCTGGCCGTGTCGGCGGCGGGCGGACTGCTCGTCTGGAATGCGCTGTCGGCATTCGAATACCGGTGGGGCTACGCCGCCGTCTGCGCGGTGTTGCTCGCGCTGTTGATCGGCCGGCGGGAGCCGGAAGAGGCTGCGTCGGAAGCGGGTAAAGCAGCCGGCGCATCGGTGGGGAGCGCGGGCGGAGACGCCGCCGTGCTGGCCGGCTATGTGCTCGGCGCGGGTTGCCTTGCCGTCAGCCTGTTCACGGTGCCGCCGCCGTGGGTGCGGCCGTTCGAGCTGGCCGGGCTGACGGGCACGCAGCTTCTGTTCATCGCCGTCGGCCTGGCCACGGCGGCGCTGGACGCATACAAGGACAGATCAGGATAAGGCCGGCCGCCCGGGGCATACTAGCCTCGGAAGGAGGCTCTCGCAGATGGCCGAACGACAAGACCGGCGCGAGCGCAAGACCGAGACGTACGAGGGGCCGAGCGCCGGCGGCCGGAGAAAGCGGACCCGGATGGAGGCGGACCCGGCCGGTGCGGGCTACGACAAGAAAAACGACGGGCCGAACCGGCCTTCCGTCTGAAGCGGGGTGAGCGCCATGGACCGGAAACCGGATGGGCAGCCCGGACGCGAGCCACGTCCAGGCGAATCTGAGTCCGCCGCGAAAAAGAAGGCGGACCTGAACGGAACCGGCGATCCGGAAATCGATCCGTTCGAGATCGAATTTCTGCCCGAGTTCCGGGAAGGCCGGGGGCCGCGCGGGCCGTTCGTGAACGAACACGGCGTCATCATCGGCGACCACGAGTACGCTTCGCCGAACTCGCCGCTCGAGAACTGGTCGACCGACACCGATCCGTCCGTCATGAGCGGCGACCAGTGGGTGCATCCGTTCAAGGACATCGGGTTCCGCACGGCGGAGAACCGGCGGCTGTTCGAGGAAGGCCTCCCGCCGCGGAGCGGCATCTTCATGCATCCCGACAAGGACGCGGCGTACAAGGCGCATCGGACGGATTCCCCGCGCGAAGGGTCTGCGGAACCGGAAGCGGAGCAATCGGACTGACAATGGGTCCGGTTGCTTTTCTTTTGCCGCCGGTCGGGGGTATAATAGTTTCCAAAATCCCGCATGAGGAGTGATCGAAATCATGTCGATGTCGTTCGAACGATATATGCTGGACATGATCCAGCCGATGCGCGACGAATTGACCAGCGTCGGCTTCAAGGAACTGCGCACGCCGGAGGAAGTGGAGGAGCATCTGCCGAACGCGAAAGGCACGTCGCTGGTCTTCGTGAACTCGGTGTGCGGATGCGCGGCGGGTCTGGCCCGTCCGGCCGCAAGGCTCGCGCTGCAGCATGAGGTGAAGCCGGACAATCTGTTCACCGTGTTCGCCGGCCAGGACAAGGAGGCGACGGCGAAAGCGCGCGAATATTTCGCGCCGTATCCGCCGTCCTCGCCGTCGATCGCGCTGTTGAAAGACGGGGAACTTGTCCATTTCATCGAGCGCCACCAGATCGAGTATCGTTCGGCCGAAGAAATCGCGGCGGACCTGATCGCGGCGTTCGACGAGCACTGCCGCTGACGGCGAGCCGGAGGCGAACGGAATGAGCATGCAGCGGGAGATCATCGCCGCGCTCGGCGTGAAGCCCGAGATCGACGTCGAACAGGAGATCCGCAGGCGCGTTGATTTCCTGAAGCGGTACGTGAATGATGCCGGGGCGACCGGCCTGCTGATCGCGATCAGCGGCGGCGTCGACAGCGCGACGGCCGCCGGCCTGTGCAAGCGGGCGACGGACGAGCTGACGGCGGAGACGGGCCGGGAGTACATGACGCTCGGCGTGTTCCAGCCCTACCATCGGCAGGAGGACATCGAAGACAGCTACGAGGTGGCAAAGGCGCTCGGCCTGAAATATACGGTCGAGACGCAGATCGGCGACGCGGTGGACGAGATCGCGCTGGAAGCCGAGCACGCGTTCAAGGCGCTCGGCAGACCGCGTCATCTGAGCAAGCAAGCGAAAGGCAACGCGAAAGCGCGGACGCGCATGGTCGTCCAGTACGCGCTGGCGTTCGACCTGAACCTGCTCGTCGTCGGCACGGACCACGCGTCCGAAGCGATCACCGGCTTCTATACGAAGTGGGGCGACGGCGCGGTCGACATTACGCCGCTCAGCACGCTGAACAAGCGCCAGGTGCGGCAGCTCGCCCGGGCGCTCGGCGTCCCGGAACGGGTGGTGACCAAGGCGCCGACCGCCGGGCTTTGGGAAGGACAGACCGACGAAGGCGAGCTCGGCATTTCGTACGAAGACAACAGCGACTATCTCGAAGGCAAGCCGATCGACCCGAAGGTCGCGGCCGAGCTCGAGCGGCGGTACCGGGCCACCGAGCACAAGCGCCGCCCGATTCCCGGCATTTGAAGCATAAAGCAACCGAAAGCGGTCCCTCATCGGAGGGGCCGCTTTTTCTGCGCCTGTTCCGCAAAAACGAATTCGCCCGCCCGCAAGCCGTTTTTCTGCGCTTGACATTTTGGCGCCCAGCCATTATTTTTTAGATAACAAAAAAGTTTGCTCAAGGCAAAAATATTTGTCCGAACACACTTTATTTGCGCGAGCACATAAAATGGGGGATGGATGGAGCCATGATCAAGCATGGAAAAATGAAGTCCACGGGTCGGGCGTTCGCGCTTCTGGCGGCGATGCTGCTGCTTGCGGCATGCGGCGCGGGAATGGCCGCGGAAAACGGATCGGGCGGCGGAAAAGCCGCGGACGGATCGCGCGCTGCGGGCGGTTCGGGCGGCGCCAGAGGCGGATCCGGCCCGGACGGCGCCATCCGCGTCGTCACGACGATCGCCCAGATCGCCGAACCGCTCTCGGTCATCGGCGGCGACCGGGTTCAGGTGACGAGTCTGATGGGCCCGGGCGTCGATCCGCACCTCTACAAGGCGTCGCAGAGCGACATCCGGAAGCTGGGAAGCGCGGACGTCATTTTCTACAGCGGGCTGCACCTCGAGGCGAACATGCTGCGGGCGTTCGAGGAGATCGGCAAGCGCCGGCCCGTGCTGGCGGTCGGCGAGGCCATCGCGAAAGATCGGCTGCTCACCGACGCGACCGGGGCGGTCGACCCCCACGTCTGGTTTGACATCGATCTGTGGAAGGAAGCGCTCGGGGCGGCGGTGGAGGAACTCAAGAAGCTGTCGCCGGACGACGCTGAATTGTTCGAGGCGAACAAGCGGGACTATT
>Ga0310836_101187_pt1 | contig 15700 bp, 16 predicted proteins | sample SM_ome_4_FD_201310 | JGI IMG/M metagenome (GOLD analysis project Ga0310836, IMG submission 201310) | Sorghum-adapted microbial communities enriched on stacked mutant (SM) sorghum from Joint BioEnergy Institute, Emeryville, California... ... | reverse complement strand
CTTCCACCGCAAGATTTCCGTTTGTCTGTTTTGTGGTGTACGACTGGACAGGATTTTTCTTGCTTTTAAAACGCGGCCTGTCATTTTGTTTTTTAAAGAATCGCGTAAACGCATCCGCAAGATGTCGCACAGACGTTTGAATGGCAATGGAATCAACTTCTTTTAGCCATTCATACTCTTTCTTTAATGCAGGAAGTTGGGCGGAACATGTCCCATACGTGAGACCTTTTCCTGTTTGTTTGAAGGCATCCTTCCACGATGCGAGGAAATGGTTGAACACGAATCGGCAACATCCGATGGTTTTGTTGATGAGCGTTGCCTGTTCCACTGTAGGGTAGAGACGAAACTTGAATGCTTTGTGCCGTTTCATTCGTTTTTCACCTCCTTCGATTGCGTATATTTTACAGAATCTAAAGAGGAGAGAAAAGAACAGTCGAACAATGGACGTGCCAGAAGACACGCCTTGTCTGAAGCCCATTCATCCCCCACTTTCCCTTCGGTTAGAAGCGGGAGTCTTCTCGGCCGATATGATAAAAAATAAAGCGATACCAAAAAAGCGATCTGCAACTAAGGCGGATCGCTTTTTTGGTTACGTAAGAGAGTTGGAGCCTACGGAATTCTCTTTTTTGTTATGCATTTTGCGAATAAATTCTTTTGTTAAAAACATTTCAAGTTCCGAAAATGTCCATCCTATTGCTTCCGCAAACTGCTTTAATGTCTCCTTCTCTTCTTCCGTCATATGAATTTCGATATATGATTCCCTTGCCATGCTGTTTTCATTCCCCTGATGAATTAATATTGCTTTACTATCTTTACACGTTTCTGCGAGTCATGCAAACACTTTTTATTCATTATCAACTATAACCTATGATTTTTTTAAAAGAACTGCTATGATTAAAATATTGAAAATTTCAACTATTAAATAAACGTGAAAATGTGTAGAAGGAGGAAATTGGGTATGACAGATACGCAGACGGTACAATACAGCAATATTTTGTTTGAAACGAATTCCTCGATTGCCTACGTAACGATGAATCGCGCTAAAAAACGTAATGCGCTTTCCCTTGAGCATATGCAGGAGCTGATTCATTGTTTCGAAAGCATCGCAAAGAACAAAGAGATTGCGGTTGTTATCCTGAGAGGAAGCGGGCCAGCCTTCTGCGCGGGTCATGATTTAGGTGAAATGGTGGAGCAGGCGCCTGCCTTCTACCGTAATCTGTTCGAGGTGTGCACAAAATTAATGGAAACAATTCAAGCGATTCCTCAGCCGGTTATTGCGCAAGTACATGGTATTGCTACGGCAGCAGGATGCCAGCTGGTTGCTACATGTGATTTGGCTGTAGCAACAGAAGACGCCCGCTTTGCCACCCCGGGTGTGAAAATCGGCCTTTTCTGTTCGACGCCGATGGTAGCGCTTTCCCGCGCAGTAGGACGCAAAAAAGCCATGGAAATGCTGCTCACGGGCGAAGCGCTTTCCGCTGAAGAAGCGGTCATGGCCGGCTTAATTAACAGAGTCGTACCGGCAGATAAACTCGAAGAGGAGACCAAAGCGCTCGCACTAAAAATCGCCGAAGCTAGTCCATTTACCGTAGGAATTGGTAAACAGGCGTTCTATAAGCAGCTGGATATGCCCCAGTCTCTTGCCTACTCCTATACTAAAGAGGTGATGAGCCTGAACGCCACCGCAGCCGATGCCACAGAAGGTATTTGTGCATTTCTCGAAAAACGCCCACCGAATTGGAAAGGATGTTAATCTAAATAATGAATACAACATGAAAGGATGGGAAATCATGAAAAATGAATTTGTGGTAAAACAATTTACTATTGCAAGAAACCGCCTGTTGAGCGCCCTGGAGAATGTAACAGAAGAAGCGGCCGGACAAAAGCCGGAAGGGTTCAACAACAATATTCACTGGCATGCGGGACATATTCTGCTTGTGACCGAAGCATTCTTATTTACAGTTCCGACCGGCTCCGGGAAGCTTCCGAAAAATTATAATGAGTTTTTTGCCAATGGAACCAAGCCGGATGATTGGAAAAGCGCGCCGCCGTCCCTGCAGGAAATTATCGATCAGCTTAAAGATCAGGAAAAACGCGCCAAAGAAAGTGCAGCGGCACGATTGGATGAAACGCTCTCTTCTCCGTTCTCTCTACAATCAGGTTTGCGGATGGAGACAGTCGGAGAATTGATGAATATGGCCATTTACCATGAAGCGGTACATACAGGTTATATTAACGCCATGAAGCGTATAGTGAATAAGCAAGCGACAAGCTCGTAAAAAGGAGGGGGCGATATGAGGCAGCTAACACGGCTTGAAGACATCGAGACACTTATCGCTACCCACAGGATGAGTTTTCTGTACATCTCTCAGCAAACGTGCAGCGTGTGTCATGCCCTATTGCCGAAAGTGGAGGCCATGCTGCAGAAGTTTCCGCATATAGAGAGTTCGTTTGCACAAATCGATGATATTCCCGAATTGGCAGGAAGGTTCTCCGTATTTACCGCACCGGTTCTGCTTTTGTTTGTCGAAGGAAAAGAAGTCATGCGTAAAGCCCGTTTTGTAGCGATGGGTGAGTTAGAAGCGGACATACGAAAGTATTATGAGCTGGTTATGTGAACGACAAGCTGTAGGGGAACAAGGCAAGCACTGGTGAAACAGTCTTGCCTTGTTTTTTGTTTCCCCGTTTCTTCGCCATAATAAGGGTAAAGAATCAGTGAAACGTGAAAGAGTATAAACCGTATAAGTAATTAGAAACCTAATTAGGTTTCCGGGAAAGCCTATGGTAAGATAAAATATATGCCAAGGGAAATAACGGGGTGAGGCTCGATGAAAAGATTACTGACGACCGTATGGCGCATAATGCTTTCCGGTATGATTGCATTTGGAAGCTTATTTTTGTTTTTCTTTCTGTTTGACGAAGAATTTACACCCGCCTTTTTCGCAAGTGTAGCAGTCTTTGCCCTTTCGATGTGGATAAGCGGACGGCGCTTTGCGGCGCCTGCCACGCATGACTTCGATTTGGACAAGCAGGATCGCGTTTATATAAAGCAAAACTTACGGGACGCGCGCAGAAAGCTTAAAACCATTCGCCGTCTGCAGTTCCGTATTCGGTCCATTGCCATTTGGCAGAAGTCATCGCATCTGTACAAAGTGGCGCGCCGCATCTTGACGATTGTCGAGGAACAGCCATATCGTTTTCGTTCTGCCCGCAACTTCTTCGCAAGTTACCTTGACTCCACAATTACAATTCTGGAAAAATATACATTTCTTCTCTCGCAGCCGGTTCGAAACACTGAAATGACGATGGCGCTTAAGAAAACGGAGGCCATGCTTGACGATATTATTGCAGCATTGGAAGAGGAATTGATGCAGGTATTGTCAGATGATGTGCTTAATCTGGATGTGGAAATTGAGACATTGAAAAAATCGATTGGTACACGGTCTGGGCATACGCTTACGCTGCCGGAACGCGAAGAACATAAAGACGAAATCAAACGGTAGGAAAGCATACCGGAAGAAAGGGGAGATAATGGATGAGCCGCTCAAAAGAATACCCGTTTTTTATAAAAGCCGCAGAGCGTTTAGAAGCGAATGAGGAAACAAAACTTCCGCTTTCACGGGAACAGCAGATGCGGGTAAAGGAATTGGCGCGTTTAATCTCCCCGGAGCATCCACATACGCTGACACAATACGGGGCGGATATTCAAGGTAAGCTGGCCCGTCTGGCGGACGGCATGTTGAACCAGGTGCGCGCCCGGCAGACCGAAGAACAAATCGGAAGCATCCTGCGCACGCTGCTGGATAGACTGGGGGAGATTCATCCCGATGAAATATTTGCCGCCCAGCGCGGCTTTTTTGCTCGCTTATTCGGCTTTTCCTCTTCAAAAGCAAAACAAAAATTTCTGGCCCGCTGCCAGAAAACCAACCAGGAGATGGAACGAATGGCCGATACGCTGGAGCGCTTGCGCCACCAAATGCTTCGTGACACAACCATGCTGGACGTGTTGTATACGAAGAATAAAGATTACTTTAACGAATTGGATATGTATATCATTGCCGCCAGAGAGAAGTTGGAAGAACTGCGAGAACATACGCTGCCCTCTCTTCGGAAAAAAGCGGAGGAATCGGGGGGCGATCCGCTTCAGATGCAGGAATATATGGATATGGAGCGCTTTGCTGACCGTCTGGAAAAAAAGATGCAGGATTTGCTGATTAGCCAGGCTATTGCTCTGCAGACCGCTCCTCAAATACGGCTTATCCAGGAAAACTATGAGCTGTTGATGGAAAAAATTCGCGCATCCGTCTTGACGACGATTCCGCTTTGGAAAAGTCAGGTGGTAATCCTGCTTACGCAATTGCGTCAGCAGCAAGCACTCGCTGCACAAAGGCAGACAATGAAAGCGACAAAAGCGCTGTTGAAGCAGAATGCGGAAACGATCCACACCGGTAACAGGAAGATGGTTCACGAACAGAGCCATACGGCAGCCGAATTGGAGGCGTTCAAGGAGATGCAGGAAGAATTGCGAACGATTCTTGAAGAGACCCTGCATATTCAACAGGAAGGCAGCGAGAAGCGGAGGCAGATTGAACATGAGCTTTCACATATTGAACAAGATATGGTCGGCAAGCTAAGCAAAGCGAGCAATATCGGATAACGGAAAGGATAATCCGTTTGTTTCTTATAAATAAAAGACAGAAGTTATTTTTGCAGAGGAGAAGTGCCATGTTGGACATTGCTTTATTGGGCTGCGGTGGTACCATGCCGCTTCCGAAACGCTGGCTTACGGCCATGCTTGCTTCCTATAACGGTAAGATGGTACTTATCGACTGTGGAGAAGGAACGCAAGTAACGATGAAGATGCTCGGCTGGGGGTTTAAGTCGATTGAGGCGATCTGCTTCACCCATTACCACGCCGACCATGTGGCGGGCCTGCCGGGCCTGCTGTTTGCGATCGCCAATGCCGGAAGGATGGAACCGCTGCTGCTTGTCGGTCCACCCGGACTCGTCCAAGTCGTACAGGGTATGACGGTAATCGCGCCGCATCTCCCGTATGATCTTCATCTGGTCGAAATATCGGATCAGAAACCTACAGAGCAGCGCATCGGAGACTTTATCGTACGAACGCTACCTGTTTACCATACAGTGCCCTGCGTCGGTTATACGTTGGAAATCAAACGGGGGCGGAAGTTCAATCCGACAAGAGCGTCAGAGCTGGCTATCCCTCTGCCCTTCTGGGGCCGTCTACAGAAGGGAGAAACGGTTACCTATAAGGAGAAGACCTTTACGCCCGATATGGTGCTTGGAAAGCCGCGCAGGGGCCTGAAAGTGGCCTATTGCACTGATACACGGCCAGTAGATGAATTGGTTGAGTTCATTCGCGAAGCCGATTTATTTATCGGTGAGGGCATGTACGGAGACGCGGAGAGCTTGCCTAAAGCCGAAGAGCATCGCCATATGCTGTTTGAGGAGGCGGCCGTGCTGGCCCGGCAAAGCGGTGTAAAGGAGCTTTGGCTCACCCACTACAGTCCTTCGCTGCATGATCCGGAAGAATACATTGAGGTTGCTCGTCGCATTTTTCCGGAGACGAAGCTCGGGCATGATCGTATGACGACCAGTCTGTTTTTCGAGAAGGAGTAAATATTTGCGTGAAAGGTGACGATTGTCACTGAATGTATGCACACCAGGCCTTATGATAGACAAAAAGACAATAACAAGGTCTGGAGGCTATAATCATGAAAGTTGCAGAATTAAAAAATTTGTTGGAAGCTCGGACCATTGGCAAGACGAGCGTATTGGAATTTTCAAGCGGAGCCGTTATTAATCTGCAGTTGAAGGCGGGACAGAAGGTTGGCCGACATCATACACCGAGTGACACAATCATACATGTCGTCTCCGGCCGGGTACGGTTCGGCGTAGGGGAAGAGACGGTGGATCTGACAAAGGATGTTGTGCTGCATATGGATCCGAAAGAAGAGCATGAGCTGGAGGCGCTTGAAGATACGAGCCTGCTGGTGATTAAAATAGGAAGCGACACGACGTGCGGCATGAGCAAAAACTAGAGGCGGGGAGATGCTTTCCCCGCCTTTTCTTTTTATGCATCGATAAGAAAAACTCGCGGGCCAAACGTTAAGCTTCTGTTGGGGGTGAGGAAACGTTTGGCCCGCGAGTTTTTAGTAAGGTTTATTTAGTTTGCGGAAAGAGCCAGCATGGTCTTCATGTCTTCTTGTGCATTACCGATGAGTTTAAGGCCGAATGCTTCTTGCAGTACGCTTAGTACGCCCGGTGTAATAAATTCCGGCGGCTTAGGACCGATGCGGATATCTTGAATTCCAAGACTGAACAGGCCGAGCAGGATAGCTACCGCTTTCTGTTCGAACCAGGAAAGCACGATGCTGACCGGCAGCTCGTTAACTTCACAGCCGAATGCGTCGGCGAGCGCCATAGCAATCTTTACCGTAGAGCCGGAGTTGTTGCACTGGCCAAGATCGATATAGCGCGGAATGTTTGTACCCGGAACTGTACCGTAGTCTACATCGTTGAAGCGGAACTTACCACAGGACGTTGTCAGAATGACCGTTTCCGGTGGAAGGGACGTAGCGAGTTCGCGGTAGTATTCGCCGCCTTTGCCCGGTGCGTCACAGCCCGCGATAACAAAGAAACGTTTGATTTTACCTGCTTTTACCGCATCGATGATTTCCGGAGCGATACCTAGAACTGTTTCGTGATGGAAGCCTGTAAGCAATGTTTGATCAGACTCAATATTGGCTTCTGGAAGCTCCAGCGCACGTTCAATGAGCGGAGTGAAGTCATCATTTAGGATTTTTGTTACGCCTTCGAGTCCGGCTACTTCATAAGAGAAGAAGCGGTCTGCGTATGTGCCTTTAATCGGCATCACGCAGTTAGTGGTGGCCAGGATGGCACCCGGGAATTCTTCGAACAGACGGCGCTGGTCGAACCATGATTTACCAATGTTTCCTTTCAGGTGCGGGTATTTTTTAAGTTCCGGATATCCGTGCGCCGGCAGCATTTCCGAGTGAGTGTAGATGTTGATGCCTTTGCCTTCAGTTTGCTTGAGCAACTGCTCGAGCGCAAACAGGTTATGTCCGGTAACGACAATGCATTTGCCTTCGATTTTATTCTGAGACACGCGAATTGGCTGCGGAATGCCGAGACGTTCCGTATGGGCGCGGTCAAGCAAATCCATAACACGCACCGTCGCCTGGCCGACTTTCATCGCCATGTCGATATGTTCCTGCATATTGAAGTTGGAGTTCGTTAATGTGAGGTACAGCGCCTCATGCGTCGTAGCATCCACAAACGGGTCGGAATAGCCGAGCTGGCGCGCGTGTGTCGCGTACGCGGCAATTCCCTTCAGACCGAAAATGATTGTATCCTGCAAGCTTGCGATGTCTTCATTTTTCCCACATACCCCGATAACTTTGCATCCGCCGCTTGGCGTTTGTTCGCATTGATAACAAAACATTTGTTATGCCTCCCCCTAGCATTGTTCCACCCTGTTGTGCCGGGTGAACCTTATAGTGCAACTATAAAGGGGAGAAGAGGAAAAGCCTGTGATACTTATCACAGATAAGGTACGTGTCACAGAATTTTCAAATTCAACTAATATGAAGAGGTTTTCGCGCTATATCGAAAGTTTATTCATGAAAGTTTCCGCCGTAACTTCTACAATGAAGATATATAGAAAGTAAGACAGGAGGAAAATAATGAAGAAACAAAAATGTCGTTACGGACTTATTTTTGATATGGATAACACGCTGCTTCAATCGAATATTGATTTTGCAGGAATGAAACGGGCTGTATTTGAACTGCTTACGGAGAGCGAGCTATGCAAACCGGATCTGGACTGGCGCAGTTATACCGCGTCCCAATTAATTGAGATGGCAAGACAGTCAGGCAGACTAAGAAAGGAAACCGAGGTGCGCATCTGGGATACGGTAGCTGAATTCGAAAAGGAAGGAATGCATGGGGCGAAGCTGGAACCCTATGTGACCGAGGTGCTTGATCAAATCTGCGGGGATTGCCATCTTGTTGTGCTAACCAATAACGCCTGCGTAGCCGCACAGGAAGCATTAAAAGAGACGGGAATCGGTCATTATTTCGATTATATCGTCGGGCGGGAGCAGATGACGGCACTTAAGCCGTCACCTTCAGGCGTTCATTATATCCTGCGCCATTATCCCGATGTACCTGCAGAGCGCTGGATGCTGGTCGGGGACTCCTGGATTGACGGCAAAGCCGCACAGGACGGCGGCATTAAATTTGCCGCTTACAGGGGAAATAGCGACGATATGAAGAAGAAAGGGGTATACCCGGTTGCCCGCTTTACCGATATGCGGGAATTGGTAAACCTTTTGTTGTAGAAGAAACAGAGGTCGCAAAGTTCTTTAAAAACTGTTGAAGGATTCGAAGGTGGTAAGGAACACTCAATTTAAATTCTGATAAGAGTGCTTATATCTATTTCCAATAAGCGGTAAAATTAATTAAGATATTTTATGTTAGAAGGAAATATGATTAAGGGAGATGATGTTATGAAAATGGATAAAGTCATTATTGCTTTAATTCTAGCGATTATCACCGGATATTTCTATAGTAGTTATGTAAAATCAATTAATAATACTCGACCTTTGCAACTGAAAACCCATAAAGTATCTATTCCGATTAAAAAATATAGGGTACTGATCTTTACTAATGAATCTACATCTTATATTAATAAACGATTTGCTCAACCACAGTTTTTAATTAGTTACCCTGTAGAAGAAATATTATTTTTAAATGAACCTTCTCGCGAGAAACAATTTGAACAATTTAGAATAAATGATTTTCCAACTATTATTTTACTAGATGAGAATAACAAAATCATGTTACGTTCAAGAGAAATAGACCCCGTGATAAAATTTTTGAAAAGTAAAAATATTTCTAAGCAATATTAGTAAACCATTAGTTTGAAGTATCGGGGACTTCTATTTTCTGCATCTTTAGTAGGCGCAACATCAATTGAATCTCATGAGTTAAATAGCTCTAATAACGTTAATCCATCTACTATTGTGCAACCTAATGATGTTTGGGTTACTACATACGTAGAAGTGGATAGATGGTATGGTTTGACTGATACATGGCCTGCTTCAATATACTATACTGGCGAAGAAGGAGTAGGAGAATTAACGGCAAAATCAATAAAGCGATGGGGAAATTCATGTATTGTTACATATGGTGGTATAGTTGGAAAGTACACCGATAGAGGATACTAACAAGATGTAAATAACTTTTATATCTGAGCCCTGAGCCGTGTGCTTGATTAGAAGACGAAAAAACTGAAGAATGTCCATACCGAATAGACGTAGATTGTGTGTCTAATGTCTAATATTGAAAACGTTGCTTAAGAATGTCTGTTTGAGACGGATAAAACAGAGGGAGCGGCAGGAGCGGAATGTTTTAATCCGCTCCGTTTTATTTGTGCTAGTATATTACATCCGATTATTCTCCTGCTTTAGAGATGCTGCCGCAGGTTGCACCCGTGGCGGTAAGCAGGTCCTTTGGATTCAGGAGAATCACGCCGCCCCGGATGCCTGCGCTTATAGAGATTGTATCGTGCTGCAGAGCCGCTTCTTCTAAAAAGATGGGGAATTTCTTTTTCAGACCGAGGGGAGAGACGCCCCCCCGGATGTAGCCTGTGAGCGGCTGCACATCTTTCAGCGGTACGACCTCGGCTTTTTTGTTTCCGCTAAGCGATGCGAGCGCCTTAAGATTCAATTCTTTATCGCCCGGGATGCAGGCAAGGATTACACCCGTTTTATCACCGCGGGCCACAATGGTTTTATAGACCTGATTGAGCGGGAAACCGATTTTTTCCGCAACTGTACCGGCGGACAGATCGGATTCGTCCACCGTGTATTCGCGCAGCTCATATGGAATCTTCATTTGATCGAGCTGGCGCGCCGCGTTTGTTTTTTGCGCCATTGTTTCTTCTTCCTCTCTGTTTATTTCCGCATCTGCGCAAGTTTTCGGTTGAGTTCCCGAGCCTCGAATAAGGCTGCAGCATCGGAAAGAACATCACCCGGCTTGCTCCCTTCGCCGATGATATAGCCCGCAAACGACATGCCGACAAAGTCGAATATGTAGGCGAACTGCTGGATGAGCGGCAGGCCTTTGAGCCTCGGGTTATCGCCGCCGGCTATGATAACGTATGCCTGCTTCCGGCTTACCTCTTCTTTGAAATTGTAATCGGATGAACGCAGGCTTTGCGACCAGCGATCGATAAAATCTTTCATAACGCCGCTCATACCGTACCAGTAGAGCGGAGTAGAAAAGATAAGGATGTCGTGCGTAAGCAACTGCCGGACGATGTCCTCGTAATCGTCGGCTACAGGTTTGAATCCTTCCGGGGTATGGCGTTTGTCCACAATAGCCTGAATCTGCCTGTCACGCAGATACACACGTGTATGGTTGATATTCTCCACGACTTTATTGGTAAGCAGTTCCGAATTGCCTCTCTCGCGGGAGCTGCCGTACAGTACGAGTATGCTCATATTTTCCTCCTGATTAGGTAGAATATGATTTATCTCCATTGTAGCAAACTTCTCCCCGTAATGAAAAAGGTGGAATTTCCAGTTCATTTCCATAAAAACAGACGATGAGAAGATGATAAAGAAAAGAGGAAAAGCCATTCTGTTATATTCAAAACATGGAATATAGGCTATAACAGAAGTGGGTGCAGGAAGGAAAAATCTGCTGCTTTTCTTTGTTTGTTTATAAATATTTTTTTGCGTAAGGATATGATCGGTTAAGCTTAACAGGGAGAGATATAGAAAAGGATTTATGCATTTTTTATGCAATGCCCTGGTTAGTTGTAGTTGCAATCAATGGTAAAATAGAACATGGAATATACGGCTCGTCTGGCTCGCCAGCCACAAGCCATGCCATGAAGATGCGGGACAGTTGCATTTTTATGGTATGAAAGAAAAGAGAGAAGGAAATGAGGATGAGAGCTCAATGCGGAAAAAAGCGAACGTCTTTTCTTCCTCTGTTCTTCTTTCCTTTTTCTTTTCTCCTTATTTTCACAGAATAAAGGCATAGACTATGCGAAAAGGAAGATTGGCAGTGTACAGAAAAGAGGACTTTCATATTTCTGAAGATGCGCCGTTCGGTGTCCAGGACGGCCTTATTCTGGAGCATTACGGGGTCAATGAGCTGCACTTTGATTCTGTGAAAAGCTACCGGAACCGCTTCATGTCGGTAAAGCCCAATCATCCCTGGAATGGGCTTGAAACAAAAGAATTTCTGTATAAAATCGGCGCCTGGGGCAAACTGCGCGACACCGGCAAGGAAGGGCTAACGCTTGCGGGGTTGCTGATGTTCAGCGAAGAAAGAGTGATTACTGAGGTTCTGCCCCATTACTTTCTCGAATACAGGGATGATTCCCACGCGTCCTACGATGAGCGGTGGTCAGATCGGCTGACCTCGCAGGATGGCACGTGGTCGGGCAATTTGCATGATTTCTATTTTATGATTATGCCCCGTCTGACGGCGGGTCTGCAGATTCCGTTTCGGTTAAGGGGAACGGTGCGGCAGGATGAGACCGCCATTCATACCGCGCTGCGTGAGGCGCTTGTTAATGCGATTGTGCATGCTGATTACCGGGGAGAGAGAGGCATTGTCGTAGAACGGGAAAAGACAGGCTTTACGTTTTCCAATCCAGGGTTGCCGCGCGTACCCATACCCCAGGCATTTACGGGCGGTGTCAGCGATTTGCGCAATCCGAACCTATGCAGAATGTTTCTTTTAATCGGTCTCGGCGAACGGGCTGGCTCAGGTCTTTTCAATATTCGACAAACCTGGCAGGACAGAGAGTGGGAAATTCCACAATTTTTGCAGCAGGAAGCACCTGCTCGAACCACTTTTATTTTACGAATGATTCCGGTCGAAGAGCAGGAAAAAGAGAGTGAATTCCGAACAATAGACGACTCCTACAATAAAAAACAGGAGTCCGTAAATAACGCAATTTACTCCGATAATAATGATTGGGAGTCCTTGAATAAGGAGTTTTTCTCCGTAAATAATCCGGAAAACTCCTATAATAAAAATGAAAATGACAGCGAAAACTCCTATAATAATGAAATAAACTCCTGGAATAACCATCAAAACTCCTATAATAAAGAGATGAGGTCCATAAATAAGGAAGAAGATACAGTAGATGTTGCTTCCGTTAAAGAATATGATGAAGAAGAGGAGAATGTGCCAGTAGACGAGTTAGAAAGTGAAGAACCGGAGAACCCTGAAACGATCGATGAAGAGCTCTGGGGAATTGCTGAACTTGCGCGGAAACGAAAACGACTCAGCCCAAAGGTAATGGAAGACATGATTGTTCAGTTATGCGCACGAAAACCTCTTCGGTTAAAAGAACTGGCAGATATGCTGGAGCGAACCCCTGATGGTTTACGAAACAATTATTTAGCCAAGCTGCTGCGTGAAAATCGGCTCCGGCTTAAATACCCTGATCAGGTGAATCATCCGAGACAGGCATATATAACAGTAAAATAAAAAACGAGGCCCTGAACGTCTGAGTACGGTCAATAAGCCTCGTTTTTTTTCTGTGAAAATCGTGAGGAAAGAAGGAAGGGAAAGAGGAAATAAGATCCAGGGTAGAAAAAGCGGATGAGCAAATCGTGCTGAACCGTGATCCGATGTCTTCCGAGGCTGTGGGTAGAGAGCCTGTCAAAGCGCTGACGGGCAAGTAAAATAGCATAAACTTTCCCAGGAAATAGATCAGGCGCAGCAATGCGTCTGTTTTTTAATAAAAGACTGTGTTAAATTTTGTTGGTAAAAATGAAGCAGCGTCGGGAGATTCCGGCCCATCATATCCTCAAGTCTTGAACGGTTTCTCGAACAAAAACAGGAAAATACTATGTTTCTATTTTCACTGAATACGAACATCAACCTAAACAAAAAGAAGTACAAGTTGTTGTTGGCTTTATCCAACGAAACAGTAAGTAGCACGCGAAGGATATTATCGCTTTGCGTATATGGTTAAGTCAGGTAGTGGCAAGCATTTCTCTAGCGCCCCATCAGACAATCTTATTCTTCTTTTACTCATGTAGAATGGCTTCATGGCGTTTATTCCTGTTGGGCTAGCGTAAAATGATTCGCCCATCCTTTGGTGGTTCGTTATAAAGTTACCCAATTCGTTTTTTCTGTAAAAATCATGAGAAAAGAAGGAAGAGGAAATAAGATCCGGGTAAGAAAAAGGCGTTCGCCTTTTTCCCCATTGAAATCATTCTCTCATTCTTTTCTCTCTTTTCCTTCGTACCACAAAAGTTAGTTGTTCTTCCCATGATTTTCATGCCGGGGTTGCGGCTGAAACGCCATGGTGTTTTTTGTGAAAATGGGTAGGAGGGAAAGATCTGAAGTTTGTTCCCTTCATTATTCGTTAAGTCACGTACGAAGATTGCCATGAAAAGAGAGCTGGTAGCCGATTTCTTTTGTGGAGTAGGCGCTCCCATGGAAGCAACTGCAAACTTACAACGGAATTTTTTCGGATTTGGAATTGATCCGGTATATGACAAAAAATAGTGGAGCGTCATAAATATATACATAGATAAGCAAACAACATGGCCAATTATTATAAACTATGACACTAGAAAACAATCGCTTTAAAGGGTTTATACAAAAAAGCCACTCAAAAGAGTGGCCGAATAAGTATTTGAACATCAAGGCATACATGACCTGTCTACCTTCAAGTGCAACTTTATGTTATTGGTATAGTTTATTTAAACGTTTTATCTCCTGATCAAAGGTAGACGCTTTTCCTATGAATGAAAAATGTTGCTTTACGAATTTTTCCATCTTGCTATCCATTTCTGCATCGGAAAGTTCTTTATCACCTAAAAAGGCGCTGTGTATTATTTGGTAGGCTGAAGTGTTATAATTTGTGGCCTGTACAAAGAGACTTTGTACCTTCTTAAACTTGCCAGGCACATCTTGCGGACGATACTTTGCTGCTTGTTTAAGAGTCTCATTCCACCCATCTAACTTACTCATCACAATAGCCGCAAATTCCTCATCTTCATATTTGTCGGCCTGCTCCATGAAATTTATGAAGTCTTCTGTTTGTATACGCAGCTTATACAAAACATTGCTTTGATGCTTAATATAAGCACGTTCAGCAGGGGTATATGATTGCTTGACAGTTGATTTTTTAGCTGCTGCTTCAATAGGTTTAGGTGCCGTTACGATTGGTGCTGAGACTGCTAACGTTAATAAACAGGAAACCGCTACTTTTGTAATCTTATTCATATGAATCTCCTTACTATTTTTTTTACAAATTTTAATTTAATATCTATATAATGTAAATAAATTAACAAGAAAAAATGTTTCGATATTTTTAACATTCATGTAATATTTTTGGAATAATGCTTACTATATAATTGCTCCAGAAGGACGTACGGAGGCTGTGGCGCTATGGAAAACATCATGTTTCATGAGCTGTATGCGGCGCTTTTGGCGTATAGGTCCCGCTTAAACTTTCTATAGCTTAAGCGTGTCAGTGTCTATAAAGGAGCGATCTGTTTGAGGCTGGCTAATCAGTACTATACGGGGTACCGCCACATGCCCATTAAGCTAACAGGTGGAAAACATACGCTAAGAAAAAATCGGCTTTCATTGAGGAAATATAAACAGCCTACATACATAGTCTAACCGCTAAAATGAACCATGTTCTTGTCATCCCTCAATTACAAACGAATGTCGCCCTAGTACGCAAGCGTCTACGTACTAACCCCTTATGTTATGAACAAGTTACCACAGAATGGAGGAAAATGTGCGATCAAGGGGGATGAAGCTAACATCTAGCTCTCTAAATGATATTTGTTTGTCATAAAACAAGGCTGATACATAACAATCCCAAAGCACCGACAAGAATAAGCAAAAGTTTTTTCTTCACGCCGGGTGTGTAGGGAATTCACTTAGGAATTAAGTCTGCCCATGGCTTCCTGTAATCGTTGGTATTTGCTTTTTTGGTTTACAGAGAAAGAATATCCCATAGAGGAAAGAGTCTCTATAACATGACGGCAGGCTGCCTCGTTCTCCATGCCTTCGATTTCAAGCTCGTACTGTTCCTTGTTTTCCGGAAGTAATGTACGATCCAACTCGCATGTATAGCCTTCAATAAGTTGGAGTTTGCGTCGTTCGTTGCGCAATGTGCCACGTATAACCAAATCCGATGGATTCACCAGGCGGCGGATGGCAGCCTGCCCTTCTTCCGGGAGCAATTTCACTAGTATTTCAGGGTCTTGTCGCCCTGCCTTAAAAACATCCGGCGGGATTTCTTGTTCTAACTCAATGGAAGAGACAGCAGCCGATTCGCTTTTTTGTTTAATCTTTGCACATACAATCCATCTGCTGTTTTCTTCCCTTACACGGAGCATCACACCGTTTTTCCCCATATGAAAGTCAGGCATATCAAAATAATAATTGGTTTGACGCAGTACAGGCGCTTCTGCTTCCGCATGCGCAAGCAGCTTATCGTACGTTTCTTTTGTGAGCAGCAATTTTAGTTCCTGTTCTTTCTTTGACATAGAAATCTCCTTTTTCTGTGAAAATCATGAAGAAAGAGGGAGAAGAGGGAGGAAAAAAGATCTAAGGAAGAAAAAGGCCTTCGCCTTTTTCTACATTAAAATCCTCT
>Ga0310836_101181_pt1 | contig 15810 bp, 15 predicted proteins | sample SM_ome_4_FD_201310 | JGI IMG/M metagenome (GOLD analysis project Ga0310836, IMG submission 201310) | Sorghum-adapted microbial communities enriched on stacked mutant (SM) sorghum from Joint BioEnergy Institute, Emeryville, California... ... | reverse complement strand
GCAAAAAGCGTCCAGTCATTTGCTCAAAGCGGGGGGGAAGCGAATTCGCCCCGTCTTTGTGCTGCTGGGTGGAAAGTTTGGCACATATGACATCGAGCGGCTTAAGCTTGTGGCTGTGCCGCTTGAACTCATTCATATGGCGACCCTTGTGCATGACGATGTTATCGATGATGCCGAGCTTAGGCGCGGCAAGATGACCGTCAAATCGAAATGGGACAACCGGATTGCGATGTATACCGGCGATTATATTTTGGCTCGTGCGCTGATGATGGTAGCCGAGCTGCCTAATCCGCAGATTCATAAAATATTGTCGCGTGCAATGGTTGATTTGTGCATCGGTGAGATTGAACAAATCCGCGATTTGAATAACTGGGAGCAGAACCTGCGCCATTATTTGCGTCGCATCAAGCGGAAAACCGCTCTGCTTATTGCGATCAGCTGCCAGTTGGGCGCTATTGCGGCAGATGCCCCGGCGTATGTTGTGCGCCAGCTCTATGCCTATGGCTATAATGTGGGTATGGCATTTCAAATTACCGACGATATTCTTGATTTCACAGGCAGCGAGAAAACGCTTGGCAAACCGGCCGGCAGCGACTTGAGGCAGGGCAATATTACGCTTCCTGCGCTGTATGCGTACCATAGAAGTCCGGATGCGGCCCGGTTTCGAACGCTGGCGGAAGAAAATCGGGTAGACGAGATGATTCAAGCGATCCGCCAAGGTGAAGGCATTGATGTGGCACGCAGGCTTGCAAACCGGTATCTGGCGCGTGCGGCGCAGGCGCTTGAGGGATTGCCTGACAATCGGAGCAAGGATGCTCTGTTAAAAATCGCGCGTTTTATTGGGGAACGGCAATTTTAAGGGCAGTTGCAAAGATACCCTAAATTTGTTAAAATTCACGATGTGTGTTAGCACACCGTACATAGGAAAGTAACTACAGAACATGGAGGTTATTATACATGGCGAAACAACGCACTTTCATCATGGCTAAACCGGATGCCGTACAACGCAACTTGATCGGCGAAATCATGCAGCGCTTCGAGCGCAAAGGTTTCCACCTTATCGGTGCGAAATTGATGAATGTACCGCGTGAACTGGCAGAAGAGCACTATGCTGAACATAAAGAGAAGCCTTTTTTCGGTGAGCTTGTCGACTTTATTACTTCAGGTGCCGTATTTGCGATGGTATGGGAAGGCGAGAATGTAATCGCGACCGCACGTAACATGATGGGTAAAACAAATCCGGCAGAAGCCGCTCCGGGAACTATCCGCGGCGACTTCGGTATCAGCATGGGCATGAACATCATCCACGGTTCCGATGCTCCGGAAACGGCTGAGCGCGAAATCGCACTGTGGTTCAAAGAAGACGAGCTGCACGAATATGAAAAAACAATCAACAAGTGGATTTAATTTTTTGATGAACAAAAATATCCACACAGGCAGAAATATATAGTTTCTGCCTTTTTTTCTGTGAAAATCATGAGAAAAGAAGGAAGGGAAAGAGGAAATAAGATCCGGGGAAGAAAAAGGCGTTCGCCTTTTTCACCATTGAAATTCTCTCCTCCTTCTTTCCTCTCTTTTCCTTCGTACCACAAAAGTAAGCCGCCCTTCCTATGATTTTCATGTCGGGGTTGCGGCTGAGATGCCATGGTGGTTTTCACAGAAATAATGAAGGAAAAAAAGCGCAGGTCGCGAATACTATCCTAGTAATGTTTGTGAGGAGTAGAAGGGGATAGATAGGACAATGGAAGACAGAGACTTTTCGCAGTTTATTGATAAAGTAAAACGTAAGACCGGTATCGATCTTGCACTGTATAAGGAAGCTCAGATGAAGCGCAGATTAACCTCGCTGCGCGTAAAGAGAGGATACCATACATTCGAGAGCTTTTTTGAAGCGATGACGAAGAATCAGGAACTGTTTGACGAGTTTCTGGATCGCATGACGATAAACGTATCGGAGTTTTTCCGCAACCCGAGCCGCTGGGAAGTGCTCGAGAAGAAGATTTTGCCGCGTTTGCTGCAAGAAAAGAGCAAGATCAAATGCTGGAGCGCCGCTTGCTCGACGGGTGAAGAGCCGTATTCGCTGGCGATGCTTCTCTCTCGTTTTATACCGCTGCACGAAGTGGACATCACCGCAACGGACATTGATGAAGGCGCAATTGCCAGGGCCAAGCGCGGCATCTACACTGAACGTTTACTGCAGGATGTGCCGAAAGATTTGGTTGCCAAATATTTTAAAAAAGACGGTATTATGTACAGCATTTCGGATGATATCAAGCGCTTAATTAAATTTAAGCGTCACAATATGCTCGCCGACCCGTTTGATCAAAACTATGATTTAATTATTTGCCGTAACGTGATGATTTATTTTACAGAAGAGGCAAAGCATAATTTGTATCATAAGTTTGCCGCCTCTTTGCGTACCGGCGGCGTACTATTCGTCGGAAGTACAGAGCAAATCTTTCAGCCTCAGCAGTACGGATTTGAGCCGGAAGATACCTTTTTTTATCGCAAAATGTAGCTTCTGAATGAAAAATACACGCCGCGCGTGTTCCGGTATGGCGAGCGCGGCGTTTTTGCTGAATTTTGTCTAGGATTTTCCCGGCAGCTATACTATAATAGCATGTAAAAAATAAAATGAGCCGCTGAAAGACCGGACGGCTGTGTTTTATACCAAAAGAAACAGACGCAGGAAACGCCGGCAATACAAAAAGCAGTACAGTATCGTTGTTTTCCGGCGTAAATTAAAAGGGTGGAGGAAGATTATGCGCTATCTCACAGCAGGAGAGTCACATGGACCGCAATTAACGGCAATTATCGAAGGAGTACCCAGCAACTTGCCTCTTTCCATTGAAAAAATTAATGAGCAGTTGCTGCGCCGCATGAAAGGTCATGGACGGGGCCGCCGCATGCAAATCGAGAAGGATCAGGTAAAGATTGTCGCCGGCGTACGTCACGGTAAGACCACGGGTGCCCCGATTTGCCTTGTAGTAGAAAACAAAGACTGGACGCACTGGCAAACGATTATGAGTCCGGAGCCGGTGGATGAAGGGGAAGACAAACGCCGCGTCTCACGTCCGCGTCCGGGCCATGCGGATTTAAACGGTGCGCTAAAATACAACCAGCGCGACATGCGCAACATTCTGGAGCGTTCCAGCGCGCGGGAGACTGCAATTCGCGTAGCAGTTGGTGCAGTGGCGCGTCAATTATTAGAACAATTTGACATTACGGTCGCAGGTCATGTACTTCGCATCGGAGAGGTGCAAGCGAAACCTGTAGACGTAAGTCTGGAAGAAATGATTCGTATTACGGAAGAATCTCCGGTACGCTGTTTGGACGCTGACGCCGCGAAGAGAATGATGGACCTGATCGATAAGGCGAAAGCCGACGGCGATTCGCTTGGCGGCGTGGTAGAAGTGCGGGCAGAAGGTCTGCCGGTGGGGCTTGGCAGCCATGTGCAGTGGGACCGTAAGCTTGACGGCCGTCTTGCCCAGGCAATAATGAGCATTCAGGCATTCAAAGGCGTGGAGATTGGCATCGGATTTGAAGCGGCTGCCCGCCCCGGGTCGCAGGTGCATGATGAGATTATTCTTGATGAGCAGGGGAACTACTCTCGCAAAACGAATCGTGCCGGCGGATTGGAAGGTGGCATGACAACGGGAATGCCTGTTGTTGTACGTGGCGTCATGAAGCCGATCCCAACGCTGTATAAGCCGCTGAATAGCATTGACATTGATACGAAGGAGCCATTCGCCGCCAGCATCGAGCGTTCGGACAGCTGCGCCGTGCCGGCCGCCAGCGTCGTGGCGGAGGCAGTTGTGTGCTGGACACTGGCCGACGCGCTCTGTGAGAAATTCGCGGGCGATTCGCTGGAAGAAATGAAAGCCAACTATGATAAATACAACCGTCATGTAGAGGAGTTTTAATCGATGAAACAGTTGACGGTAGAGTTGGGGGAACGGTCATATCCAATCTGGATTGGACCTGGCGCAATCGAGCAACTGCCGCGTCTGCTCGAAGAAGCGGGCATCGACAGCGGCCGCAGGCTGTTCATCGTTACCGATGAGCATGTGGCTCCACTGTATTTGGACCAAACGAAGAGTCAACTGCAGGATGCCGGTTATATGGTATACCATAGTGTAGTGGAAGCCGGAGAGAAGGCGAAAAGCCTGGCTGTCTACGAACGGGTAATGACCGAGGCGCTTGAAGCTGGATTGGACCGCAAGTCGGCGTTTCTTGCCCTGGGCGGCGGCGTGGTTGGAGACCTGGCCGGATTTGCAGCGGCTACGTATATGCGCGGCGTAGCGTTCGTACAGATTCCGACGACGTTGCTGGCCCATGACAGCAGCGTGGGCGGTAAAGTGGCGGTAAACCACCCGCTCGGCAAAAACATCATTGGTGCATTCCATCAACCGCGTCTGGTCGCGTATGATACGGAATTTTTGAAAACACTGCCGCCGCGCGAAGTGGCTGCAGGATTTGCCGAAGTGATAAAGCACGGATTGATCTGGGATGAGACATTCGTGACGTGGCTTGAGAAGAATGCAGAGGGTCTGCAGCGTTTTGAGCATGATCTGCTGCAGGAAGCGCTGCTTCGTGCCTGCAGTGTGAAGGTGGCTGTGGTCTCCGAAGATGAGAAAGAGCGGGGCCTTCGCGCGATCTTGAATTTGGGCCATACGTTCGGCCATGCGTTTGAGGCGCTGTGCGGCTATGAGACACTGAATCACGGCGAAGCGGTCTCCATCGGTATGGTTGCCGCTGCCATGCTCGCAGAGAGATTGGGCATCGCAAGCGACATCAGCGTCCGTACACGGCATATTCTTGAGAAATATCGGCTTCCGGTTATGCTGCCGCACGCAATGAACGCAGATAAGATTATCGAAGCAATGCGGCGTGATAAAAAAGGAGAAGGCGGCAAGCTTGTATTTGTGCTGCCGACTGCAATTGGCAAAGTAGAGATTAGAAAAGATGTGGCAGAAGAGCCGGTGCGTGAAGTGCTTCGCGCACTGCAAGAAGGAGGGGAGTCGTAATGGCAGTTCGTGGTATCCGCGGGGCGATTACCGTTACCGTAAACGAAGAGGCCGCTATTCTCGAAGCGACTGAAAAATTGATACGTGCTATGGTGGAAGTCAATGGCGTGGACCCGGAAGACATAGCGAGCGTTATGATTACAGTAACACACGATTTGGATGCGGCGTTTCCGGCGCGTGGAGCACGCGCACTTCCGGGATTCGAGCTGGTTCCGCTTATGTGTTCGAACGAGATTCCGGTGCCGGGTAGTCTTGAAAAATGCATCCGGGTAATGATGCTTGTCAATACGGAGAAATCAAGCCGAGAAATCCGCCATGTATTTTTAGAAGGCGCGTCGGTTTTGCGCCCCGATTTAAATTCGCAGGTAAAGTAGAGGGCGGAATGGTTGACAGCCGGATGAAAAGCCGCTATGCTGAGAATAACCAAGATAGATTGAGTTAGAGTTGAGAGCAGAGAGAAGATTTGAGTCTGAGAAGAGCAGAGCCTGAGAAGAGACGAAGATCTGTTGATTAAGTATGTACGGAACAGACATTTCGAATCCAGGGCTGTGTTAACCCTGGATTTTTTGCGTCCTCTTTAGGCCCTCTTCCCCGATGAGAGGAGAGGTACAACCAATATGTTTACCCCAACATTGGCGGAGGTGCGCGAGTTTGCCCGAAGCCACAATTTTATTCCCGTTTCTTATTCCCTTCTGGCCGATCAGGCTACTCCCATTCATTTGTATCAAAGTTTGCGCAGACCCGATTCGTTTTTGCTTGAAAGCGTAGAGGGGGCAAGCCGTCTCGGCCGCTATTCGTTTATTGGGCTTTCGCCGTTTCTTAAGTGCCGAACGGTCGAATCCGGTCTTGAGCTTTCCTATCGTTCGGGAGAGCGCGTACTTGTGGAAGGCAACCCGCTGGATGTGCTCCGCCGTCAGCTTGGACAATTCCGCAGTCCTAGCATAAAGGGCTTGCCTCCGTTTACCGGCGGTGCGGTTGGACTGCTTGGGTATGAGACGGTGAGATTCATTGAAGAGCTTCCCCAGGCTGAGCATGATGAACTGCAACTTGATACGATGCATCTGCTGTTCGTGGACGAAGTTATCGCATATGACCATGTGAAACAGGAAGTAAAAGTGATTGCCAATATGCAGGTACACGAGAATATGACGGACGAAGAGTTATCCGCGCTGTACGAGAAGGCGTGCGGCCGGATTCGCGAGCTGGTGCGTGAGATTGCCGAATCAGAGACACGGGCGTTTGCCCGCATCGACAACATTCCCATGGAAGGCAAGGAACTTACCGTAACAAGCAATATGACGAAAGAAGCGTATATGCATAAGGTGAACCGGGCTAAGGAATACATAGCAGCGGGGGATATTTTCCAGGTAGTGCTCTCCCAGCGGTTTGCCGTTGAATATACAGCGGATCCGCTGCTTGTCTACCGCATTCTTCGTCTAACCAATCCTTCGCCCTATATGTATTATTTCGAAATTGACGGTGTAACGGTCGCCGGAACGTCGCCTGAGTTGCTGGTTAAGGTCACTGACGGAGAAGCGGAAACGCGGCCGATTGCCGGAACGCGTCGCCGGGGTGCGGATGAGGCGGAAGACGCGGTGCTTGCGGCCGATCTGCTGTCCGACGAAAAAGAATGCGCCGAGCATTTGATGCTGCTCGATTTGGGGCGTAACGACATTGGGAGGGTTGCCCGTTTCGGAAGCGTGGAAGTGACGCAGCAAATGGAAATCGAATATTATTCGCGGGTGATGCACATGGTCTCGCATGTCCGCGGTACGCTGGCTGAAGGAAAAGAGCCGTTTGATGCGCTTACTTCCTGCTTCCCGGCTGGAACGTTATCCGGCTCACCGAAAATCCGGGCGATGGAGATTATCGCAGAGCTGGAAGGGGAGGCACGCGGTTTTTACGGAGGTGCTGTTGGTTATTTCAGTTTTGGCGGCAATCTGGATTCATGCATTGTCATTCGGACCATTGTATTCCGAAACGGAAAAGCGTACGTACAGGCGGGAGGCGGCATTGTGGCCGACTCCGTGCCGGAGGATGAATATGAAGAGTCAAGAAACAAGGCGCGGGCTATGCTGCACGCGTTGAGCTTAGCTGAGAAAATGGCGAGCGTAGAGGAGATGAGAACCTATGTTTAAACAATTGCTCAGGCAAGTTGCAGAGGGAGAGTCGCTGACACGGGAAGAAGCGCGTAACGCAATGCGGCTGATTATGGAAGGCGAGGCACAGCCGATGCAGATTGCCGGATTTTTGACGGCACTGCGCATGAAAGGCGAGACGGTGGACGAAATCGTCGGGTTTGCGGAGACGATGCGCGAGAAAGCGGTCCGCCTGAATACGGATGGTGAAGGGTTGTTGGATACATGCGGTACGGGCGGTGACGGCGGCATTTCATTCAATATTTCTACGGCGGCAGCACTTGTTGCGGCGGCGGGCGGCGTCCGCGTCGCCAAGCACGGCAACCGGGCCGTATCAAGCAAGAGCGGCAGCGCGGATGTATTGGAAGCGCTCGGTGTGACCATTACGACGACTCCGGAAGCGGCAGAGCGCTGCCTCGAAGAGACGAATCTCTGCTTCCTGTTCGCCCCACAGTATCATCAGGCGATGAAGCATGCGGTCGAACCGCGCCGCCAGCTCGGCTTCCGTACCGTATTTAACCTGCTGGGTCCGCTTACCAATCCTGCCCGTGCCGATCGGCAATTGCTGGGCATTTATGATAGAAATCTCGGACTGAAGATAGCGGATGTGTTGAACGAGATGGGCGTCAAACGTGCGCTTGTCGTGGCCGGTGCGGACGGCTTGGACGAAATCAGTGTCAGCGAGCCGACATACATTGTGGAAGTGGATCATGGCGCAATTTCTTCGTATACGATCCATCCGGAAATGTTCGGCCTGTCTTCCCACCCGCTGACTGACATAGCAGGCGGGGATGCGCGGGAAAATGCGGGAATTATCCGCCGTATACTGGACGGAGAGCCGGGCGCATACCGTGATGTTGTCGTATTGAATGCAGCCGCCGCGTTCTATCTGAGCGAACAGGTCGGCTCCATCGCGGAAGGTGTCCGTTTAGTAGAGGAACTGCTGGACACGGGACGGGCAAAGCACAAACTAGCGCAGCTGATTCAAGTAACGGGAGGTGTCAGTCATGCTTTCTAAAATCGTAGAGCAGAAGCGTCGGGAAGTTGAGCAATTGTATGAACGCACTTCAATTGCGGATTTAGAAAAACAGATTGCAGACCTGCCTGCCTGTCTCTCGCTTAAGCAGAGATTTTTGCAGAGGAGGCGCAAAGTCGGCGTCATTGCCGAGGTAAAAAAAGCATCGCCGTCACGCGGATTGATTCGGGAGCCATTCGATCCGCTTGCCATTGCGCATGCATATGAAGAGGCCGGTGCGGAAGGGATATCCGTGCTGACGGACGAGGTGTTCTTCCAGGGCAGTCTGGACTTTTTGCGGCAGATTAAACAGACGCTTACGAAGCCGATTCCGCTTCTGCGCAAAGATTTCATGATTGATCCGCTGCAGCTATATGAAGCACGGGCGTATGGGGCGGACGTCGTCTTGCTCATCGCAGCTATCCTTGACCGCGAACAGCTGTACACACTGGCGAATGAAGCGCGCTCGCTTGGATTGGAAACGCTGGTAGAAGTGCACACGGCGGAAGAATTGGATACGGTATTGGATACAATTGAACCCGACCTGCTGGGCATTAATAACCGGGATTTAAAAACTTTTCAGACCTCTCTTGCCACGACGTTCACTCTGTTGGAACAGCTTCCGGATTCGTTTGTTACGATCAGCGAAAGCGGTATTCATTCACCAGAGCAAATCGCACAGTTGGCCGAAGCGAACATCGACGGCGTGCTGGTGGGTGAGCACTTTATGCGCCAGGCAGAAATCGAGAGTGCCGTATACGATTTGGTAGGGCCGATACGCAGTACGGAGGAGGCACGTTCATGAAGCCGCTGCTGAAAATTTGCGGCATTACCGATACGGAAACGCTGGTGGAGATGAACGCTGAAGAACTCATGGCCGACCAGCTCGGTTTTGTATTTGCCGAAAGCCGACGACAGATCGAGCCGGAGCAATGGAAGCGCCTTTCCTATCTTATACCGGATAAGGTAAAAGCGGCAGGTGTATTCGTAAATCCCTCCCTTAAAGACATTGAGGCAGTATTTGAGGCGGCTCCACTCCATATCGTACAGCTGCACGGCGAAGAAACGCCTGCGTTTTGTGAACAGGTACGCAATCGGTTCGGCTGTGCGGTGACCAAAACGTTCAGCATTCGGGAGAACGAGACGGACCGGCCGCAAGCGGAGCTTTCCGCCTACGTCGGAAGCATGGACTATATGCTGTTGGATACGGCGGTGGGAGACAGATACGGCGGTACCGGAAAAACATTTGACTGGAAGCGGATTGCCCCATACCTTGCATGGAGCCGTACACACGGCATTCCGCTGCTGGTGGCAGGAGGAATTGGTGCGGACAATATGCTTGATTTACTAGAACGACATCGCCCGGATGGTATCGATATTTCAAGCGGCGTAGAAACAAACGGACGCAAAGATATCGAGAAAATACGAAGAATTATCGAGAGGATGAGAGAGTATGAGCAGAGCGCAGTTGAGTAAGCAGAGCAAAGGAAGATTCGGATCGTTTGGTGGCAGGTATGTGCCGGAAACGCTGGTGAATGCCCTGGATGAACTGGAGGCAGCGTATGAAGATGCGCTGCAGGACAGGGCGTTTCAAGAGGAGTTAGCCGATTTGCTGCGGCAGTATTCCGGACGCCCCACCCCGCTGTATTTTGCGGAGCGGTTGACGGAGAAGCTGGGCGGCGCTCGCATTTATTTAAAGCGGGAGGACTTGAATCATACCGGCGCCCATAAAATCAACAATGCGCTGGCTCAAGGGCTGCTGGCAAAACGCATGGGCAAAAAAGAAATCATTGCCGAAACCGGCGCAGGCCAGCACGGCGTGGCGGCGGCAACCGTTGCCGCACGCCTGGGGCTCAAGTGTAAAGTGTTTATGGGTGAAGAAGATATGAAACGCCAGAAGCTCAACGTATTTCGGATGGAACTGCTGGGGGCGGAGGTCGTTCCGGTGTATTCGGGTACGCGTACATTGAAAGACGCGACCAGCGAAGCGATCCGTTTCTGGGTAAGCAAAGTGGATACGACGTTTTATATGATCGGATCTGTAGTCGGGCCGCACCCGTATCCCAAAATGGTCCGTGATTTTCAGCGCATTATCGGCGATGAGGCGCGGGCGCAAATTCTCGAATTTGAGAATCGTCTGCCGGACTATGTCGTGGCGTGCGTAGGCGGCGGCAGCAACGCAATGGGCATTTTCTATCCGTTCCTTCAGGATACGACCGTTTCGCTTATCGGCGTAGAAGCGGCGGGACACGGCATAGATACGGACAAACATGCGGCTACCATTACGAAAGGCAGCCAAGGTGTTATTCATGGAACAATGACGTATTTGTTGCAGGATGAGTTCGGACAGATTATCGAACCACATTCCGTCTCAGCCGGTCTAGACTACCCGGGTGTAGGACCGGAGCATGCGTATCTGCATGACAGCGGTCGTGCCACCTATCACGCAATAACGGATGAGGAAGCGTTGGACGCGCTGCGTCTGCTCTGCCGCGAAGAGGGAATTATTCCCGCATTGGAAAGTGCACACGCAATTGCCGAGACGATTAAGCTTGCACCGACGCTCACATCGGACGATATTATCGTCGTCTGCCTGTCCGGCCGTGGCGATAAGGATGTAACGCAGATTTACGAACGGGAAGGGGAGAAGCAGGCATGAGTAGTATAAAAACAGGAGCCGAGCGTATTGCGGCGGCGTTTGCAGAGGGCGAGCAGGCATTCATTCCATTTATTACAGCGGGGTATCCGGCTCCCGAATTAACGGTAGATATCGCACTTGCGCTGCAGGAAGAAGGCGCGGCAGTCATTGAGCTGGGCGTACCGTACTCCGACCCGCTGGCAGACGGCCCAACGATTCAACATGCCTCGGCACAGGCGCTATCACACGGCGTTACGATCCGTCGCACACTGGAGATAGCAGCGGATATGCGCAGGTCGGGCCTTACTGTTCCGCTGGTGCTGTTTACGTATATCAATCCGGTATTACAGTATGGTCCGGAACGGTTGTTTAAAGAGATGGAGGCATCCGGTATAGACGGCATTCTTATCCCGGATTTACCGGTGGAAGAAGCCGGAGATATCGAAACGCTGGCGGAAAACTTCTCGCGTCCGTTGATTCAGCTTGTTGCCCCAACTTCTGAACAGCGTGTCGAAATGATTGCTTCACGGGCAAAAGGGTTCCTGTACTGCGTATCTTCGCTTGGCGTAACCGGCGCCAGGGATGCGCTTGATGAAGGAGTCACCCGCTTCCTTGCCCGTGTGCGTCAGCACGCTTCCGTCCCTGTGGCGGTAGGCTTCGGTATTTCGAGTGCCGAACAGGCACAGATGGTTGCCCCGTACAGCGATGGATTTATCGTCGGGAGCGCTTTGCTCGAGAAGATTCGCGAGGCAGAGCCGATGCTTACGAAAGAAGAGACGAAAGAGGAAGGTTTTCGTATAGTAAAAAGATTTGTACAACAGTTGCGATCTAGGGTATGATGGATGAAAAAGTGAAAACAAACATGAGGTGAGAGCATGATTCCAAAAACCCGGATTGTCGACCTGCCTGTATACGAGCCGGGCAAGCCAATTGAAGATGTAAAACGGGAGTTAGGATTGACTGAAGTTATAAAGCTGGCATCCAACGAGAATCCGTTTGGTTGCTCAAAGAAAGTAAAAGAGGCGATTGTAGCCGAGCTTGACCAGTTGCAGATTTATCCGGACGGCGCTTGTCTGGAACTGCGCGGTTCGCTGGCCTCGTTCCTGGGTGTGAAAGAGCAGAAACTGATTTTCGGAAATGGGTCCGATGAGATTGTAATGCTCATCGCACGAGCCTATCTCGAAGCGGGAACGAATACGGTAATGGCGACGCCGACGTTCTCCGTTTACAAAACAAACGCCACCATTGAAGGGGCGGAAGTGATTGAAGTGCCGTGCATAGACGGTTCTCACGATTTGGATGCTATGCTGGCACATATCAATGAGCAAACGCGCGTTGTCTGGGTGTGCAACCCGAACAATCCTACAGGGAAGATGATTGCCGAGGACGAGCTGGTCCGCTTCCTTGAACGAGTGCCGGCGCACGTACTTGTTGTGCTGGACGAGGCATACATAGATTACGTGAAAAATGAGGCGTTTCCAAAATCGCTTAATCTCCTCGAAAAATATAACAATATGATCGTACTGCGCACGTTCTCGAAGATTTATGGTATTGCGGCGTTGCGTGTCGGCTATGGAGTGGCTGCAGAAGAGATTGTTGACAAGCTGAACCGTGTACGTGAGCCGTTCAACGTAAACCATCTCGCACAGAAAGCCGCGCTGGCCGCGCTCTCGGATCAGGAATTCGTCGCGCAGTGCAAAGCGGCCAATGCCGAAGGCCTGGAGCAAGTGTATGCGGAATTGGACGCACTCGGCGTACCGTACTACCGTTCCGAAACAAATTTCGTGTATATAATGCCCGAACGTGATCCAAGAGAGATTTTTCAGGAAATGCTCAAGCAGGGCGTTATCATCCGCGCGTTCCCGGAAGCGATTCGCGTAACGATCGGAAGCAAGGATCAGAACGAAAAAATGCTGGCTGCACTGAAGTCTGTACTGACTCCCACGAGAGGATAAATCCTTCGCGGGTCTGCGGTCTTTTTGGTAGAGTGGAGGAGAAGGCAGAGGTATGACTGAGATTGCGATTCTAGGAGTGGGGCTTATCGGCGGTTCGCTGGCCCTTTCACTAAAGAAAAACGAAGATGTACATATTACCGGATTTGATGTGGTGGAAGACAATCTGCGCATGGCGTGCTCACTCGGCGTAATCGATAGAGGAACGACTCATCTCGCCGAAGCCGTGGCGCAGGCTGATTTCATCTTTTTATGTGCTCCTGTAGGCAAACTGCAGGAGTTGATTTCGTTTTTGCGTTACACGCCGTTAAAGGAGGGCGCAGTCATTTCTGATACCGGCAGCACAAAAGTATCGGTAATGGAACATGCGTACGGATTTGCACAACGAGGCGTGTATTTCATCGGCGGACACCCGATGGCAGGTTCGCATAAATCGGGGGTAGAGGCCTCGCACGACCGTCTGTTTGAAAATGCGTATTACGTGCTGACGCCACCTGAAGGTACGCCGAATGAAATAGTAGAGCGTTTGAAAATACTGCTTGCACCGACCCATGCCAAAGTCGTAATAATGGATGCACAGAAGCATGACGAAGTCGTGGGAGCGATTAGCCATTTTCCGCATATTATTGCCTCCGCGCTGGTGAACCAGGTGGCTTCTTATAATGACGAGATGGATTGGTACCGCTGTCTGGCTGCAGGCGGATTCCGCGATATTACGCGTATCGCATCCAGCAACCCGGGTATGTGGCGCGATATCCTGCTGAACAACCGCCCGGTAATGAAGAAGCTGGCGGAAGATTGGAAACAGATACTAGATCAAATCTCCGAGCTGATTGAAAAAGCGGACGGAAAAGGTATCGAGCGATTCTTCGCAGAGGCTCGTGCTTTCCGTGACGGATTGCCGGAGAAGAAGAAAGGCGCCTTGCAGCCGTACTTTGACCTCTATGTGGACATTCCGGACGAGCCAGGGGTTATTGGTCGTATTACGACTCTTTTGGGTCAGGAAAATATTAGCATTACGAACATTAGCATATTGGAGACGCGCGAAGATATTCTCGGCGTCCTGCGCATTTCATTCCGCAGTCACGAAGATATGGAACAGGCGAGCCGTGTTCTGCAAGAAAAAGGCTACGGCGTATACGAGCGTGAGTAGGAGGTGCTTATAAAATGACGACGATTCAAGGGATAAAGCAAGTGCGGGGAGACATTACGGTCCCCGGTGATAAATCGATTTCACACCGTGCCGTAATGTTCAGCGCGCTCGCCGAAGGGACGACTACGATCGAAGGATTCCTTCCGGGTGCTGATTGTTTGAGTACAATCTCCTGCTTCCGCAAGCTCGGAATCACGATTGAGCAGGAAGGAGACCGGGTACGGGTAGAGGGCAAAGGATGGTATGGCCTGACGGAGCCGTCTGAGATTCTCGATATTGGCAACTCCGGTACCACGATTCGGTTGATGATGGGCATTCTTTCGACTCAGCCGTTTCACAGCGTACTGATTGGCGACGAGTCGATTGCAAGAAGACCGATGAAGCGGGTAACAGGTCCGCTGCGCCGGATGGGCGCAGATATCGCAGGACGGAACAACGGAGAATATACTCCGCTCTCGGTGCGCGGCGGTAAGCTTACAGGCATCGAATACCGATCGCCGGTCAGCAGTGCACAGGTCAAGTCTGCCGTACTGCTCGCCGGTCTTGCGGCGGAAGGAGAGACGACGGTGTATGAGCCGGAGGTATCGCGCGATCATACGGAGCGGATGCTGCGCTCATTCGGCGTAGATGTCGAGTCTTTCAACGGAGGCGTACGCGTGCGCGGTGGGCAGTCTCTGCAATCTCCAGGCCACATCCAGGTACCGGGCGATATTTCCTCGGCGGCATTTCCACTGGTCGCAGCAGTGATCATTCCGGGAAGTCATATTGTCGTGCGGAATGTGGGCGTAAATCCCACCCGCTCCGGCATTATCGATGTATTAAGAGAGATGGGCGCCGATTTGACGCTTGATAACGAGCGGGAAGTAAATGGCGAACCTGTAGCCGATATCGAAGTGAAATATGCCCCGCTCAAGGGCATCGAAATTGGCGGAGCGATCATCCCGCGCCTGATCGATGAAATTCCCGTTATTGCGGTTCTTGCTACACAGGCGGAGGGCACAACCGTTATTAAAGATGCAGCAGAGCTAAAGGTAAAGGAAACCAATCGAATTGATACGATAGTGGCGGAACTCAGCAAGATGGGCGCTCGCATTGAGCCGACTGAGGATGGGATGATTGTCTACGGCAGGACGCCGCTTCGCGGTGCCGTGTGCGACAGCCATGGAGACCATCGTATCGGTATGGCGGCGGCTATAGCAGGTTTGGCGGCTTCCGGTGAAACGATAATACAAAACGCAGATTCGATAAACGTCTCGTTTCCAGGGTTTTTTACAACCTTACGACAAATTAGCGAATAAATCGTTAAAAAATAAAATAAGTCTGAATAAAATATTGACTTTTCATAGAGAGACTATATAATGAAATTCATAGTATGGTTTCTCTCCACTCCTATCCATATATGGGAATTTTCCATACCGCTTCGCGTAACGTGCCGGGGCGGCTTTTTTTTTGTATAGGAATATAGGAAAGTGTAAGCGAGGAAAAACGCCCGCGAGTTTTTCTTACTCTTTTCCATCAAAAAATCTTTCAATCTACGATAAAAGCGAAGCGAACCCGGAAATGACTTGAATCATTCCGGGTTCATCGTTTTTTAACAGTGAACTTTATCGCGTGTTGACATCCGCTGCTTCATAATCGTGTTAATCAAATGGTCGACTTCCTTGCTTGCCGCAAGCACTTTCTCATCGCGCAGATTCTTGTTGGCCTGTATATAAAGAGAGTGCATTGAACGTCTTTTTTCTGTGATTAATTGAATTAATCTTGTCTCTTCCACAGCCACTCCTCCTTATCCGATCACATGACCAGTCATATTCCGCATCTACATGTTCCATTGTAGTACGCTAAAGAATTCCAGAAAAGACCTAATTAATCGACAAATTTTAACAT
>Ga0310836_101178_pt1 | contig 15896 bp, 12 predicted proteins | sample SM_ome_4_FD_201310 | JGI IMG/M metagenome (GOLD analysis project Ga0310836, IMG submission 201310) | Sorghum-adapted microbial communities enriched on stacked mutant (SM) sorghum from Joint BioEnergy Institute, Emeryville, California... ... | reverse complement strand
TATCTATAGAAGCCACGGTTTGATCCTCCTTCTAAAGATGATTGCGTCACTTTAGTAGAAATCATACCGTGGCTTCTCTTGTCAAGAAGCCCGGAGCAATTTTACACCACTACTATGGACTATAACAATATATGCCCCGTAATAACCAGGTAATTTTACGTCATTTGTTTTTCTTGAGTTTTTCAATACATCTATCAACAATCTCCTGGAAGAAGCTTCGTCAATACCCATGCTCAATAATTCCATTAAGTGGATAACATAACATTGTACTAGAGTGAGCTTATAGGGGTATTTCATAAACGCTCGAAGTAGAGTTTCTGTTACGTTTGACTTTATGTGCAAATCAAAGTATCTGGCATCCTTAACAGCTTTCCTTAATCTCCATGCAGCAAATGATGTTTTTGTGTCATCCCTGATTTCTTCTTCGGCAAACCCAGTGTTCAATAATTCCAGCAGTTCTGATATGTAATTGGTCAGCTCCTCCTTGTTCATAGCTTTTACTTGCTGTTCACCTAATTGAGAGAGTTTATCAATTAATGAAGTTGAGCAAGGCAAAGTGTCATACTTTCCGACTTTTGGACACTTTAATTGATCTTCATAAATAGTATTTATAAGTGCATCTACTTGTTTTTTTGTGAGATCAGGGAACTTCTCAGATATGGACTTTATTAGATTTGTTCTTATCAAGGGTGAAGTCTTGTCCGCCGAGAGTTTTAGTCCAATATCCTCCAATAAATTTTGAATTATCGATAAGCCCTCATGAATCACATTCTCGTCTGAAGAAATGAGCATAATATCATCTGTATATCGTGTGATATACGTTGGTTTCCCTTCATTTGTTTTGGACATAATAAAATAATCCATTTGTTTATCTAAGAAATGAGTCAATACACAATTGGAAAGAAAACCTGAGGATATCAGTCCAATTGGCAGGGAAACCTCAAGTAAATCTCTCTCCGCTTGATTTTTTATACCAATAGCCTCCCGTTCAGGTTTGGTCAAGTGAAAAACGTCCGATTTGAATTGAAGTAGATTGTCTAGAAGTTTTATCCATTTACGAACATCCTCTTGTGTACATACTTTTAGGTTAAATAATTCCTGCAAACGTTCCTTGAGCACATTACTAACGATAGCAAGCCTTAAGCTTGGATAAAATTTTGCGATATCTGCTCTCCCATAATAAGCAAACTGGTGTCCATCCAGTATTTCTTTAAATGCTGTTTCTTGCTTATTGCGTTGCAATCGCAAACTGCGCTGGAAACTTTCATATAGATCATTGTGTGTATAGTTAATCATCAATCTATCAAATTGCACATCTTCACCAAATAACTTCGGGTAATATTTTCTTCTCAGTCGATTATTACAGCTCCAATCCACCATCCACTTTAGAGCATCTTCTGTTGCATGATCTGTATCAAACCATTCTCCGAGCACCAGTACTACTGTCGCCCAAGCAACTTGATCACGAAATCGAATCTTTGCCATGGGCCTTAATGCCAACTCACCATTTTTCAAACCTTTTGGGAATCCATAAATGATAGGGGGCATCATGTTGTACTCTAGTGACGCAAAATTTTCCCTTATCTCCATAAGATTATTTTCAAGTTCTAGTTCAAATTGCTTAATTTCAATTGGATCATAAAATCCCTGTTGCTTTACAAAGTGCCTTGCTTTCTTCCATGCAAAATAAAAAAAATAGAGCGGAATATTGTCAGGGGCATAAAATTTTAATTTTTCAGTCATACAAGCCACCAGCCACCTCAAAACAAAAACAATTTAAACAATTTACACAATTCTACAAAATTTGACCTTTACCCTGCAATCATATGTTTATAGTTCTGTTTATTTTTACAAACTGCGAAATCTTTGCTTCACATGAAATAAATCTCAGCAAAAAAACCTCTGCCGCATGCGGCAGAGGTCTGCCTGTTGAAAAACCTTTTACAGGCTGAGGGCCTCCTGAGGGTCCTTCCCATCATGAGCCCCGCGACTCAGCGTTCGTCCGCATCGTCGGCTTCCGTCCCGCCTTTCCGGTATTGGTTGGGGGAGACGCCGAACATTTTTTTGAAGGCGGTGCTGAAATAATGCTGGCTGACATACCCGACGCTTTCGGCGATCTCGTGGATCGGAAGGTCGGTTCCGGTGAGCAGCCGCGTCGCCTTCTCCATGCGCATCATCGTCACCAGGCTGACGAACGGCGCGCCGAGCTCCTGTTTCAGGATGCGGCTCAGGTAAACGGGGGACACGTGCAGCCCGGCGGCTGCCGCCTCCAGGGACAGATCCGGGTCGGCGTAACGCTCGCGGATGAGCGCCCGGGCGCGCCGGACGATCGGAGACAGGCGGGCTTCCCGGCCGACGGCGGACCTCGCGCGTCTGAGCGCCGCGCCCGCTTCGGCGAGATCCGGCCCGGACGGCTCGAGATGGACCTGAACGGTCAGCTTCAAATATTGCTGCACCGCCTGCTCGATCCCGCTGGCCAGCGCCGGCGGCACATCGTCCCAGATCACGAGCAGGATGAGGCCGGCGGCGTCCCGGAAGATCAGATGCTCCGTCTCCCCGAGCAGTTCCGCTGTCACGTTCTCGATGGCGAACAGCATCAGCTGGCGCTCGGATTCGTTCCGCGGCGACTGGCCCGTGTCGAGCTCCGGCCAACGGATCGCCATGACGGAGCCGGGCAGGCGGACGGGCAGCTCCAGAAACGCCAGCTGCTCGGCAATCTCTTCGCGGCTGAGCGCTCCCTCCATCCATTCCAGGCAGAACCGCTCGCGCAACAGGGGCAGGTTCTTCCGGATCTGCGCGGCGGCCGCGTCCAGGTAGGCGTTCAGTTTCGCCTCCCGCTCCAGCTTGCCGCGGACGCGCGACATGATCTGCGTCAGCTCGCCCGGATTGGTCGGCTTCAGCACATATTCCTGGACGCCGAGCCGGATGGCTTCCCGGGCGTATTCAAACTCGTCATGGCCGGTGATGATGACGACGAGGCATGACGGCAGCCGCTCCCGGATCAGCCGGATCAGCTCGAGGCCGTGCATGATCGGCATGTTCAGGTCGACGAGCATGACGTCCGCGCCGTGCTGCTCCGCCAGCGCGAGCGCTTCCTCCCCGTCTTCCGCCTCCGCGCACACTTCCATCCCGAGCGCTTCCCAATCCACCGCGCCGCGGATGCCTTCCCTGATGATCGCTTCGTCGTCGGCGATCAGCACCTTCCAGCGCCGCTTCACGGCCGCACCTCCTCCCGGCTTTCGTCCGGCTCCGGCGCCGCGGGCAGCAGCACGGGATGGACGACGGTCACCGTCGTGCCTTCCCCGCGCGCGCTGTCGATCTTGAGGCCGTACCTGTCGCCGAACGTCAGCTTCAGCCGTTCATGCACGTTGATCAGTCCGAATCCCCGGTCCTTGCGGCCCGATCCGTCCGCCGCCGCGGTCTCCGCCTCGGCCAGCAGCTCCCCGGGATCGAGCTCGCGGCCGACCCGATCCAGCGCCTGCCGCACATCCGCAAGCCGGTCTTCATCCATCCCCGCGCCGTCGTCCTTGACCCGCAGGATGAGCTCGCCGTCCCGGATGAAAGCGTCCACTTCGATGTTGCCGGGGCCCCGCCGCTCCTTGATGCCGTGGTAGATGGCGTTTTCCACGAGCGGCTGCAGGATCAGCTTCAGCACCGTGTGCCGCTCGAGACCGGGCTCCATGCGGATCGCGAAGTTCAGCTTGTCGCGGTAGCGAACCTTCTGGATTTTCAGGTAGCTCTCCAGGTGCTCGAACTCTTCCGCCAGCGGAATCCGGTCCCTGCCCCCGCTGAGTCCGATCCGGAACAGCCGGGCGAGCGATTCCGCCACTTCCGCCGCGGCGGCCGCGCCCTGGCTGCGCGCCATCCACTGGATCGTATCCAGCGTATTGTACAGGAAATGCGGCCGGATGTGCGCCTGCAGGCTGCGCAGCTCCGCTTCCCTTTTCTGCCGCTCCTTGTGCTCCATGAGCGTGATGAGCCGGTTGATCCGGTACAGCATCCGGTTGAAGCTGCGGCCCAGCATGCCGATCTCGTCGTGCCGCTCGCCGATGAAGCGGGTGAGCAGGTCGCCCGACTCCGCCTTCTGCATGAAGGAGATGAGCTGCCCGATCGGACGGGAAATCGAGCGGGACAGGTAGTACGAAGCCGTGATCCCGAACAGGCAGACGAGAAACACAAAGCTGACGATGTAGAATTGGATTTCCCGCATTTCGTGGATCGACCCGCGCGCCGGGAACACCCCGATCGTCGTCCACCCGGTGAACGGCGATCGGACATAGATGAACTGGAGCTTGCCGGCTTCCGTAACCCGGGAGAGCGATCCCGACGTTCCCGCGAACCAGTCCGGCGAAACTTCGCCGACCGGAAGGCTGGCCGGCGCATAGACTGGGGTTCCCCTGTCGTCGATGACCATCAGATCGCCGTCCCGGCCGAGGCGCACATTTTTGAGTTCTTCCGCGATCACGCGCAGCTTCAGGTCGATGAGAACGACGCCGAGCACGCGCTGGGTGTCGGGGTCGAGCACCGCCCGGGCGACCGTGATCACTTCGTCGTCCCGGTAGTTGACGTGGCTGGTGACATGCCTGCCCTCGGGGTGTCCGATAATCGTGAAAATGCCGTCCCGCCGCACCGCTTCTTCATACCACGGTTCGAGGGTGAGGCGATAGCCTTCCTTGGCGTACAGCTCGTTGCTGATCGACTCGCCTTCGCTGTTTACGATCAGGATGCCGGCGACTTCCGTGTACAGCGTGCTGACCGTCTGCAGAAAATGACGGATCCCATAATGGTCGCTCACCTTCGCATCCTGCCCCTCCGTCCCGTCCAGAAAGCGGCGCACGTCCGGATTGCCAGAGGCGATGTAGGTGATGTTCTGGAGATTCACGGCATAGTGTTCCAGCGAACGGTTCACTTTGCCGATCAGTTGCAGCGTGTTCTCCGTGGCCTGCCGCTCCAGCACGCGGTCCACCGAATAATGGATAAGCAGCCCGAGGCAGATCGCCGGCACGATGCCGATGAGCAGAAAATGGGCGATCAGCTTGTAGCGGATCGGCCAGTCGTTGATTTCCAGCCATTTGAGCACGCTTCTCACCTGCCGCCCTGGCGTCCGTCATTTCGTGACGGTTATTTCACGTAATAATTGTCGACATTCTCCCGGGTCACGACGGCGATCCCCGTGTCCACGTAGACGGGAAGCGGGGAGGCGTCGGCCGTCTGGCCGCTGTCGGGCGTCACCAGGCCGTGATGGAGATGGAACAGGTACAGCAGCGACCAGTACCCCATGTTCCACGTGCCCTGGGCCAGCGTCGCGGCGATCTCGCCCTGACGCACCATGTCCAGCGTCACCTTGTCGGTGTCGAAGGCGACGACCTTCACCTGGTTCTGCCGCTGCCGCAGCCGGACCGCGTCCGCGACGCCGACGCCGCCGTTCGCGTCGGTGTTGAATATCCCCTTCACATCCGGGTACGCGTCGAGAATGGCGAGCGCCGCGTCCCGCGATACGATGCGATCCCCCTTGCCGTCCTCGACCGCGACGATCGACATCTCCGGATATTCGGCGCGGATCGTGTCGCGGAAACCGTTCGTCCGCTGCTGATGGTTGAGCTGGTTGGGAAGGGTCACGACGCCGACCTCCCCTTTGCCGCCGATCAGCCGGGCCATCGTCCGGGCGGCCGTCACGCCGGCGTTGTAATTGTCCGTGGCGAGCAGGGAATAGGCTTTGCTGTCCGGCGCGCCGGAATCGAACAGGACGACCGGTATGCCGGCGTCCACCGCCTTGTCGATCGAAGGTGTAAGCGCTTCCGGATTCATGACGGTAAGGGCGATGCCGGCCGGTTTCTGGGCGATCACCTGCTCCAGCACCGTCACCTGCTCCCTCACGTCGTATTGGGTCGAGCCCCGGTATTCCACCGAGACGCCCAGCACTTGCGCCGCGTCTTCAAATCCCTTGATGACGCTCTTCCAATAGTCGATGCCGGACTGGAACGTCACCATCACGTACTTCTCGTCCAGGCTGCCGACGAGCGCGGCGGAATCGCCGGCACCCGCCTGCTGGCTTTTCCCGTAGAAAAAGTTCAACGCATACAGCACATAAGCGCCGATGATCACCAGGTAGAGGAGGAGCATTTTCTTCATGAGCGGACCCCCGTCTTATCCATTGGTCAGCCTTCGTCCGGCGGGCCGCTTCCGCCCTGGTCAGGCCCGCCGCCATCCTGGCCGGCGTTGTCCGTCCCGCCGCCGGAGTCGGCCGGCTCCTCCCGGCGCTCGGGAGGGGCCGCCGGCGGGGTGTCCGCGTCGCCGGCGCCGGATCGGCCGGCCGTGCCGCCGGAATCGCCGGATGCGCCGCCCTGCGAATCGCCGCCCGTGCCGCCCGCAGCGGCGCCGTTCGTGCCGTCTGCGGTGTCGCCTGTGCCCGCGGCGGCGCCTGTGCCGCCCGTGCCCGCGGTGCCGCCAGTGCCGCCGGCGTCCGCGTCAGCCGGCTGCTCGCCGGCTCCGTCTCCGGCACCGCCTTGCGAAGCTGCGCCGCCCGCCGCACCGCCTGCCGTTACGCCGTTGCCGCTTGCCTCTCCGCCTGTGCCGCCGGCCGCGCCTTGCGGCGCGCCGCCGTTCCCGCTCGTCCGCCCGCCGTTCTGCGAACCCGTCTGCCGGCCGGCGTCCGTCCGCGCGCCATCCGGCCCCGGCGGCGTTGCATCCAATGCCGTGCCGCCGTTCGCTCCGCCTTCGTCCGCCGTATTCTGCCGCGGCACATAGACGTTCTTTCGCGGCGTGCCGGTCAGTCCGACATAGTAGTCATACGCGTCGAAAATCTTCCGCGCGATCGGCGACGCCCCCCGGCCGCCGTATCCGCCTTCCGGCACGACGACGGCGACCGCCAGCTTCGGCTTGTCGGCCGGCGCGAACGCGATGAACACCGCGTTTTCGATGATGCCGACGCTCGTCTGCTGCTCGGACGTCCCGGTCTTGCGCCGGAAATCGTACGGGAATCCATCAAATCCCCGCACGTTCGATTTCATGCCGCCGATGACGACATCCCAATACTCGTCCGGCAGATCGACCGTGTTCAGCACGACCGGCTCAAACGTCTCGACCGTCCGGCCGTCGGCGTCGACGATCCGCTCCACGAACTGCGGCTTCATCCGCTTGCCGCGGTTCGCCAGCGTCGCCGCGTACTGGGCGAGCTGAAGCGCCGTATAGCGCCCCTGCTGCCCGAAAGAAGCGTAGACCATCGCGGACTGCGGGCTGCCGTTCTCCGCCTCGTGGAAATAGTCGATGACGCCTTTGGACTCGCCCGGCAGCCCGCTTTCGGTGAGCACGCCGAGACCGAACTGCTTCACCCATTTGTCCCAGGTTTCGACGCTTTTTTTGCCGTCTCTCAGGTACAGCGCGTTGCCGATCATCTCCGCCATGAACGTGTTCGACGACTTCTGGATCGCCGTCGACGGCGTCAGCCGCCCGAACGCGGCGCGCTCGGCGTTGCGGACCGAAACGCGGTACCCTTCCCGGCCGAACTGGAACGTGCCGGTGTCGTGGTAGACCGTCCTCGGCGTGATGAGCCCTTCCGCCAGCCCGATGAGCACCGTGAGCGGCTTCTGCGTCGAGCCGAGCGGCACGAGCGAGGACGGGTGTTTATTCGCTTCCTCCTGCGAACCCCAGTCCTGATAGGCCTGGGAGATCGCGCCGTTCTTGTGGTACGTTTTCGTCGCCTCGTAGTTGGCCGGGCTGATCTGTCCGCCCTTCCAGACGTTCGGGTCGTAGTCGGGCATGCTCGCCATCGCGATCACCTTGCCGGTCTCGACTTCGATCGCGACCGCATATCCGGCGCGGGCGTACTCCGCCCGGTCGCCGCTCGACGCCGGCGCGTTGCGCAAATACTCGATATGATCGAGGATCGCCTTTTCCGTCGCAAGCTGCACATCGCGGTGGATCGTCAGGTACAGGTCGCTGCCTTTTTCCGGCTTCGTGATGACGGGTTCGCCGATGATCTCGCCGAGGCTGTTCACCGGAAACGTTTTGACCCCGTTCCGGCCCCGCAGCACATCCTGGTACATCAGCTCGATCCCGTCCATGCCGACATCCTCGTCATTCAGATAGTGCAGCGTCGGGTCTTTCGATTGCTTCTTCTGTTCGTAGAAATCCTTCGTCGCGGCCGACGTGACGGCCGAGTCAAAGTTTTTCAGATAGCCGACGAGCTGCACCGCCACCGTGTCCTTGTCATAGTGGCGGATCGTGTCTTCCACGATGTCGATGTTCGGGAACTTCGCGCTGTTTTCCGAGAAGTACGCAATTTCCTGCTTCGTCAGGTTGTATTTGATCAGCCGGGGCGTGAACATGTTGTTCTGCCGGAAATGGATGTCCATCCGTTCGACGATCTGGTCGATCGTGATCGCTTCGTTCGGATCGCCGTACTTCGTGAACACCTCGTTGAGCTGCTCCGCGATCCGGCGCGCCTCTTCTTCCTTGATCGAACGCTCCATCGTGAAATAGAGCGACTGCGTCGACACCGAGTACGCGATCGGCCTCCCGGTCGCGTCGTAGATGTTCCCGCGGATCGGCGGAATCTCCACGGGCCGGGTGCCGCTTCTGTCCCGCTCGGCGCGCAGCTCCGGTCCGCGCACAAACTGCAGAATCGCAAGCTGCACGATGAGCACGCTGAACAGGACGAACGTGCTGAAGAAGAAAAGATTGAGCCGGAACGAGAAATGCCGCCGATTCGCGATCAGCCTTCGCTGCTCTTCTTCCGTCCGTTGTTCGTTCGCCACGACCGCATCCCCCTTTTTTCCGCGTCTTGATCAAAAAGATTTCCGCCGTACGCACCCGTTTTTTCCTTTTATCCGTCACATCTCCCGCACGTGGGTACGATCGAACTCCGGCGGGTTGAACCAGTCGCCGGACAACGCCCATGTGGCGTCGAGCGGTATCCATCGCTCGCCCGCCCGCACCTCGTTCCAGGCATGCGGCCCGAAGCCGCCGCGGCCGTCCGCGCCGAGCCCGGTGACGACCCGCGCTTCCAGTCCGGCGCTGCGCGCCATCGCGGCATAGAGCCGCGCGATGTCGATGCAGACGCCCCTGCGCGTGCGGAACGTGTCCTCCGGCGTCTGCTCCCGCCACTCGCCGCGCTCGGTATAGGCGTCCGCCTTTTCCCAGTCGTAAGCGATGCGCGTCCCGACCCAGTCGTACAAGGCGCGCGCCTTCGCCACCTCGTCCTTCGCGTCCGCGGTGATGCGGAGCGCCGCTTCCCGGATGTCGTCCGGCACATCCCGGTCGATGATCTCGTACCTGCGCTGCAGGATGCGGCGAAATTCGGCCTCGACCGCTCTGGACAGCACCGGGCCCTGCTCCGCCATCACGCCGCCCGCCACCGGCTCGAGCAGCCGTTCCGACGCTTCGCGATAGAGCGGCGACGATTCGATCCGGCCGGCAAGCGGCGCGTTCGGCAGCAGCGACACGTAGACGAACAGCGCCGCCATCAGCACGAGCGCCCGTCCGCCGCCGTGCACGAAGCCGAGCGCGGCGCCGGCCGCGCGGCTCAGCGCCCCGCCGCGATTGTCGGCTGCCTGTATCCGCAGACTCCTTCCACCTGTTGCGGCAATGAACCGCATTACGGACTCGCCGATCAGCCTGAGCAACAGGCGGATGGCGATGTAGCCGACCAGGAAGAGCAGCCCGATGCGAAGCAGCAAGAAATCCCGGACGCCCGTGACAAAGGTATGCCACGCCAGTGACCAATTGTCGATTTCACCGGAAGGCGGTGCGAGATCGGCGTCTTTGAGATGCGCCTCGACGACCGGGCCGAGCGCCGTCGCGAACCGGACGGCAAGCGCCAGCGACGCGATCGTGCAAACCGTCTCCCACAAGAACAACAAGAGGTGCTTCGCGGAACCCGGCGCACCTCGTTTCATGCCTTGCCAGAGCGATACGGCGATGATGATGGCAACGGCGACCGCGACAGGCTCCGCAAAGCCGGATGCATTCATCCGCATCACGCCCTTTCGCCCCGCCGCGGATCAGCCCGCGGCTTTCGCCTGGTCGATGAGCGACAGAATCGTCTCGTCCACTTTCCAGCGGCCGAGCGGCGCGCCGTGATACGTCACCGACACCTCGTCGCCGCCGATCTTGCCCTTGATGACGAGGCTTGCGGTCTGCACCGTGAACGTGCCGTCTCCATGCTGCGTGTACACCGCGTCCGAAGCTTCGCCGGCCATGGCCTCGAGCGCTTCGCGCTTCAGCGCCGCAGCGGCCTGTTCGCTGATCTGCTCGCCCAGCTCCTTCAGCTTGTCGACGCGCAAATCCTCAAGCGAGTAGCCGCTGTACAGCAGCACGCCGATGACGATGACGGCGACGAGCAGCCATTTCACGACGGTCTTTACGATCTTGATGATGATCAGCAGCGCGATGAGCGCGATGACCAGCACATACCAGCGATCGGTCAGAAATTGTTTCCACGTCTCCAGATCGGCCTGGAACAGTTCGCCCAACATCGCGGTACCCCCTTTATTGTAGCTGACGACGGACAGCGGTTGAAGGTTGACGGAATTTAGGCCGAGCGGATTCGTCCGTTCTCTCTTCGTCAGTCCCCGAATGCCGCTGCGGGCGGCTTGGGCCGCCGCGTATGTCCGAAAGCTCGCTGTAACGGCATTTCGAGCCGTTAACGCCTGCCCGGACAGCGGCGCACGGCCGTTTAACGGCACGCCGTGCCGTTATTGCCGGCTTGCCACCGCCGCGAACGACCCGCTAACGGAACGCTGTACCGTTACAGGCGGCGTGCAGCCGATCTGTTCGTTCGATGGCGTGCGCTAACGGAACCACGTTCCGTTAATGGCCTTCCAGAGCGTACAAATCGCCAATTTAACGGAACATTTTCCGTTAAAGGCAGCTCGCGGTCACCCGTTGTGCCCCAAACTTAAACTTTTCATTAATAATTGTCAGCATCTTGTAAATAAAAAATCCCGTTCCCATTATAGCGCAGGCGGTGCCGGGCGTCCACGCCACCGGATCGGGGGCGGACGGCAGTAAACCTCTTGTATCTCTGCTTTTACCTTTGCAATGTGATTGTCACGCTACAGCCCTCAACTCCCCCCTCCTGCACTCGCTGTAACGTGTATACGACGCTACAGCCCTCGACCCACCCCTTCCGCACTCGCTGTAACGTGCATGCCACGCTACAGCCCGCAAACCACCCATTCTGCACTTGCTGTAACGCGCATGCCACGCTACAGCCCTCAACCCACCGTTTTACCACCCGCTGCGCGTGCATACCTCTTTCCCCCGACGCGCCGACCCGTCGCCAGGACAAACAGACATAACTCGTCCGCCAGGGGCGTAAGATCAGAAGGAACCCCGCAACACGCAAGAAACGGAGCGTGACCGCATGAGAACCGCCGTCTGGCTTTATCTGTTTTCCTTCATCGCCATCTTCGACCTGCACGCGCAGTATCCGATCCTGACCCCGTTCGCCGTGTCGCTCGGTGCCGCTCCGTCGTTCATCGGCCTGATGATGGGGCTCTACTCGATCACCCATCTGCCCGGAAATATAATCGCGGGGTGGAGCGTCGACCGGTTCGGAAGCCGCATCTTCATCGTCTTGAGTCTGCTGGCGGCCGGCTTTATTCTGCTGCTCCAATCCCGGGTGGACGACCCGTGGCAACTGCTCGTCCTCCGGTCGATCAGCGGATTCGTCCTCGCCTTCCTGTCGCCGGCCTGCATGGCGCTGCTCGCCCGGATCACCGCCGACCGCATTCTGCAAGGCAAGCTGATGGCCGGGAACGGGCTCGTGCACACGCTCGCCTCCGTCGTCTCCCCCGCCGTCGGCGCGCTGCTTGTCGCCCGCCTCGGATTCGAGCTGTCCTTCTTCGCGCTGGGCTGGCTGCTGATCGGCACGGCGGTGTGCGCGCTCCTGTTCATCCGCGACATCCGCCAGCCCGCGGCGGCGGACGCGGCCCATGCCGGCATGCCGGGCTCTCATGGCGCAGCCGGCTCGGCGGCTCATCCGTCGGCAGCCCATCAGGACGCGGCGCATCCGGCCAAGGCCTACCCGGCTTCGGCGCATTCGGCAAAGGCCCGTCAGGCCGCGCAGCACCCCGCCACGCCGCGTCGCGATGCGCCGCCTCCCGCCGCCGCGGACGACGATCTGCCGCTGCCCTGGCTTGTCTACGTGCTGCCGAGCGCGATGTCCTGCGCGCAGGGCATCCTGTCGTTCGAGCTGCCGCTGCTCGCGCTGCACGACCACAGCATCATGCAGACCGGCCTGCTGTTTTCCGTCCTCAGCCTCGGCTCTCTCGTGACGCTCAGCATGATGTTCCTGCACCGGTATTCCTCGCTCCGGCGGACGCTGGCGGGCGCGGTCACCCTGGCGCTCTCCTATTTCACCGCCGCAGTCGGCGACCTTGTCCCGCTGCATGCGCTGCTGTTCATCATCGGCATGGCGAAAGGCGTCATTTATCCCGCGCTCAGCACGCTGCTCATCGAACTGACGGGCAGCGCGAAATACGGCCGCACCTTCTCCGTGCTGTCAATCGCCTACTCCGTCGGCGCGTTTCTCGGTCCGCTCGCCGCCGGGTACGTTCGCGACGCGATCTCTCCCTATTTCATCGCGTTCCTGGTGCTCATGGCCGGCGCGGCCCTGCTGCCGTTCGCCGGGCCGCGGCGTCTGCACACCGCTTCATCCCGCATCGGCTGAACGAGAGATTCGACATTTCCCGGGAAATCGGTACAATGGATGGCAGCAGAACGATTCGGGGGATGCCGCGTGGACATCGTCATCATTGTGGAAGGAAAAAACGACCGCGCCCGGCTGCGGCGGCTGCTCACCGGCGATGTCGACATTCTGTGCACGTTCGGAACGCCAGGGCCGGATCAGATCGACCGGCTGGTGCGGAAGGTCGGCGATCGGGAGCTGTACATTTTCACCGATAACGACGCTTCGGGAAGGCGCATCCGCGGCATATTGCGGGACGCTTTTCCCGACGCCGAACACATCTACACGCGCAGGGGCTATCCCGGTGTCGAGAATACGCCGGACGAATATCTCATCCAACAATTGGAAAAAGCCGGACTCGAAGCCTACATCATCCGGCCGGAGGATGACGGGCTTGCCCGGCTGTTGCAGCGTGATCCGTAAAGAACCATCGGAAACCCGGAGCAGACGTTGTCAGTCCCGCGCGACTGTGCGGGGCTGCGACTGTCGAGTGCTGCTGCCGCTAGATCTGGATGTTCTGCACCGAATCGCGCAGCCGATGCACCGCCGCGTTGAGCTCAGCGGCGGCGTCGGCCACCCTTGTCGCGCTTTGCTGCTGTTTCACCGTCTGATCCTGGATCCGAAGCGCCTGTTCGTTGGACCTTCGCGCGATATGGGCGATGTCCGCGACGGATGCGGACACCTCTTCCGAACCGGCGGACAACTGCGCGGACGCCGCCGAAATGTCCTGGATGTGCCTGCTCACCATGCGGAACTTGTCCACGATGTCCGCGAACGCCTCCTGAACTTTGCCCGACTGCTCCTCGCCCGCCTTCACTTCGTCGGCATTCCGCTTCATCGCGTCGCTGATGCAGACCGATTCATTCCGGATGTCGCCGAGCAGCGCGGCCACCCGGGCCGTCAAGACGGCCGCTTCATCCGCCAGCTTCCGCACTTCCCGCGCCACCACGGCGAATCCGGCCCCGTGCTCGCCCGCCCGCGATGCCTCGATGGCGGCGTTGAGCGCCAGCATTTTCGTCTGGTCGGCAACCCGGGATATCCCGGCGATCGCCTCCTCGATCTCGTTCGACCGGCTGCGCAGTGAGGCGGTCCGTTCCACGGTCTCGTCCGTCGCCGCGGAAATGCTCCGGATCTGACCGGTCAGGCTTTCGACGAGCTCCCTGCCGATTTCCGCGCTCCCGAGCGCCTGGTCCGCGGCGTCCGCCACGGACATGGACGCTTCGGAAATGCGCTGGATCGCCGCGGCCGCTTCCTCCATGGCTCGCGCGCTTTCTTCCGAGCTTGCCCGCTGGGTGGACGTGCCGTCGGCCACCCGGTCCGCAGCCTCGCGCACTCTGGCGTTCCAATCCAGCAGGTCGCGCGATTCTTTCGCCGACTGTCCGAAGCGCCGACCAGCCGGTCCGCGGTGCGGGCCACGTCGGACACCATGCCGCGGATCAGGGCGTTCAGGCTGTCGGACATTTTCACCATGACCCGATACAGCGAGCCGACTTCATGGAGCGTCCGCACCGGCTTCTCCTGCAATAGCCGATTGGCCGTCCGGAAATCGCCGGCCGCGATATGTTCCGCCCCGGACAACATCCGGCGAAGCGGACGCAGCGCGCGGACGATCATCCAGACGATGAAGCCGGTGCCCGCCAGCACGTATGCGGTCATCAAAGCGAAATACGGGGTGCTGTCCCGGATGATGCCGTCGGCGATCGCGCTCACCAGCGAGGCTTCCGTATCGATCCCGAGCACGGCGACGAGGCTTCCGTCCGCGCGCTTGATCGGCACATAGGATGACGCGTAGAGCCCGTACAGCGGATCGTCTACGATGGAAGAGCTGGCCGATTGGCCGGCAAGGAGCATTGCCGTCTCCCTCTCCTCCACTTCCGTCTCCTCGTTGATCGGGGATGCCACGTCGGAATCCTGCGGCTGGCCGTCGATCATGATGTAGGACCGCTTCTCTTCATCAATGCGAAAAATGTACACATATAACGCGCCGATCTCCGTGCGGAACCGGTCCAATTGCGCGCGAATCGACCAGTACGTCTCGTACATGCCGGGATTTGTCGCCGCCAATTGCCCGGGGTCGACCACCTCATGCGTTCCTATATTTTCCAGAAACCGCTCCAACTGTTCGACATCTATGTACTGGACGTAACTCTCGCCGATATGTTCCCCGTGGGCGGTGATTACGTCGACCGCCGCATTTTTCGCGTTGGCCACCTGCAACCAGATATAGCCGGCCGACATGATCAGGACAACCATGATGACCTGAAAAGCGATCCTGACCGCCAGCCGCCTCCGAATCCAACCCGCGAGCTTCATGAAGCGCTTTCATTCCCTTCTGTGCCGTGATTTTCACGCGGCGTGATCTTCTGTGCCGTGATGTTCAAACCGCCTTATCTTTCATGTTTTCGCGCCATGTCCAATTTCTTCGATGATGATCCGAATCCCTTCTTCGATGCGCAGCGGGTCGGCGCGGGATACGCTGATCCGCAAAAATTTGTCCCTGTCCCTGCAATCCGCCAGATAGTACGATTTTCCCGACGTCACCGCGACGTTTCGCTCCGCAAGCCGCTTCACCAGACGTTCCAGATTGACCGTCCGAGGCAGCCTGAAATGGGTGTGCAATCCGGAGAACTCGGCCGGGGTCTCGATGAAGCGTCCGGCATCGCACTTGCGCAACGCCTCGCGCAGGCATTCGTTCCGGGCGGCGTATTGCCGGCACATGCCGCGGCGGTGGCGCGCATACATGCCGTTTTTGATATAGACGTCAAGCGCCGCCTGGGACAGCACGGACGTTTCGGCGAACTGGCTGAGCCTGTGAAACGTGCCGGCGAGCGGCTCGAGGATGACGGCCGCGCCGAGCCGCAGCCCGGGAAAGATGATCTTGGAGAAACTTTTCAGATAGTCGACGTGGGCCGTCCGGTCATAAGCGAAGATCGGTTCGAACCCTTTGACCTCGCCGAGGTCGGCCATGTAGTCGTCCTCCACCACGTAAACATCGTATTTCCCGGCCAGCTCCGCGATTGCCTTCCGCTCTTCGCCGCTCAGCGTCGTGCCCAGCGGATTGTGGAATCTCGGCATCGTATAGAATCCCACATGACCTGACGGCCATCACCATAAATGAAAAATGAGGCTTGCTCCTCTTCCCATTTTTTGAGGTAATTAGTATAGGCGAATCATAGGTCGATTTATTTTTGGAGATCTACTCCGT
>Ga0310836_101168_pt1 | contig 16109 bp, 15 predicted proteins | sample SM_ome_4_FD_201310 | JGI IMG/M metagenome (GOLD analysis project Ga0310836, IMG submission 201310) | Sorghum-adapted microbial communities enriched on stacked mutant (SM) sorghum from Joint BioEnergy Institute, Emeryville, California... ... | reverse complement strand
AGTATATTTTGCTTTATCACTGTAAAGCGAAATATACTTTCCTATACCATGAAAAAAGCGCATGGCAGCCTGCCCGTTGCAGGTGTTCGCCATACGCTTTCTCTTCGTTATTTCTTCTTTTTCTTCTTTACCGACTTCGGTACGCTGTTTTTCTTCTTTTTCTTCTTTTCGACAACTTCCATCCAGAACGGGTTGTCCTTGCCTTTGGCCGGCTTTCCTTTGCCGCGCGGCTTGCGCTCACTCCTCTGCACCGGAATGACCTTGGCTTTGCGCCCTTCACCGCGCCCCGGAGCTTTGCTGCGCTTCAATCCCACTACTTCAAAGTCAATCGTGTGCTCATCCACATCCACCTTGACGACTTTGACGCGCACCTCGTCTCCAATGCGGAACATGCGGCCTGTCCGCTGGCCAATGAGCGCATACTGGTTCTCGTGGAAATCGTAGTAATCGTCCGTCAGGTAACTGATATGTACCATGCCTTCAATCGTGTTCGGCAACTCGACAAACATACCGAACGAAGCAACGCTGCTGACGATCCCATCGAACTCTTCATCCATATGCTGCAGCATATATTCCGCTTTCTTCAAATCGTCCGTTTCCCGCTCTGCATCTACCGCATTACGCTCACGTTCCGATGAATGCTCGGCCACATGCGGCATTTTGGCATACCACTCTTCAATCCGGGCCGGCGTGAATCCACCGGGCTTCAATGATTCGCGAATCATCCGATGTACAATCAGGTCCGGATAGCGGCGAATCGGAGATGTGAAATGTGTATAATACTCGGCTGCCAGACCGAAGTGGCCGTGGTTTTCCGCATCGTATTTCGCCTGCTTCATCGAACGCAGCATCACTTTGGAGATGACCGTCTCTTCCGGCGTATCTTTCGCTTGCTCAAGCAGCGCTTGCAGTGTACGCGGATGAATGTTATTTGCTTTGCCTCGTACAAAGTAACCGAAATTGGTTACGAATTCGAGAAATGTCTGCAGTCGATCACCATCCGGATCTTCGTGAATCCGGTAGATGAACGGCACATTCATCCAGTAGAAGTGCTCCGCTACCGTTTCGTTGGCTTTCAGCATGAATTCTTCGATAATCCGTTCCGCAATGGTCCGATCGCGCATCCGCACTTCCGTGGGATTGCCCTCCGCGTCGACCAGGATCTTGGCTTCGCCGAAGTCGAAATCAATCGCGCCGCGCTCCATACGGAAGCGACGCAGGCGAAGCGCCAGCTCCTTCATCGCTTCAAAATGCGGTACCAGGTCTCTGTAGCGCTCTTTCAATTCTTTGTCGTCTTCTTCAAGAATTCTGTACACATCAGAGTACGTCATCCGCTCGTTGGTGCGAATTACGCTTTCATAGATTTCATGGTTAACGACATTGCCTTCATCGTCAATTTCCATATCGCACGTAAGCGTCAGACGGTCCACCTTCGGATTCAAGCTGCAAATGCCGTTCGACAGGCGGTGCGGCAGCATGGGAATCACCCGATCCACCAGATACACGCTCGTACCGCGGCGGAAGGCTTCCATATCCAGTTCAGAGTTTTCCTTGACGTAATAGCTTACGTCGGCGATATGAACACCCAGCCGGTAATTTCCGTTCTCCAGCGTCTCAATCGATACCGCATCATCAAGGTCTTTGGCATCGGCGCCGTCAATGGTCACCATAACCCGATCGCGCAAATCTCGCCGTCCTTGAATTTCTTCTTCGCTAATCGTATCCGGTACAGCTTCCGCCTCACGCATGACTTCTTCCGGGAAAGTCTCCGGGAGACCGTATTTGCGGATAATGGACAAAATATCGACACCCGGGTCATTCTTGTGTCCGAGAATTTCAACAACTTTTCCTTCAGGATTGCCCCGGCTTGTCTCCGGATAGCGCACAATTTCAACGACCACTTTGTGCCCGTCGACGGCTCCCATAGATTCACCTTTCGGAATGAAGATGTCTTTCGTAATCCGTTTATCGTCGGTAATGACGAACCCGTAATGCTTCTCATCCTGATATGTTCCGACAATTGTCTGGTTCGCACGTTCTACAATCCGTACGATTTCGCCTTCCAGGCGCGGACCGCGCGCATTCCGGTTCAGGCGCGCCAGCACGATATCCTGGTTCATTGCCCCGTTCATATCATTGGCATGAATATAAATATCCGGTGTTCCTTCTTCATCGGGCAGCACAAATCCAAAACCTTTGGCATGCGCCTGCAGGCGGCCGCGGATCAAATTCATTTTCTCCGGCACGCCGTAGCGGTTGGTGCGTGTACGGATAATCTGTCCCGTATTTTCCAAATGATTGAGAATCTTAACAAATTCTTTAAATTCAGCGGCCGACTCAATCTCGAACGCTTCTTCGAGTTCTTTTACCGTCATGGGACGACTCGCTTGCTCTCGCATAAAACGTAAAATATCTGCTTCTGTTGCCACATCCGCCCTCTCCTTTGCTTGAAATCTATACGACTTTTCTATACTTTATCAAGAATCTTTTCCAGAAAATCAGCCGCATCGCGAAAAACATGCTCCCGTTCTTTATCCAGCGTAATGATATGTCCGGATTTATGGTATTGTTTCATTTCTTTATAGTGTGAACCAATATGCGAATAAATATAATCTCCACTGGAAGGTTCCACCGTTTCGTCAATGGTGGACTGAACGATCAGCGCCGGAGTCGTGACCTGCGCCAGCTCTTTTTTCGTTAAATTAATAAACTGCCAAAGACTGGCGATGCAGGCGACCGGTGTACGTTCATACGGGAACATCTCAGATTCAATGTGCGCTTCTTTTTTGCCGGAACGGGGTATGTACGGACGGGCATAATGCACATATTTGGCCCAGCGGATTCGTTTATCCCGCACGTCTACAGGTGTATTCAGCAGAATGAGCGCGGCGGGAGAACGATGACAGGCAAGACGCAGCGCAAGCAGCCCCCCCATGGAAAGCCCGGACGCCACAATCTGTTCACAGCCTTCCCCGATCAGGCGATCATATCCATTCAGGGCACTCTGCCACCAATCCGGCCAGCGCGTTCGAGCCATCGCCTCCGGCGTCGTACCGTGCCCGGCAAGCAGCGGCGCATGAACGGTAAACCCGAGCTTATGAAAAAACCGGCCCATCGGCTGCATCTCAGCCGTGCTGCCGGTAAATCCATGAAGCAAAAGCAAGCCTATTTTTCCACCCGGATAAAAAAACGTCTCAGGGGAGCGGGGTTTAGCTTTCATGAGGCATCTCTCCTTTGCGTTCGCCATGCGCAGGATCGAGAAATTCGTCAATCAGCGCAAGCAATTGTCCCTGCTCACAATCATGACAGATAATATGTTTCGATTCAGGAAGAATATGCAGGTATTTTTCTGCCGAACGAATCGTCCGATAGATATGCTCTGCGCTGCGCGGCTCCACCAGATCATCCCTGCCCCCCTGAATGATAAGTGTGGGAGCCGTCACCTTCGGCAATTCCTGCTTTAATATTTTGACCAGGTGTCGAAAATGAATCACTGCGCGCGGCGGTGTAGTCTTCGCCTTGTTTACATAGCGCCGGTACGCTTCCCTGGCGTCGCTGGCCGATGTGAAATGCTTCTTGATAATGGTAGCCGCGTCTTTAAACAGTTGGCGGGGATTGATGTAATATAGACTGGCACTCAACAGTACCAGCTTATCAATCGGATAGCGGGCAGACAGATGGGCCGCAATCAACCCTCCCATAGAGAATCCAATCACATAGACGCGTTCACACGTAAGCAGCATATCCTGGAGCACTTCTTCCGCTGAACGCACCCAGTCCTGCCACGTAACCTGGTTCAGGGAGAGAGCATGTCCTTCGTGTCCGGCAAGCACAGGGGATTCGATTCGCCATCCCCTATCCGCGAAATGCCTGGCAACTGGCTCCACTTCGTACGGACTTCCGGTAAACCCGTGAATCAACAAGCAACCGATCATACACATCGTCCCTTCATCAAGATACAGAAAAACAGCAAGCATTCCACTTGCTGTTCAGACCTATGCTCAGGTTATCAATATATGAGGCCGACTAGCGCAGAAAATACGCAACGGCAATAGATAATACCATAAATAATGTTGCCAGGATAACGGTTAGCTTATTCAACAGGGCGTCAATGCCCCGCGCTTTCGCTTTCCCTATGATTTGCTCGGCACCGCCTGCAATCGATCCGGAAAGACCCGCGCTTTTGCCGGATTGAAGCAGCACCACCCCGATAAGCAAAATCGAAACAATTACAAGTAAAATTTTTAAAAATACCGCCATTCTTCTGCCTCCCCAAAACGGAGCGTTCCATTTTTATTATTTGCCATTTTCTAATGTATCATAAAGGACGGCCATCTTCAAGACTCGCCCGATCATGCTCCCGGCAGCTTTGACAGATGCCTTCTAGAATGACCTTTGACTCCAATGGAGAAAACGCAGCTTTTATGTCAGGGTCCAGATCGACAGAGATCTTGTCCGGCTCTATATCCACAAGCTTGTCACATTTCATGCAGTGAAAGTGATGGTGCGGCTTTTCCGTGATTTCAAAACGCGAACGCTCGTCCTGATAGTGCTCATGTACCACACCCAGCTCTTTCAAAGACTTTAACGTGTTATACACCGTTGTGAATGACAGGGTCGGAAAGTCATCCTGCATGAAATGATAAATTTCTTCGGCTGTCGGATGGTCCAGGCGCATGAGCACGTTGATGATGGCCAGTCGCTGTACGGTTACACGTCCACCCCGTTCTTTAATTCGGGCCATGACTGTATCAATGATATTTCCGTCCATTGTCCGCCCCTCCTTTATTTTTCTGTGAAAATCGTGAGAAAAGAAGGAAGGGGAAGAGGAAATGAGATTCAGGGAAGAAAAAGGCCTTCGCCTTTTTCCACATTGAAATCATCCTCTCGTTCTCTTCTCTCTTTTCCTTCATACCACAAAAGCCAGCCTCTTTCCCATCATTTTCATGACGGGGTTGCGGCGAAAAAGCCATGGTGTTTTTATTATAATATACTATCTGTAGAAAATCATTACAGATAAAATGAAAATACAAAAGCACGGCAACAAGTACATCGTTTCCTGTTCGCTATATTTCTATTCTTTACCCCGTGCCAAAGTCTTTATAATAACGATATACAGAAGAAATAAGAAAGAGGGAAGCGAGGGAAGAGGGAGACAAATTCGTTTCGCATGCGGCTTGCGGCGGCTATTATGCTAAAGAGGTAAACGCGGTGATTCCTTACGGACCTGACCAAGAAATGCAAAGAAAAACTCGCGGACGTTGCCGCGAGTTGTCTCTCGTTTACGAATGGAAAAACGAGTGTTACTTTTTAATATTATAGAACGCTTCGCGGCCTGCGTATTTGCTAATGTAGGCCAGTTCGTCTTCAATGCGGAGAAGTTGGTTGTACTTTGCCACACGGTCTGTACGGGACGGTGCACCGGTTTTGATTTGTCCAGCGTTAGTCGCTACCGCAATGTCAGCGATGATGGAATCTTCCGTCTCGCCGGAACGGTGGGAGATAACCGCGGTGTAGCCCGCACGCTTCGCCATTTCGATGGCATCGAACGTTTCGGTCAGCGTACCGATTTGGTTTACTTTAATGAGAATGGAGTTCGCCGTTCCCTGTTCAATTCCCTGGGACAGACGGGTTGTATTCGTTACGAACAGGTCGTCACCCACCAGCTGCACACGATCACCGATGCGCTGGGTCAGCTTGTTCCATCCTTCCCAATCATCTTCAGCCAGACCGTCTTCGATGGAGATAATTGGATACTTGTTCACCAGCATCTCCAGGTAGTCGATCATCTCGTCTGTCGTCTTCGTAATGCCTTCACCGGCCAATTCATACTTGCCGTCTTTGTATACTTCCGTAGAAGCAACGTCAAGCGCCAGCATAATGTCCTCACCCGGCTTGTAACCCGCTCTCTCGATAGCGGCAATGATCGTTTGCAGCGCTTCTTCATTGGAAGCCAGGTTCGGCGCGAATCCGCCCTCGTCACCTACCGCAGTGTTCAGTCCTTTTTCTTTCAGCACAGCTTTCAGGTTATGGAAAACTTCTGCGCCCATACGCAATGCATGCGCGAAGCTTTCTGCCCCGACCGGCATAACCATAAATTCCTGAATATCCACGTTGTTGTCCGCGTGCGCGCCACCATTAAGAATGTTCATCATCGGAGTCGGCAGCGTTTTGGCGTTGAAACCACCCAGATACGCATACAATGGAACGCCCAGCGCATCAGCCGCCGCCCGGGCAACCGCCATGGACACACCCAGAATGGCGTTTGCACCCAGCTTGCCTTTGTTTTCGGTACCATCCATCTCGATTAGCAGGTTGTCGATGCCCACTTGATCCAGTGCATCGAAGCCTTCCAGCTCCGGAGCGATGATGCTGTTTACGTTATCTACCGCTTTTAATACACCTTTACCCATGTAGCGTGCTTTCTCACCGTCACGAAGCTCAACCGCTTCATGTGCACCGGTAGAAGCGCCGGACGGGACCATAGCGCGTCCCATTGCGCCGGATTCAAGATAGACTTCCACTTCTACTGTCGGGTTACCTCGGGAATCAAGAACTTCGCGGGCGTAGATGTCAGAAATAATCGTCATGCTTGTTCAGCTCCTTAATTAGTTATGTAAGGTAATTAAGAAAAAGAAAGAAGGGAACGAGGGAATGATTTCAAAGGGGAAAAGGCAACCGCTCCCCCTGGACCTTATTTCCTCTTCCGTCTCCTTCTGTTTTCTTATTTTAGTATAATGGCCTGCCTGTCATTTCTTTAGGTTGTTCAATACCAAGCAGCTTTAATATGGTCGGTGAAATGTCGGCCAGAATGCCGCCTTCACGCAATTCCTCGCCCTGTTTCGTCAGAATGAACGGAACAGGGTACGTGCTGTGCGATGTGATCGGATTTCCCTCTTCATCGAGCATCAAGTCAGCGTTCCCATGGTCGGCGGTCACAAGCGCCACACCGCCTTTGGCCAGTATGGCTTCCACAACTTTACCCATGCACTCGTCCACCGATTCTACCGCTTTAATCGTCGGCTCCATCATACCGGAATGGCCTACCATATCGCAGTTAGCGAAATTCAGAATGATGACATCGTGGATATCCTGCTCAATCTCAGCCAGCAGGGCTTCGGTAACTTCATAGATGCTCATTTCCGGCTTCAGGTCATAGGTTGCGACTTTCGGCGAGTTGATGAGGATGCGCTTCTCTCCTTCAAACTCGGCTTCACGGCCGCCGCTGAAGAAAAAGGTAACGTGCGGATACTTCTCCGTTTCCGCAATGCGCAACTGGCGCATATTATGCTGCGTCAGCACCTCGCCCAGCGTATTGTCTAAGCTGGTCGGCTTGTACGCGACATAACCGTCCACACTTTCGCTGAACTTGGTCATGCAGACAAAAAATAAATTCTTCGGCCACTTCTCGCCGCGGTCAAACCCGCGGAAATCATCATTGGTGAAAACCTGGGATAACTGAATAGCACGGTCCGGACGGAAGTTGAAGAAAATGACACTGTCATTGTCCTTAACTGTCGCTACCGGGGTACCGTCACTATTTTTGATTACCGTCGGCATTACAAATTCATCGTATACGCTGCGTTCATAAGATTCACGCACCGCTTCAACCGGATCGGTGAAACTCGGCCCTTCTGCGTATACCATGGCGCGATAGGACTTCTCGGTGCGTTCCCAACGTTTATCGCGGTCCATTGCATAGTAACGGCCCTGTACGGTCGCAATGCGGCCAACGCCGTATTCTTTAATCTTCTCCTGCAATTCTTGAATGTATCCAACCGCACTGTCCGGTGCTACATCGCGTCCGTCCAGAAATGCATGAATGTAGACACGGTCCATGTTCTCCTGCTTAGCCAGCTTCAACAACGCAAACAAGTGTTCGATATGGCTGTGCACGCCGCCGTCCGACAGCAATCCGTACAGATGAAGCGCAGTGCCGTTGTCCCTCGCATGACGTACGGCTTTAAGCAGCGTTTCATTTTTAAAGAACATACCTTCGTTAATTTCTTTCGTTACGCGTGTTAAATCTTGATAAACAACGCGGCCGGCACCCAGATTCAGGTGTCCGACTTCCGAGTTGCCCATCTGTCCTTCCGGAAGTCCGACAGCCAGACCGCTGGCGCCGAGCAGCGTATGCGGATATTCGTTCCAGTATTTATCGAAATTCGGCGTCTTCGCCTGTCTGATGGCGTTGCCGTATTCTTCTTCCCGGTATCCGAATCCGTCCATAATGATAAGTGCCACTGGTTTCGGTCGACTCATATTACTTCTTGCCTCCTCGTGCTCCCTCTAACAATTTCAGGAACGATTCCGGCGTTAGACTGGCGCCTCCGACAAGCGCGCCGTCGATATCCGGCTGCTCCATGTAGGTTCCGATATTGTCCGGTTTCACGGAACCGCCGTACTGGATGCGTACCTGCGCCGCTACCTGGGCGTCGAACCCATCTTCCACCGTACTGCGGATGAATGCGATAACGTCCTGCGCATCTTCCGCTGAAGACGATTTGCCCGTTCCGATAGCCCAGATCGGTTCATAAGCAATCACAAGCTGCTTCGCCTGCTCGCTTGACAGACCTTCTACCGCACGAAGCACCTGCTCACGTACCCATTCCTTCGTTTTTCCACCTTCACGCTGCTCCACATTTTCGCCCACGCATACGATAGGCGTCAATCCGTGCGCAAATGCGGCTTTTGCTTTTCTGTTCACCGTTTCATCCGTTTCCGCGAAATACTCCCGGCGTTCCGAGTGCCCGATAATTACATATTGCACGCCAAGGCTTGTCAGCATGCCGGGGCTAATCTCTCCTGTATATGCTCCTGATTCCTCCCAGTGCATATTCTGCGCTCCAACGGCAATCGGATACCCTTCAAGCTCTTGCACCAATGCGTCCAATGAGGTGAATGGCGCACAGATGACGGTATCCATATTCTCTTTTGGTGTGAGCGAGCGTACAGCGTGCGCGAATTCACGCGCTTCCTCCGTCGTTTTGTGCATTTTCCAGTTACCCGCGATAATAGGTGTCCGTTGCATGCATTTGTCAACTCCTTATTTATCAGCCAGGACCGCCACACCCGGAAGCTCTTTGCCTTCCATGAATTCGAGCGAAGCCCCGCCCCCTGTTGAGATGTGCGTCATCGCTTCCGCTACGCCCGCTTTCTCGACCGCAGCCACGGAGTCGCCACCGCCGATAATGGTTGTACCGTTTACTTCTTTAAGCGTGCGTGCGATGGCGTTTGTTCCTTCTGCAAAAGTATCCATTTCAAATACACCCATCGGTCCGTTCCATACTACAGTTTTAGACTCAAGGATAGCGTTTTTGTACAGTTCAATCGTTTTAGGCCCGATATCAAGCGCCTGCCAGCCTTCCGGAATGGCATCCACATCGACAACTTTTGTTTCTGCGTCATTCGCAAACTTATCAGCCACGACAACATCGACCGGAATTAGAAAGTTCACGCCTTTCTGCTCGGCTTGTTCCATGAATGATTTGGCCAGCTCCACTTTTTCTTCCTCAAGCAGGGAATTCCCTACCTCATAGCCTTTCGCTTTGATGAACGTATTGGACAGGCCGCCGCCTACAATTAAATTATCCACTTTCTCCAATAAGTTTTCAATGACACCGATTTTATCCTTTACTTTGGCTCCGCCGATAATGGCCGTGAACGGACGTTCCGGCTGGGAAATGGCTTTGCCCAGGAATTCGATTTCTTTCTCCATGAGGAAACCGGCTACCCCTTCGATATGGTTGGCTACGCCGGCTGTAGACGCATGCGCACGGTGAGCGGTACCGAACGCGTCATTTACAAAAAGGTCTGCGAGCGATGCAAACTGTCTGGACAACTCTTCGTCATTTTTTTCTTCGCCCGGATGGAAGCGGACATTCTCAAGCAGTAGCACTTCGCCATCGTTCAGCTTCTCGGCCTCCGCTTTCACTTCTTCGCTGTATACTTCGTCCACTTTCTTTACTGGCTGACCGAGCAGTTGAGCGAGACGCTCCGCCACTGCATTCAGACGCATCTCTTCCACAACCTTGCCTTTCGGACGGCCGAGATGGCTCGACATAATCACACGGGCGCCGTTCTGTACGAGGTATTCAATCGTCGGCAGTGCCGCACGGATGCGCGTATCATCGGTGATACGTCCGGCTTCCATCGGCACATTGAAGTCGAAACGACAGAATACGCGTTTTCCTTTCACGTCAACATCGCGAACAGACTTTTTGTTCATAACAAATAACCCTCCTCTTCCTTATAGCAGCTATACTTCCCGACATGAAAATCAAGGGAAGGACAGCTGATTTTAGTGGTACGAAAGAAAAGAGAGAAAAGAACGGGGGAATGATTTCAATGGGGAAAAAGGCGAACGCCTTTTTCTTCTCTGGATCTCCTTTCCTCTTTTTCTCCTTCTTTTCTCATAATTTTCACAGAAAAAGGAGAGAATCCCTACTCGTTCCCTCCCCTTTTTCATAACCGTTTATATTTTAGCTTCTCTATGGCTTTATTTGCAACATAATTCAATCAATCAGTCACACTTTTTCTTGCTTACAGACCTTTTTGAGCAACATAATTAATTAAATCGACCACACGATTTGAATAGCCCCACTCATTATCATACCAGGAAACAACTTTGACGAGGTTATCTTCAATGACCATCGTGGACAGCGCATCGACAATGGACGAGCGCGGATCACCATTGTAGTCGCGTGATACGAGCGGCTCTTCAGAATAACCGAGGATGCCTTTCATTTCGTTCTCGGACGCACGCTTAAGCGCCTGGTTAATCTCTTCCACCGATGCATTCCTATCCAATTCTACGACCAGATCGACTACCGATACATTCGGGGTCGGTACACGCATCGCAAATCCGTTCAGCTTGCCTTTCAATTCAGGAAGCACAAGCGCCACCGCCCGGGCCGCACCCGTGGATGTTGGAATAATGGACATGCCAGCCGCCCGCGCCCGGCGCAAATCTTTATGAGGCAAGTCGAGAATTTGCTGATCGTTCGTATAGGAGTGCACGGTTGTCATCAGACCGCGGCGAATGCCAAATTTCTCATGGAGCACTTTCGCAAACGGCGCCAGGCAATTCGTAGTGCAAGATGCGTTTGAGATGACATGATGGTTCGCCGGGTCGTATTTTTCCTCGTTTACGCCAAGCACGATTGTGATATCCTCATTTTTTGCCGGAGCGGAGATGATTACCTTTTTCGCACCGGCTTCAAGGTGCTTCGCTGCATCCTCCCGCTTCGTAAAGCGGCCCGTCGATTCTACGACCACTTCCACGCCCCACTCCTTCCAGGGCAAATTGGCCGGATCACGTTCGGCGGACACCTTGACTGTGCGATTCCCGATAATAATCGTATTGCCTTCCACGCGTACATCTTCATGGTACATGCCATGTACAGAATCGTATTTAAAGAGATGGGCCAATGTCGCTGCGTCCGTCAAATCGTTGATTCCTACCACTTCCACATTCGGATTCTGAAGCGCTACCCGCAGTACATTACGTCCAATGCGCCCAAAACCATTAATTGCAACTTTCGTCATACTTCATCTCCTCCTTATATTTCCAAAGCGCTCTATGAAGAAACGCTTATTCTTCTTCTGCCAATAAAGCGAGCATTCCACGCGCGGCTGCCTCATCGGTGACGAGCACATAATTGTGGCGGTTTCTTATATAAGAGAGAATTGCTTCCGCTTTACTCTTACCACCGGCAACGGCCACTACCGTATCTAATGTATGCACATTCTCCATCTGCATCCCTACCGTGTTCATGCGGTAGACCATTTCGCCGGAGCCGTTAAAATAGTACCCGAACACTTCGGAGACGGCTCGTTTCTCCCTTAGTATACGAACAATGCCATCGCTCAAACCGCGTCTGCGTGACATTTCTTCTGCGGCCCCGATGCCGTGCACCAAAACTTTCGTCTGCTGAATCAATTCCAGCATCTTCGAAATCGTCGGATCACGCTGTACATTGCGCAACGTCTCTTCTTCCAAAATGTCAGGGAGATACAACTGACGATATGAGGCATTCAAGTTGCGCGCAATCCGGGCGGTAACCGTATTGGATTCCAGATCCACTTCATCGCCGAGCGCTCCGCGTGCCGGGACCAGCATGAGATTCCGCGCGTCCGCAGGCGGCTGTACATATTGAGACATGCGCGCCACAGAGCTTCCTCCGGCAACTGCAACCACTGTATCATCCGTCAGCACACGAGCTAATTCACCTGCTGCCTGCCGCGCCATATCGTCTTTTGTCCATTCGCTCTCATCCGTATCCCCGGGAACGATGACAACCTTCCGCACAGAAAGAAGACGGGCTGCTTCCGTCTCCAGTAGGCTAATTCCGCCTACCTCTTTCCAGAAGGGATGAAACGCTTCAATCATGTTTTCTCCATCGGGTGTAACGAACATACCGGCACGGTTTGAATCGATAAGGCGCTGCTCACGCAGAAACTCGACTTCCCGCCGGATAATCCTTTCCGTACTCTGCATCACTTCGGCCAGCGCACGTCGTCCGACCGGCTGCAATAAACGAATTTGACGTAGTATCTTATAACGGTTCTCGATGATCGTGACGACTTCAGGCGCCATCCGCTGAAGCATTGAAGTCCAATTCGATTCCGCCAACGCCCTCACCTTTCTTGGGACAAAAAATGTCCCTATTAGATATTTTATGTCCCATTTAATTCACAAAAAATGCCTGTGTAAAATACAGGCATTTTCGCTGTCAGTTATCATTATACCAAGTTTTTTCATTTTTATCAACCGTGCTCTTTCGATCGGATTTCCAATTCTCGGCGCAGCCAGAGCTCCGTAACCTTAGAGACGAAGACTTTCTCCCCGTCAATATGTATGACGGGAATCAGTTGTCCATACGCATCTTCAAGCGCAGCATCCTGCGCGATATCTACCATTTCTAGCTCTACGGGATAGTCCCGGGCTACCCGTTCCACTTTTTCTTTGGCTTTGTCACACAATCCGCATCCTTCTCTTGTATAGATAACAATGCGGAATGGATTTTGCTGTGCATCCATGTCTTTTTTCCTCTCTTAATTAAAAACGCTTCCGTTTTGAAGATGAGTCGATATTCAACTCTTCCCGGTATTTTGCCACAGTACGACGGGAAATTTCAATACCTTCTTTGAGCAGCAGATCAGTAATCTTCTGGTCTGAGAGTGGTTTCTTCTTGTCTTCTGCATCCACCATAGCTTTAATTTTCTCTTTAATGGTCAGCACGGAAGAGGCTTCTCCACCATCGGCCCGGTTCAAACCGGTTGTGAAAAAATACTTCAACTCGAATAGTCCGCGCGGTGTTTGGACGTACTTATTGCTGGTTGCCCGGCTAATCGTCGACTCATGCAGCCCGACCTTCTCAGCGATATCTCTTAGCGTCATCGGTTTCAATCCAGCGGTACCTTTCTCGAAAAAGCTTTTCTGCTCTTCTACGATTGCCTGCGTGACTTTGTACAGCGTCATACGGCGCTGTTCGATACTGCGAATCAGCCAAAGCGCGGAATTGAGTTTATCCTGAATATAGCGCTGGGCCGGGTCCGCTTCATTCTTCTGTAGCATCTGCTGATAGAAACGATTAATGGTTAAGTTCGGCATACTCCCTTCGTTAACCATGACAATGTATTCGTTTTCCACTTTCTCTACATACACGTCCGGCACAATATAGCGCGGCGTTCCCTGCGCAAATTCAGCGCCCGGCCGCGGGTTCATCGTCCGTAAATAGTCGGCCGCCTGCTGCACTTCCTGCGGCGTTACACCAAGGGATGCGGCGATTTTTTGATAGCGCTTCTCCGCCAAATCTTCCAGGTGGTGCTCTACAATGGCAATCGCAAGCGTATGCTCCTCCGGCTCATCCCTGAGCTGGAGCAAAAGACATTCCGCAAGCGAGCGAGCACCCACGCCCACCGGCTCCAGCGTCTGAAGAAGCCAAATCATTTCTTCGATTTTCTCGACATTCGTATTCAGAATATCCGCAGCTTCCTTTTCTGAGATGGTAAGGTAACCGCTTTCATTCAAGTTTCCAATAAGGAAGTTCAGAATTCGCTTTTCAAGCGGCGTTACATTCTTGAGCATGGCTACCTGTTCAAGCAGATGCTCTTCCAGTGTTGTTCCTCCGGCGGAGATGAAATTGAACGGATCATAATCCTGGGCCGGAGCGCTTCCACGCTGGTAGTACGTATCATCTCCGGTAGCATTGGCGCGGATGTAATCTTTCCAGTCAATATCCGCTTGCTTGTTCGTTTCCTTCTGCATCGTCACGTCAGTCACCAAAAACTCTCTGTTCTTCTCAGATAAATCCAGAATCGGATTCTCAGTAACCTGCTGGCGCAGGAAATCGAGTAAATCGACGGTCGAGTATTGGAGAATGGTTATTGCCTGGCGCAATTCAGGTGTCATGACTAACTTCAACGTCTGCTGCTGGTATAAACCAAAACCCATTTGCATCGGGCATCACCTTCTTTTCTGTAAAACTTTTTCTCTTATTCATTATTATATAACAATTCGCAATAAATTTCTCTAGCAAAAATCCTGCCAATTATAAAAAATAAGGCGCAGGACATATTTCCTCTCTTTCTTTCCCCTGGATTATCGTGCTCCAGCTAGCTGTTTTATAACATACAAAAGAGCGGAAGCCTCTTGTATGCTCCCGCTCTCTTTCTGTGAAAATTATGAAGAAAAAAGGAGAGAAAGAGGAAATGAGATACAGGGAAGAAAAAGGCCTTCGCCTTTTTCCACATTGAAATCGCATCCTCATTCTTTTCTCTCTTTTCCTTCGTACCACATGGCAGGGGTTGTGGCTAATTGGCCATGGTGGTTTTGTTACGTATTGAATTTCAGTTATATTCATCACATCCGGTCGTCGCGGCCGGCTGCTAACCGTTGAGGATATATTACCTCCTACACCGTAGCTTGATATGAGCGGTTGCGCGCACATGGACGGGTGCAGCCTTCCCGCTGGCACGCAAGCATTTGTTCCAGACTGCACTCCAGGTGGCTGACCGAACGCTTTGCGAACACAATGGGGACGTCCCTCTTCTTGGCGTCCGCTTTGACCCGTTTGGCCAGATTGTGGTTTATGTAATCCGTAAACACGATAACTCCCTTTACGAGTTGCGGGAGCGTATAATTTTGATCTTTCTTTTTCCTTCCTGAAACATGAATGAGTTCTCCGTCCAACTTCTCTTCCAACAGGGCATTGATGTTTCCCAATCGATCCGCGCCAATCACTACGTATGCCATGATGCATCCCCTCCTTCATGTGTAGCTTTCGCTATTTGATTATCCTTATCATACCCTATTTGATAAAGATTATCAATATCAATTATTATTTATCTTCCATTACTAAAATGAGACGGCATTCTCTGCCGTCTCATCCGCTACCCTTTCATTTTTAAAAATGTTCCTTGAAAAACTTCGTCGTTACGTCAAGCGCTTCGAGAAATTCAGACGTATCCTCTTTGTGAGGATGCACCATATTAAACGTATGGCCCGCTCCGTCTACCCAGTAGAGAACGGCCTGCCGTGCATGTTCATTCAGGCTTTCCGCTCCTTTTACAAGCCGGGGGAAATCTTCGCGCCCCTGCACGATTAGCAGCGGTACGTTAAGCTGTGCCACGCAGTTCAGCAAATCATATTGACGGGCATTCACATCAATGTCATCCAGTACGACTTTTTCAATCGGCATTTTTTGTCCGGTTCGGCCGTTCATTACATAACCTACGCCCTCTTCTTCCACTTGCCTGCGCACGTCGGCACCAAAAATGTCCACATGGGCGATTCCGTTCCAGGTCGCAATCGCCCGAACATTCTCCGGATACGAAGAAGCGTAGAGAATGGTATCGCCACCGCCTTTGCTGTGGCCCATTATGCCGATTCGGTACGCATCCATGTGCTCCCCAAGCGGCAGGCCGCCATGTTTGACCTGCTGGATAAGAAAATCCAGATCGTTCAGCTCCTGCTGGTATGTATTGCGGCCAAACTTCTCAAGCTCGGTGAAGCTCTCCGGATCTTCACCCACTCCGTTGCCTGAGAAATTAAACGTAATGGCGACAAACCCCTGCTCCGCCATATATTCTCCAATGCGTGGGAA
>Ga0310836_101166_pt1 | contig 16187 bp, 12 predicted proteins | sample SM_ome_4_FD_201310 | JGI IMG/M metagenome (GOLD analysis project Ga0310836, IMG submission 201310) | Sorghum-adapted microbial communities enriched on stacked mutant (SM) sorghum from Joint BioEnergy Institute, Emeryville, California... ... | reverse complement strand
TTTGGTCTCGTCCGACGGTGCCGCCACCGCCACATCATGGTTCGTCATCATTGTCTGTCCTTCTCGCCAAGCGGGGCCGCTCAGCGTGTCAGGCCAGACCAGTTACACCGGGGATCTGACAGTCCCGCTCTCAGGCGGATCGGACTTCCTCACTGTGACAGTCGCCGGTGCCGGCCGCGACGAGCGGATCGCCGGCATTACCGACGTCGCTTGCCGAGCCGCGGGCCGTTGGCAAATCGTGGAGGCTCCATTTCTTATGGCAACAAGCGTGTAGTTCAGCGGTCCAGTCGTTCGCTGCGAACTGTGCGCTTGCTACCAAGATATTGCTGAGGGCGGGGGCCGCCAACCCGAGCTGGGGTCAACTCATCCATTAGTCGATCGATGCCTTCCTTTGGGCCTCGAAGACCTCTTCGGTAAGCGGGCCCTTGTACAGGTCTTCGTTGAGCAGATGCAGAAAGCTGAATCGCTCAGCCGGGTCGAATACCAGCTCGTCGTTGACGACGACCTTGTCGGGGTCAAGACCGACGACCTTCGCGTACCTGCGGACCTCGCCCAGTTGCACTCCCGCGAGGTGACCGCGCTGTTTGATGTCGCGCAGCTTTCGCCATGTGCGCGAGTCGCGTTGCGCTACCTCTCGAAGCTGAGCGATGCTGGTAGCCCTCATCGGTAGGTGGTCAGTAATGCCGCTAATCCATGTATCGATGTGTTTCTGCACCAGACCGATATCGCGGAATAGCATCTCGAACGACTTCTGGTTAAGAACGACTGCCCACGACGACCCCAAGACGAAGTCGAAGTCGGAGGAGAAGGTGAAGGCTGGCTCCTCGACCCGCGACAGGCGCTCCGCTCCTATTGCAAGAAAGCGGCCCGCCTTGTGGGACAGCCGCGGATCGGTCTTGCGCACAAAGAGCACCCGCTCGTCATCGCCAACCGCGACGGCGTATAGCTTCACGGTGGTGTCCAGTTCGGCTGGGGCGGTTGTGGGGATGTTCCCGAGGTTCTCGGCAAGTTGCCGAAACGCGGCGATCTCGCCGAGCGTGTCATTATCGTCAATGACGAAGATCTCGCCCTCGTCCAGCTCCGCGTTCGTTGCATATGACGTCGGCGTTCGTGAAGCAATTCGGTCACGTGTGAGTCGGCATTGCTCGCGGAAGGCTTCAGCGGCAGCGGCTTCCATTAGTAGGCGGCGCACGTCCAGTCGGTCCTCGAGCATCCTGCCAACGGTCAGGCTGACGGCTTGCGGGACACGCTGATCGATCTCGCGTAGTATCGCATCGACAGCGACCATCAATTGCTTTCCTTCCCGGAGCGTTCGACCAGCACGCCCGACCCGATCTGCACGCAACTGCGGTGTGACGTCCAGGCGGCGACATCCGTGCGGGCAATCAAGTAGTACGTCCCTGCGTCAACCCTTGCCGAGTAGACGCGATACCCGAAGATGTAAAGCAGCGGATTGACGTACACGCGACCCGTCGCAACGTGAATTTGGACGATCAACGCGAGGATGACGGCGCTCGTAATGATTTCCTCGGTCGAGCCAGATGTGCTGACGAAGGCTGGGACCAGGTAGGCGCCGATGTGGCCCAGGATCTCGCCGCTGAGGTCATCGATGTCGCCAAACTCGAACGGCTCCGCGTTGCCGCGCCGCACGATGAGGGCGCCGACAAGGAGGACGACGGCTCCCAACAGGGCGACCGCAAGAAACACCCATGCCCAGCAACTGTCTCGCGAGCGAAGCGCGAGCAGACCGAAGGCTGGAGCGAACGCGGCGAGCCCTAGTTCGATCCGGACACGGAGTGATCCGAGGCGGGGCGGTCTATCGGCCACGTGGCCCACCCTACGGGAGGGGTGTGACGCTCCGTCCGGCACGGGAGGCTGTCGCCAGTGCTGGTGGATGGGGTTGTCGATCAGGACGGCCAACGAGAATCTCGCTACCTGGTGCGTGGGCGCAGTGGAAGGCGGATGACGTCTGCTGGCGGTCTCATTGGGTCCGCCGTGAACGGGTCGCGAGACGCCAGAAGTGAGACCGGGGCATAGTCGGTACCCATGAATCCTGGTTCCACTCCGGTGAGGCGCTCGATGTCTCGAGCAGGAAGAGCAAGCGCCGCGAGCACGTCCTCAGGAGACTGATTGCCGTGCTCGAACAGCAACTCGAACGACCTGCGTAGGAGTCGCGGCATTTCAGGCTCCATGGTGTCGTCGTAGGGCTCCTTCTTGCGCCAGCCACGACGAGCGTAGTTGATCCACAGTTTCCGCTCTGCTTCTTCAGAGATGAGGTCTGCTTGTCTCGCGCGTTTGATTATGACGCCAATCGAAACCTTCCACTTCGACTTGATCGGCCTGAAGGCATCAAGATTCCCGGCGAAGAATTCGTCGGTAAAGGCGGTCATCGGCAAGAGAAAGGCCCCTGCGAACCGATGGGCCTGCTCTTCGATCCGCTTGAACTCTGCGGACTTAGTCAGCGTGTCGGGCTTCAACGCACCGTGTAGCACGATGTGCCCGAGCTCGTGGGCGGCATCGAACCGCCATCGAACTGGCGACCCCTTGTCGGTGGCGATGATGATGTACGGCCGGCCCTCATCGGGAGCGAACTCCGAGAGACCGTCGAGTGAGTCTGCGCCGAGCTCGTCGCGCGCAACGACAGCGCCCTGGTTCTCGAGCAGGGTCACCATATTGCCAATCGGCGCGTCACGCATGTTCCAGTACCGCCGTACGTCGTCAGCCGCGGCTTCGATGTCGCTGTCCGACAGAAGCAGCGGGTTGTCAGGCAGCCCGAGGTCCGGGAAGTTCGATGGGGGTAGCGCTACATGCCCCGACAGGTAGCTGACGATGTCCCGCAGCCAGGACAACCGGCCTTCGGCCCGCAGCCGCGCTCCCTTTGTCGTTGATGCCATCGACCGGTAGAACAATGTGCCGCGGGCTAGATCGCGTTCGGGGCGTGTGAAGAACTGGACCGGAATGTTAAGACGATCCGCGAGAGCGTCTAGAACAGCGGGGCTCGGAGTTGCTCTGCCGGTCTCGTACTGCGAGATTGCTTGCCGGCTGAGCCCGGTCAGTTCAGCGAGCCCCACCGCGGTCTGACCACGGATGTCGCGAGCCTCGCGTAAGCGGGCACCAACGAAGCCGCTGGTTCCGATCCTCACGCCGCACCGATACGCCGAGCCTGACCCATGAACGAAACGACCGCGGCGTCGGTCCAGTCAGCCGGAAGCTGTGCGCGCACGACATCTGGGAACCGGTCGAAGAGGTTGACGCGATGGAGATACCCGTTGAGATCCTTCGCCGGCACGGCCAGGTACGCCGAGCCCGCAAGATGACCGTTCATCTCCTGTTGCTCTGGATCAACGCAGCGATACTGGGAGTGGAGAAGCAGAACCAGGAATTTGCTCGGGTCAACCTCCTGCAGTTCAGGAAGAAGCGAGATCTGGCCGTTGTTCACCGCCAACTCGCGCCGGAAGTCGGATGCGTCGACCATCGCGCACGGCGTCGGCACCGAGTTCTGTGTGAGGATCAGCCGCCCAGCGTGAATCTCGGTGTGATTCCAGTTCGACGCTCGCTCTACCGTCGCGGAGACCTGGGGGAAGCGCTCCGCCACGTTCCGCAGGAAGCCTTCGAGGTGCGCACGGGCAATCCAGGGTCGGACGTTCTCAGCCTCCGGCCGGGCGAGCCGCTGACATTCCTCCCAGGCCAGCCCGCGTGCCGTGAACACTGCCTGCACGAGCCCGCGCAGGAGGCCCTCAGGCAGTTGGTTGGAGATCAGCTCGTCGATTTCGTGGGGGGCCATGAAGGGCCTCTCATGGTCTGCCAGCAGGATCGCTGCCACTGTTGCGTCGAATCGTGGGCGGATTGTCAAGTATTGATGGCGTGCGGTCGATTCTGTCTAGCACACCGGTCGCTGGTGCTACCGCCACCCGAGGCGCGACCTGGTCCCCGGCAGCTACGACTCGAAGCGGTTGGGCTTAGCGCCGCTCGGTTCGCATTGCGGTGGGCACCCCTGGCGAGGACCCCGATGAATGTCCGGCGCCGAGCAACTCGCGGCGTAGCTCGAGCGTCGAGGGCGACGGCTCGGCGTCGAAGTCGGCAAGGTGGCGCAGCAGTTCGTCGTACGCGGCAGACACACCGGTCAGGTTGCCGGCGTGGTGCTCGACCTTCATGCGGAGGCGGTACAGCACCTCGTCGCCGGGAAGGCCGCGGAGTCCTTGGGTGATCGCCTCTCGAGCGATGTCGATGTCATCGATATCGAGTGCAAGGTCGACGAGCTGCTCGGTCGCCTGCTCGATGAGGCGGGACGCCTCGGCGACGTCCTGTGTTCCGTGGTGGGCCCAGTCGTAGCCCTCGGCATCGAACGGTGGGCCCTCGACGAAGCCAAGTGCCTGGCGAAGCAGGCCGATCGCCTCCGATGACGAGGCGGTCTGCGCCTGCTCGTAGAGGTAGCGGAAGATCGCGAGGTCGGTCGTCACGCCGGGAGCGAGGCCCTTCACGTGGCGGTTGCGGTCGGATGGCATTAGGACCCACGTGCCGTCTGGCAGCTGCCCAAGCGCGGTGCGGGTCCGACCGACGAGGTTCCAAACGGTCTTGCCCTGTACGGCCTGACCGTTCCACAACGCGTCCTGCACGGCGGAAGCGTTCACCCTGCCGCCGCGGCACGCGAGGTACACGGTGAGGATCAGCTCGCGCCGCTTGAGCTCTGGCCGATCGGGCACGCGCGGCGTGCCGAGGACCTTCACGACCAGCGAAGCATCGAGCGGCGAGACGGCCGGGAGTTCATATTCCTCTGATTCGGCCTCCTTGTCTGCCGGCAGTTCGAAGAGGGCAGGGGCGTAGCCGTTCATCGAGCGCATGGCGACTTGCTCGGTGCGCGGTGGTCCCGGGCGGTGGCCGTTGCTGGTCGCGTCCACGGGCTCCCCGTCGCCGGCGTTGGGCCGGTTCTCGTCGATGACCGCCACCGTCTCGCGAGGGACTCCTGCGGCGACGAAGGAAACCCCGAGGGGGTACAGCCGGGCGGTGCCGTCGCTGTCGATCTCGATCGTCGCTCTGGCATCAGGCAGAACAGCGGCCGCGACGACGGCGACACCGGAGCGCGGCTCAACCGATAGACAGGTCGGGTCGTCCTCGACCGTGGCGGCGACGATCACGACGGTCGTTTCGAGATGTGCACCGCCGGCCCCGCATCGGTAGGCGAAGCTCGTCGGCGCGCGGGCGCTCTCGAGCACGTCGCGTACGGAGTGGCAGATCGAGGTTGCGCGTTCGGCCGCGGTATCGAGATCCGCGGCGGCGAGCCGATCGCTCTCCGCGACGCCATCGACGCCGACCGTGAGGATGTACGAGTCGGCGAGATCGTCGCCGTTGCTGAGCTCAAGTGCGAGCGCTCGTAGGAAGTCGTCGATGCGTTCCGGGTCGCCAGCCACGGCGACTGTTCCGAACGCTTCAAGGTCGACCATCAATTGCCGGCCTTCGCGACGACCAATCGTCACGAGCGCGGGGATGGCGGCGGGCATTTCGTCGGCAGGGATCTCTCCGTCCGGGTCGTAGGGAAGTCGCCATGCCCAGCCTTCGTCAGCCGCGACCCACGGGGCTACGGCATTCGGAGTCGGCGTGTCCCACAGCAACTCGATGCCTCGTTCGGGCGAGAGCTCGACGGCCAGAGGCGCACTACCCGAGGCGTCTCGTGCTCTGATGCGGGACACCATCTCAGCCAGGGCTCGGCCTGCCCAGCGGACGAGCGGCACGTCGGCCGCGGCGACAACGGCACGTGCAGCCCTTCCGCCCTCGACTGGTGCGTCGCCGACACCGCGGATCAGACGACGACGCTTTGATCGGCGGAGCCGCATCAGCAGACCCGTCGCCAGCACGGTGGCACCGCTCACACCCGCGAGGACGGGCGCAGTCGCGGCCCAGAACGAATCGCCATCGTGCGCGCCTGCATCGGTCGGCGTTTCGCGCTCGTTCGGAGGGACGGCGGTTGTCCGCACACCTCCGCGTTCGGCGGGAGCCACGTTTGAGTCCGTCGGCTCGACCACGGCGGGCGCTTCCGGCTGGCCGACCGTTGTGGGCGTCGTGCTGGTCGGCGGGACGGGGTCGGACACGCCGACGCCAGGTTGGGGCGGCGGAAGTGCGGGTTCCGATTCCATAGTCGAAGCGTCGTCCGGTGGCGGCGCGGTCTCCGAAGGTGATGTGGGACCGGTGGTCTCAATTACCGGCTCGGGTGATGGGAGACGCAGGTGCCATCCCGGAATGATGAGGTCCGGGTCGGTGAGACGCCGGCCGTCGGGCTGCGGCAGGTCGCGGTTCAGATCGAAGATCTCCACGTAGCGGTGCCCGTCGCCGAGGTGGGCCTCGGCGATTCCAGTCAGCGTGTCGCCGGCGACTACCACGTGAACGATTGACGCGGCTGCGGCAGAAGGCGATGACCGCGACGTGACGTCGGAGGGCAGGACGAGGTGCCAGCCCGGAACGATGATCTGGGGATCGGTCCACGCCCTGCCATCGGGCTGAGGACGGTCGCGGTTCAGCTCCCAGAGCTCGCGCCAGCGCATCCCGTCACCGAGGTGCTGCTCCGCCAGCCCCCACGCGCTGTCACCGCGACGAACGACGAGCGTCTGGGCCGTGTCCACTCCGACGTCTTCAGGCGCCTCGCCCCCGGAGTCGACGGAGTGGACGCCATGAGTCCTCGGGACGGCTTCCGCCACGTGCGCGACCTCTGCGGCGGCGCGCGGGAGCGGCACGGCCGCTGACGCTCGCGGGCTGGCGGCGAAGGCAGCCGGCTGGTGGTGGCTCAGGCTGATCGCGAGCACGATCGCCGCGACCAGCGCGCGGGCCGAGCGTTGCAACGGCCCGGCGAAGGCGAGGCGCGGTGCCTGAACGCCGCGCACCGCGGCGGCACTCTCGACAAGGATGGACAGGGTGAACCCGGCCCACACGATCCACGCGCCGACCGTGAGGACCCCGAACACCATCGTGTCGGACACCACGGTGTCGGCGAGCTCGCGCAGCTCGTCGACCGAGGGTGCGTCCGTGATCGGCCAGTTGCCGTACTTCACGAGGAGCCACGGCACTCCGACAACAAACGCGAGGGTGGTGACGAGCGCGACGAAGCCTCGCAAGCGGCTCACGGTGGCACCACCTTGACGGCCTGCGCCTCGGCGGTGGCGTCGAACGTGACACTCCCGCCCCCGACGAGGCTGAGCAATTGCAGATCGGCCGACGTGGTGACCGACACCCGTGAGGGGGACCCGTTGAGTGGTCCAGGCGCTATGCAGCTTCTGGTTGGTGGTTGATGGTCCAGGCCCGAGCGAACTCGGATGGGGTGAGCTCGCCGTGGGCGCTGTGGGGCCGGTGTTCGTTGTAGTCGATGCGCCAGTCCTCGATGATCACGCGTGCCTCGAGGAGCGAGTCGAACTGCCAGCTGTTGAGGAGCTCGTCGCGGAGCACGCCCACGCGACCGATGGCGGCTCGGTCGCAGTGTTGGCGACCGCAGAAATCATCGACGACGAGATGGCCGACCGGATCGAGCAGCACCGCTCGCTGCGCCCGGCCACGTGGGTGACGATCGAGGAACCGCTCGACCTCGCCCGCGGCATCAAGCTCGCGCCGCCCCACGCGTTGCTGATCATCGACTGTCTCACGACGTGGCTCGGGAACCTGATGTTCCACGGCGTCGCCGGCGATGTCGACGAAAGCGCCGACGCCGCCCTGGCGGCGATCGCCGCCAGGGTCGGGTCGACCGTCGTGGTGTCCATCGAGGTCGGACTCGGCATCGTCCCCGCCGATCCGGGCACCCGCGAGTACCGCGACGTGCTCGGACGTCTCAACCAGCAATTCGTCGACGCCGCAGATCACGCCTACCTGCTGATCGCCGGTCGCGCCCTTCGGCTGGACCCGATCCACGCGTTACCCGGCACATCCGGGCCGCCACGCCGGGTGACACCGCCATGAACCCGATGGCCGGGCTGGTCGGCGCGCTGCGATTCCTCACACGCGTGCCGTTCCCCGGACCCCACGACATTCCCCACCGGCGCGTGGTGCCCTGGTTCCCACTGGCCGGCGCGATCATCGGCGCAATCGCAGTCGGACTCACCGTGGTCCTGTCACCGACTCTCGCCGCCACGATCGCCGTCGTCGTGGGAGTGATGCTCACCGGGGCGTTCCACGAAGACGGCCTGGCCGACATCGCCGACGCATTCGGCGGCGGGTGGGACCGCGAGCAGCGCTTGACGATCCTGAAGGACTCCCGGCACGGCACCTACGGCGTTGCCGCGCTGTGCTGCTCGATCGTCGTTCGCGTCGCCGCGGCCGCCACGATCGCCGGCGAGCCACACGGCAACGCGGTCGTGCTCGCCGGGTTCGTCGCTGTCCACACGTTGGCGCGTGCCGCCGCGGTCGGTGTGCTCGGCTTCGTCCGCCCGGCCGCGCCCGACGTGCAGGGATTGGGGGTCGCCGCGGGACGCGAGCTTCGACCACTGGTTACCGTTGCCTCGATCGCCGGGGGCGTGCTGCTGGTGGCGATCGCGACGGGATGGTGGGTCGGTCCGTTGGCGATCGCTGCAATGGTCGGTGCGTTGGCAGTCGCGGGGCTCGCGGTGCGCAAGATCGGCGGGGTGGTCGGCGACGTGCTCGGCGCGGCCGAACAGGTCGCCGAGTGCCTCGTGCTGGTCGCCGTCGCCGGCCTCGCCGCACACCACCCGCTCTGGTGGGCGTGACCCGCCGTCGGGTAGGGTCGGCTCGCCCGAACGGGAACGCCGGTGTGAATCCGGGGCTGTCCCGCAACTGTCACCGGGGAGCGACCCCTCACGACGCCACGGCGCGAGCTGGAAGGCGAGGGTGAGCACCGATCCGGGAGCCAGGACACCGAACGGGCGCCGTAACCGAGTTCCACGAGGATGGAGAACAACCGATGACTGCAACGCTGACGCCCGGCTCGGGCGTGGCCCCGATGCACGTTCCCGCGGTCGCCTGGGTGGCCGCCGCCGTCGCAGCCGCCTGGCTGTACCTGATGCTCCAGGAGAACGGGGCGATCCTGACCCACTCCTGGGAGCACCTGCATGAGCTGTTCCACGACGGACGCCACGCCCTCGGCGTGCCGTGCCACTGAGGCGGCCGACATGACCTACACCGACGTAGTGAAGCGCGCCCTCATCGCGGGTCTGATCATGAGTGTCGTGACGGGCGTGTACATGCTGACCGTGGTCGAACCCGTCGTCGACCAGGCGATCGCTCTCGAAGAGGAAATGTCAGCGGCCGAACCGGCCGAGGCAGCCACAGAGGAGGGCCACCACGACGAGCCCCTGTACACGCGCAGCCAGCAGAAGGGTGGCGGGGTCGGTGCGATGGTGCTGTACGCGCTCGCGCTCGGGCTCGTGTTCGGCACCGTGTTCGCCTGGCGTCGCCACCTGTTGCCCGGTGCCGACGACTTTGGCCGGGCCGTGTGGCTGGCGCTGATGGGCTTCGCCGCGTTCGGCCTCGCACCGGCGATCAAGTACCCGGCGAACCCGCCAGCGGTCGGCGACCCGGACACGGTCGGTGAGCGGACGTTGCAGTACGTGAGCCTGATCGTGATCTCGCTCGTGCTGATCGTCGCGTTGTCGCACCTGTCGAAGGTGCTGCGCGCCCGGTTCGACGACCCGACCCGCATCGTCACCGTCGCGGCCGCCGCCGTCGTGCTCTTCGGAGTCGCGTTCATCGCGCTGCCCGGCACCCCAGACTCGATCGACCCGGCAGTACCGGCACGGTTGGTCTGGGACTTCCGGCTCCGTTCGGCAGGTGGTCTGGCGTTGATGTGGATCGGGTTCGGGCTGGTGTTCGGCTGGTTCCTCACCCGCCCGTCGGTCACGACTGGTGAGGACCCGTTCACCGGCGTCGCCGAAAAGCCGCGGCCCGTCGCCTCCGACGCATGACGCCATCTCCGAATGAGCCCATGTCGCCGGTCGCCGCGCTTGCCGCGGTGACCGGCGCGGCCGACTACCTCCGCGTATCGGTGCGCAACTCGACGAGCGGCGACCAGTGGCTACCGACCTCATCGTTGGTCCACGACCCCCAGTTCCTGTATGACACGATGCGGACCGCGATGGATGGGCGCGGCGTCGAGCGCGACGACATCGGAATGTCACTCCTCGTGCAGGGTTACGCATTCCGTATCGCGTCGGTCGCAATCGGCAGCTGGCTCGCCGCCGGCCGCTGCGTCGACGTGTCACCCGACAACGCCTGGGTCCGCTTCGGACGCAACCGCCCGTACGCGGTGTTGCTCGATACGGCGCGCTGGGCGGTCAGCGGCGGCACCGACGACGGTTCGATGGCAAGCCTCCACCGACATCTCGTCGACGACCACCTCGCACCGTTGATCGACACTGCACGCGCCGCCTGCCGCGTTGGGGCTCGGACGCTGTGGTCGAACGTCGCGTCGTCGTGTGCTGAGTCGTTCGGCGTCTTCATGCGCCTCAGCGACCTGCCCGACCACGACCGTTGGCGGTCAGTGCGTCATGCGGTGACAGAGTTCTTCGCGACTGCGCGTCCCGAACTCACCCGTGGCGGGCACGTCGTGCCGATCGGGCCGATATGGGCTTGGCAACGCAACGCCTGCTGCCTCTACTACCAACACGCCGACGGCTCGAAGTGCGGCGACTGTTCGCTGCACAGCGCCCCCGAACGCGACGCACGCTATGAGCGGATCCTGAAGGACGTGATGTCGTGATCCTGTTCGGATCCAACGCCGACACTGAGCTGCTGGCGATGCGCGCTGCAACTGACGCGCTCCCGGCTGAGCTCGGCACAGTCCGCTGGTTCCATCCCGATCGGGTCGGTGGGGTGCCGTCGCTCGACGGGGTGCGGGTCGTGGTGTTGCGGCTGCTCGGCGGCGCCGACGCGTGGGACGGGTTTGCCGAGCTGCGCGCCCGCTGCGCAGCCGACGGTGTGGATTTCGTCGCGCTCGGCGGTGAGGCCCGGCCCGATCCGGACCTGCTCGCTGCGTCAAGCGTCCCGGCCGGTGTCGTCTCCGAAGCCCACCGCTACGTGGTGGCCGGCGGTCCGGCCAACATGGCCAACCTCGTACGGTTTCTCGCCGACACGGTGGCGATGGACGCCGTCGGGTTCGACGCGCCCGCACCGGTCGACGACGTCGGCGTGTGGGACGGCGCCGGCATCGGCGCGCCCGGCGCCGAACGCGATCCGGCGCGTCCACTCGTCGCCGTCGTGTTCTACCGCGCCCACCTCGTCGCCGGGAACACCACCTCGATCGCCGACCTGTGCGCGGCGATCGAGGCCGCCGGCGGCGACGCGGTGGCGATCTGGACGTACTCGTTGCGGCGCGACGACGCCGGCAACGTGCGTGCGCTCGGCCTGTGCGCCGAACTCGGCGTCGAATCGATCGTCACGTCGACGCTCGCCGCCGGTGAGGCGGTCGCCGACGGTGACGGTTGGGAGGTGCCGGGCATCGACGCGCTCGGCGTGCCTGTGATCCAGGCGCCGTCGTCGGGCAGGTCGCGCGCCGAGTGGCTCGCCGACGACGCGGGCCTCACGCCGCTCGACGTGGCGTCCGGTGTGGCCATCCCCGAGTTCGACGGGCGTGTAATCGGGCCGACGTTTGCGTTCCGGGAAACGGTCGACGACGACGGCGTCCCCGGTTCGGAGATCGTCGTCACCCGTGCCGACCCCGAGCGGGCGGAACGGCTCGCCCGCCTCGCCGTGCGCATCGCCCGCCTCGGCCGCGTCCCCACACCGCAGCGGCGCGTCGCCGTCGTGCTGTCGGCGTACCCGACCAAACGGGCGCGGCTCGGTAACGCGGTCGGCCTCGACACGCCGGCCTCCGCGGTGCGTCTGCTGGAGCGGATGCGCGCCGACGGTTACGTGGTCAGGCGGGTGCCGGCCGACGGCGACTCGCTGATGGCCGAGCTGGCGGCCGGGTTCACCTACGACCAGCCCCGCCTCACCGCCGCTCAGGTCGCGGTGGCCGCCGGCTCGCTGCCGACTGCTGCCTACGAGCAGTGGTACGCCCAGCTCCCGACCTCTGTACACGACGAACTCGAACCGTTGTGGGGCCCGGCACCAGGCGACGTGTACGTGACCGACGGTGCGTTCCATTTCCCCGGTCTCGACCTCGGCAACGTACTGGTGACGATCCAGCCGCCCCGCGGCTTCGGCGCCGACCCGATCGCCACCTACCACGCCCCCGACATGCCACCGCCGCACCACTACATGGCCTTCTACCGGTGGCTGGCCACTCCAGCCGCGGACGGCGGGTGGGGCGCCGACGCGATCGTGCACCTCGGCAAACACGGCACCGTCGAGTGGCTGCCCGGCAAGGCGCTCGCCCCGTCGGCGGGCTGCTATCCAGACGCGGCGGTCGCCGACGTGCCGTTCTTCTACCCGTTCGTCGTCAACGACCCAGGTGAGGGCACCCAGGCGAAGCGCCGTACCCACTCGGTGATCGTCGACCACCTGCCGCCGCCGCTCACCCGCGCCGACACCTACGACGACCTCGCCCGCCTGGAACAACTCCTCGACGCGCTCGCCAACGCCGAAGCGATGGACCCTGCCAAGGTGCCCGAGCTGCGCGATCAGGTGTGGGAACTGCTCGTCGCCGCAGAGATCCACCGCGACCTCGATCTGGGCGACACCGCACCCGACGAGGACCGCTTCGGCGACATCGTGCGCGAGGTCGATGGCTACCTGTGCGCGCTCAAGGACGCCCAGATACGTGGCGGCCTGCACACGCTCGGCGAGGTGCCCGCCGGCGAGCAGCTCATCGACATCGTGCTCGCCGTCACCCGCCTCCCACAGGCCGACGTTCCCGCCCTACGCGCAACCGTCGCCGACGAGCTCGGCGTCGACCTCGCGGACGCCGACCGCGTGACGATCGACCGGATCGAAGCGCGCGCCCGCGAGCACGTCGAGGCACTCGCCGCGACCGGCTGGGATGCGACCTCGACTCACGACCCGACGTTGCGGTGGGTGGCCCAGACACTGATCCCCGCGCTCGAACGGACCACCGACGAAGTCGACAACCTGATGGGCGGCCTCGCCGGCCAGCACGTGCCCGCCGGACCAAGCGGAGCGCCCACCCGCGGCGCTGCCAACGTGCTTCCGACCGGACGCAACTTCTACTCGGTCGACCCCAAATCGATCCCGTCACCCCTCGCCTGGCAAGTCGGCAGCGCGCTCGCCGACCGTCTCGTCGAGCGCCACCTCGACGAGACCGGCGAGTACCCCACCACGGTCGGGCTCGTGCTGTGGGGCACCGCGGCGATGCGCACCGGCGGCGACGACGCCGCCGAGGCGCTCGCCCTGCTCGGCGTGCGACCGCGCTGGGACGACCAGACCCGCCGAGTGATCGGCCTCGAGGCGATCCCGCTCGACGAGCTGGGCCGCCCCCGGATCGACGTGACGCTACGCATCTCCGGATTCTTCCGCGACGCCTTCCCGCACGTGATCGCCCTGCTCGACGACGCCGTCGCCCTCGTCGGATCGCTCGACGAAGACCCGGCGTCGAACCCAGTCCGTGCTGCCGGAGCCGACGACGCCCGGCTGTGGGGACCACCGCCTGGCGGCTACGGCTCGGGCATCCTGCCGATCCTCGAACAAGGATCGTGGCGCACCCAGGCCGACCTCGCCGACGTGTACCTCGCCTGGTCGGGTTTCGCCTACGGCCGCCACCGCCACGGCGACGCCGACCCCGCCGCGATGCGCCGCCGGTTCGCTGCCATCGAGGTCGCCGTGAAGAACCAGGACAACCGCGAACACGACATCTTCGACTCCGACGACTACCTCCAAGACCACGGCGGCATGGTCGCCGCCGTGCGCGCCCTCACCGGCAACGCACCCAAAGCATGGTTCGGCGACTCCGCCAACCCAGCCGACCCCAAAGTGCGATCGCTGCGCGAGGAGGCGGCCCGCGTCGTGCGCAGCCGGGTGCTCAACCCAAAGTGGATCGCCGCCATGCAACAACACGGCTACAAGGGCGCGTTCGAGCTCGCCGCGACCGTCGACTACCTCTTCGGATACGACGCGACCGCGGAGGTGGTCGAGGACTGGATGTACGAACGGGTCACCGACGCCTACGTCGGCGACGCCGACATGCGCGAGTTCTTCCAGCGCTCGAACCCATGGGCGCTGCGCTCGATCGCCGAACGGCTACTGGAAGCCGACCAGCGCGGCATGTGGAACGCCAGCGACGCCGCCCGGACCACACTCGCCGATGCGGTGCTTGAAGCAGAAGGCTGGGAAGAGGCCCGATGACGGTGCCCGCGGCGCGCTCGTTCCCGTTCGACGCGGTCGTCGGTCACGACGACGCCAAGCTCGCGCTACGCCTCGCCGCACTCGATCCCCTGATCGGCGGGGTCCTCCTCCGTGGCCACAAGGGATCAGCCAAGACGACACTGGCTCGCGGGCTCGCCGAGCTGCTCGACGGCGCGCCGTTCGTCGAACTGCCCCTTGGCGCCACCGAGGATCGCGTCGTCGGGAGCCTCGACACGAGGGCTGCCCTGTCGGGCGGCGAGATCGAGTTCCACCCCGGCCTACTCGCCGCGGCCGACGGCGGTGTGCTGTACGTCGACGAGATCAACCTGCTCGCCGATCATCTAGTCGACGTGCTGCTCGACGTCGCCATATCGGGACGCAACGTGGTCGAGCGCGACGGCGTGTCGCACCACCACGACGCCCGGTTCGTGCTCGTCGGCTCGATGAACCCCGAAGAAGGCGAACTACGCCCGCAGCTTCTCGACCGGTTCGGTCTGTGCGTCACGGTCGAGACGACCACCGACCTCACCGCCCGCGCCGAGGCCGTCCGCCGCCGCCTGGCATTCGACCGCGGGGAACCGTTCGCCAGCACGGGCGCGCGACGGACCGAATTGACGGTAGCCGACGAGGCCACGATCGACGACGCGGTGATCGAGGCCGCCAACCGACTCGCTGTCGCCGTCAACGCCGAAGGACTGCGCGCCGACCTCACCCTCTGCCGCGCCGCGGCCGCGCACGCCCGCCTCGACGGGCGGAATCAGACGACCGTCGACGACATCGCCAGAATCGCCCCGCTCGTGCTCGCCCACCGCAGCCGCCGCGGCCCGTTCGACCCGCCGGTCCTCCCACCCGAGGCGATCGAACAGGCACTCCACGACGCACTCAGCGAACCCAACCAGCCTGACCACAGCGACGACGACGGCCAGCCCGACGCCGACGAGCCGGGGACCGACGACCCGTCGGACCGGCGCCCCGGCGACGGCAACGCCCCACCACGACCGCTGACGATCGGCGACCCTCGCCGGCCGCCCACCGCACCTCGGCCACGCCCGATACCGTCGCCACGCGGACGAGTCATCGGCGACGTCCCCGCCGGACCGAGCGACGCCATCGCCGTCGTCCCCACGGCGCGACGCATCGCCGAGTCCGGTCGCGCCGGAACCGACGTGGCCCGCGCCGCCGTCCGCGTCGCCCACCAGCGCCGCACGATCGTGCTGTGCGTCGACCTCAGCGGCTCGATGGGCGCGACCGAACGCGCCGAAGCAGCGTCCGGCACTGTGCTCGGCCTGCTCGCCTCCGCCTACGAACGCCGTGAACGGGTCGCGCTCGTGACCTTCGCCGGCACCGACGCGGACGTCGTGCTCACCCCGACATCGAGCATCGAAGTCGCCCGCCACCGCCTCGACCATCTCCACACCGGAGGCGAGACCCCACTCGCCGCCGGACTCGCGACCGCACTCGACGTCGCCCGCCGCGCCCGTACCGCCGGCGACGACGTGCTGCTCGTCGTGCTGACCGACGGCCGTGCCACCGGCACCCCGGATGCCCTCGACGCGGCGATCGACGCCGCCGTAGCGATCGGCACCGCCGACCTACCGGCCATCGTGCTCGACTGCGAATCAGGACCAACCCGCCTCGGCCTCGCCCAACAGCTCGCCGACGCCATGCGCGCCCGTCACATCAACGTCGACGACCTCACGGCCACCACCATCCTCGGACAGCTGCACGCTCCTGGTGGGTACTGATTTTCTGGCAGCTGCGCCTTTCTCACCGGGCGACGTGACGATGCGGCCAGGTCGAGCCCGGCAACAAACACGGCCTTGTTCGGACAGTTGGGACTGTCAGATCCCCGGTGTAACTGGTCTGGCCTGACACGCTGAGCGGCCCCGCTTGGCGAGAAGGACAGACAATGATGACGAACCATGATGTGGCGGTGGCGGCACCGTCGGACGAGACCAAAC
>Ga0310836_101163_pt1 | contig 16234 bp, 14 predicted proteins | sample SM_ome_4_FD_201310 | JGI IMG/M metagenome (GOLD analysis project Ga0310836, IMG submission 201310) | Sorghum-adapted microbial communities enriched on stacked mutant (SM) sorghum from Joint BioEnergy Institute, Emeryville, California... ... | reverse complement strand
CGCGCGGGCGGAGGAACCTGGGGGAAAGCCTCCTCATCGTCGGAAAGATGGGACGATCTCCGCGCGGGCGGAAGAAGTGACCGCCTCAAAGCTGCATTCGAGAAGTGCAAAGGTTGATCTCCGCGCGAGCGGAGGAACCATCAGGAAGCCTCAGCCACGATCTTCCGGGCGGGGTCGATCTCCGCGCGTGCGGAGGAACCTTGGTGATGGCCGCGTTATCTGCAGGCGCGGCGGGTCGATCTCCGCGCGCGCGGAGGAACCGGGAAAAGCCGCCTGCTTTAGCTGGCGGACAGGGGGCGATCTCCGCGCGTGCGGAGGAACATCATCTTAGCGCCGCCGCTCCAGGTTGCGGCCGGGTGCGGCTGGCGCTGAGCGATGGGCTCGGAGCGCAGCTTGCGGCCGAACCAGCCGTCGCAGAGTCGGATATGTCCGCGTGGGCTCGGGGAAATATGCGCTTTGTCTCAGACCATCATCGCTTGGTCAGTTGTGGAGTGAGATCGTAACCGACGGCTCAGCCCTGTAATCAGCCTGATTTCAGCAGCAGCGTGCCGCCGCGGTTCGGATCCGAGCCGGAAGTGGAATGGTTACATAGCAAACAATTCTGGCAGCCGCTCGCGCAAGACCGTAGCGAGGTGGTTCAGCGGATCGTCGCTGGGCGGACGTATCGTAGCTATCATCTGAAGAAGGTACGCCGGCGTAAGCTCTGCAATTTCAACCGACTTGTACCAGCCGTGACTTGAGAGGTATTGGCGGTAACCAGCCTCCTCCGGCCTGAACGCGCATTTTGCCGGTCGCAGTCCGACCACCGGGCGCCGCGCGGCGATGCTTTCAGAGATCATCGTGCTGGAATCATCCGTACAGAGAATGACCTGCGCCTGATTGAACACACGCGCGAGGGTGCCGTTGCCCACCTCACGGACATCGATGAAATCGACAATCGCACCATCCGCAACTCGCGCCTTTGCGCGCAGTGCTTCGCTTACGCAGCCAGGGGTGCGGCGCGAGTTGCTGACGGCCCAGCGCGTACCATGGCGCCTGTAGGCTTCATCGAGAAAGGAGCGGAGGGCCTCCCAGTCTTTTGCGCCATACTCGAACCCGCGCGTAGGTCCTCCGATGAGCAAACCTGCAACGGCGGGCGGATGAACAGAGTTTGCTCACCGGCATTGGGCATGGTAGCCGGCATTGGACTGGAAGGCTTCATGACCATGACGTGGCGGGGCCGCGCGGCTTTTCCAGTGTAGGACGTCAGCACGAGCGTGAATCTCTCGGCAGGATACCAGCGCAGCGAGCCGTAAAAGATGTTGGGAACACCAAGAAGACGTGCCACAGCGGCGTTGGCGGCAAGCGTCTCGGCGCCTGCTGACACGATCAGATCAGCATCAGGAACACCTGACGGCGCGAGATCGTAGCCGACGCGCAAGACCCAGCTGGGTGGCACGCCGGCTCTGCACAGCAAAGAGAGTGCTGTCGGCGACCAGCGGCACTTGACGGTCAGCCGGGTCACCTCGACAGGCCGGATCCGGTGCGCGGCCGCGGTAATGCCGTCCGATAGATGATAATCATCTGAGATTAGGAGAACCTTATCGGCAATGAGCGGGCCTTCGCTTGCAGAACGGCTCGCAAACAAAGAAAAAACTATTGATGCAGTTCTGTTTGGTTAGCCCAGCTCGATGAACAAACGCGGGGCTCAGCCTAGAGTTTTTCCCGCCTTAGCCTGTACCCTTTCCTCGTTTCGCCAAAGCTCGTCCCCTCGCTCTCGGAATTGTCCTGCCGATCCAGGAGCTTCGCTCATCGTCATTAGCGGGTACTATGGTCTTTGGTTACCCCTTATAGCTATGGACGTTCACGGAACGGTGCATAGCTACCATCCCTCGATCCCCGTTGCAAGCCAGCGCTCTATCAGAGTATGTCTAGGAGGGTTTGTTCATGGACGCGCCAGGTCATGAGATCGCATTCTGCTCACAGTGGAGAGACGAAACACAAACGCGCCTGCGGACGCAAGTCGGAGGCTTGCGGCTTCGACAATCTGTCGGAGCGCGTTGACTAGGGCGAAGACATCGAGCCCCGAACTGGGGGCACAGGTGCAGCATCTGCGCAGGGTCGAGATACGCCGACGGAGCAAAAAGGGGGCACTGCACGACGACTTGACTGCCTGATTTCGTTTGATCGCAACTTGTTGCTGATTGTCCTTCGGGGGGCGATGAAGATAATCGTTACCGGCGGTGCGGGATTCATAGGCTCGACTGCATGTCGGCACCTTTTGAAGCAGCCGAATATTCGAATCATTAACGTCGATAAGCTGACCTATGCGGCGAACCTCGCGTCGCTGGATGCGGTCACTCGGCACCCGCGATACACCTTCGTCAAGGCGGATATCTGCGACGCCGCGGCCATGCGCGAGCTTCTGTATGAAAGCGGCCCGGACGCGGTGCTCCATTTGGCTGCCGAGAGCCACGTCGACCGTTCTATCAACGGCTCCGATGCTTTCGTGCGCACAAATGTCCTGGGTACGCACGTTCTCCTTGAGGCCGCGCGAAGCTATTGGATGTCCCTCCCGCCTCTCAGAAAAAACGCCTTTCGCTTCGTTCACGTTTCAACGGACGAGGTTTACGGGTCTCTCGGACCGGACGGCCTGTTCTCCGAGACAACGCCGTATCAACCATCATCTCCTTATTCAGCGAGCAAAGCGGCGGCCGATCATTTGGCCAATGCCTGGTTCCGCACCTATGGCTTGCCCGTCATCATTACAAACTGCTCCAACAATTACGGCCCCTATCAGTTCCCCGAGAAGCTCATTCCTTTAATGATCCTGAACGGGCTCGAGGAAAAACCGCTGCCGGTCTATGGCACAGGCGCGAACGTCCGCGATTGGCTCTACGTCGAAGACCATGTCAAGGCGCTGCAGCTCATCCTCGAGAAGGGGCGCCCGGGCGAGAAGTACAACGTCGGCGGCCGCAACGAGCGCACCAACCTGGAGGTGGTCGAGCGCATTTGCGACATGCTCGACGAGCTTGTTCCAGCAGCCGCAGGCCGCCGCCGCCTCATCACGTTTGTCCCTGATCGCCCCGGCCACGACCAGCGCTACGCAATTGACGCCTCCAAACTCGAGCGAGAGCTCGGTTGGCGGGCCGAAGAGACCTTTGAGAGCGGTCTCGCCAAGACGGTGCGCTGGTATCTTGACAATCGGGACTGGTGGCAACCGCTACGTCAGCGGGTCTACCAGGGCGAGCGGCTTGGGCTGATCCAGGCGGCTGCGGCTGGCTAGCTGGAGCCGAACGCGTGAGCCCATGAAAATCCTCGTGGTAGGAGCCGAAGGACAACTTGCGCGCTCGCTCGTGGCGGTGGCAGGGCGCGAGGAAGGTATCGAGCTACTGGCGCTGGGCCGGCCTGCGCTGGACCTCCTGGACAGAGATTCCCTCGCCCGCGCCGTTGATGCGAACGCTCCTGCTCTCGTGATCAATGCGGCTGCCTACACCGCTGTCGATCGTGCCGAGGCCGAGCCCGAAGTGGCGAACGCCATCAATCGCGACGGAGCGGAGGCCGTGGCAGAGATTACAGCCCAGCGCAAGCTTCCCCTGATCCATATCTCGACAGACTACGTGTTCGACGGCGGCAAGGATGACGCCTTTTCGGAGATCGATCCGCCCAACCCGCAGACGGTCTACGGCCGCTCGAAGTTGGCAGGCGAAACGCGTGTCGCGGCCGCCAATCCGCAGCATGTCATCCTGCGGACGTCTTGGTTGCACAGTCCGTATGGACATAACTTCGTCAAGACAATGCTTCGCCTCGCCGGCGAATGCCGACCAATACGGCAACCCAACCTACGCGCCGGACCTCGCATCGGCGATTCTTGCCATCGCTCGCCAGCTCGTGCGCGACGATGGGGCTGATAAGCCCTGGGGGCTCTACCACGCCGCAGGCGAAGGAGCCACGAGCTGGCACGGGTTCGCCGAATTCATCGTCCGGACAGCTGCGAAGTATGGGCGACGGTCGGTGCCAGTCCGCGCCATCACTACGTCGGAGTACCCAACACCTGCGCGCCGGCCGGCGAACTCGCGGCTCGACTGCAGCAAGCTCGCGACCGTGTTCGGCCTGAGGCTTCCGCACTGGGCGGATGGCGCAGAGCGATGCATCGCGCAGCTGTGTGCGGGGTCTGATGCAAGACAACGATGCGAAGCCTAGCCAGGTGAAGGACGGGGGAAGACTTGAAGGGCATCATCCTTGCGGGCGGCAAAGGAACACGGCTTTATCCATCGACGCTTGTTGTTTCGAAGCAGCTGCTGCCCGTTTACGACAAGCCGATGATCTATTATCCGCTGACGACGCTGATGCTGGCGGGCATCCGCGACGTCCTGCTCATCTCCACACCTGAGGATCTCCCCCTCTTCCGCCGCCTTCTGGGCAGCGGCGCCCAGTGGGGGATTCGGCTGAGCTATGCCGAGCAGCCACGCCCGGAGGGACTGGCCCAAGCCTACATCATCGGCCGCGAGTTCGTTGGCAATGGTCGATCCGCGCTGATTCTCGGGGACAATATCTATTTCGGACACGGGCTGAGCGATCTGATGAGGCGCGCCGTAAGTCGTGAAATCGGCGCCACAGTTTTTGCCTATGCGGTCAACGATCCTGAACGCTATGGCGTGGTCGAGTTTGACGGCGACGGTCGGGCGATCTCCATCGAGGAGAAGCCGAAATCGCCTCGATCACGGTGGGCGGTAACAGGTCTCTATTTCTATGATCATCAGGTGACGGACATCGCAGCACAACTGAAGCCCTCGAGCCGCGGCGAGCTCGAGATCACGGATGTGAACCGGGCTTATCTTGAGATGGGTTCGCTTCGCGTCGAGAAACTGGGACGTGGCTACGCCTGGCTCGATACCGGCACGCCGGACTCGCTGTGCGACGCCGCCGATTTCGTTCGAGCCCTCGAAAAGCGGCAAGGCCTCCGCATTGCCTGCCCCGAGGAGATCGCATTCCGCATGGGCTTCATCGGACGTGAGGAGCTGAGGGAGCTGGCGAGATCGCTGGGTAAGTCGGCGTATGGAGAGTATTTGGAAAAGATTTCCCGGGACCCCCGGGAGCCCTCCTTTGCAGCGTAATGTTCGATCGGCGTTATTGGTGCGCAAATGGAATTCTTATCGAAAAGCAGCTTTTGGGCACCCGACTACCTCGTCGAATCTGCTTGACATGAACATGCACCGTTTGCATTCTGGTTGACCGAGATGCATCGGCCGAGCACATTTGTCGAACTTGGCACCCACCATGGCTTCTCTTATTGTTGCTTCTGTCAGGCAATCGAACGCCTCGGACTAGAGACCAAAGCCTTCGCCGTTGATACGTGGACGGGGGATGAACACGCCGGTTTCTACGGTCAGGAGGTCTTCCAACGACTGAGAGAGTACCACAGCCGGTACAGTGCATTCTCACGACTCGTCCGGTGTTCCTTTGACGAGGCGCTATCTCACTTCCCCGATGCATCCATTGACCTGCTCCATATAGACGGTCGACATTTCTACGAGGACGTGAAGCACGATTTTGCATCTTGGACCAGGAAACTTTCGAGTCGCGCAATTGTTCTCTTTCATGACACGAACGTTCGTGAAAGGGGCTTCGGGGTCTTCCAGTTCTGGCAGGAGGTAAGCTCGAATTATAGAGCCTTCGAGTTCCTCCATGGGCACGGCCTCGGTGTGTTGGCGTTTGGACCACATCAAAGGCCTGAGTTGAATGCCTTCTTTGACGCCGTAGTCGACCCGCAACGTGCGCTTGAAGTAAGAACAACCTACAGCTGCTTGGGGGCAGCGGTAGCGCGCGAATGGCAACTTACGCAAGCCAGGAACCGCATAACCGCCCAAAGCGCTCAGCTAGCTGAGGTACAGGGTAATATCACCGCCTTGGAAAAGAGAATCGCAGATAAGGATCAACAAATAACTATTTCTCGACAACAGCTGCGGAGGCTCAAGGCAAGATCGCCGCCTTGGAAAAGAAAATCGCAGACCAGGACCAAAAAATAGCTACCTTTCAGCAAGAGCTTGCTCAGATCATGTCATCGCTGTCGTGGCGTTTAACTGCGCTTTTTCGCAAACTTCATCGATCCATCCAACGCTTGCGCATATCACCCCCCGCCGTGAGAATCGCGGCGGCCCTCCGGCACCCAACGAATTCCCGCAAACGCAAAATTTACCGCGCCAGGTACAGCTTTCCGATTCCAACAGCTGCGCTGCCCATTCGCCCGTCTGTCTCGCGATCCGCGACCAATCTGCAGGCTCTAGTCCGCCACCCATTCTCTCGCCCCCTCCGCAGGGCGTATCGGCAGCGGCTCCGAATCACGACCAATCCACAGTGGCACTCCGGCTGCCTCATCAGCTCCTCGCTGCCAACGGTGTCGGCAATTGTCCCAAACTACAATCACGCGCGCTTTCTGCGGGAACGCCTCGCCTCAATCCTTGAGCAGCGGTTGCCGGTTTCTGAAATCATTATCCTAGATGATGCATCTACAGATGATAGTCGTGACGTCATAGCCAGTAGTGCTGCCAATATTCGGTTGCCAGTCAAGACGGTCTTCAACGACACAAATTCTAATAACGTTTTTCGGCAATGGGCGAAAGGTATATCCCTGGCCCAAGGCGACTTGGTTTGGATATGTGAAAGCGACGACACCTGCGATCCTGGTTTTCTGGAAACCTTAGTTCCTTATTTAAGAGATCAAAGCGTGTTGCTGGCTTTTGGTTGGATTGACTTTATTAACGAGGACGGCTGCCTGCTTCCGGGTATGCGGGATTACATGGAGGGCGCCGCGCCCGACTACTGGCACGCGCCGCGGGTCGAAAGCGCGTATACTTGGTTTCGAGGTCCGTTCGGGATCCGGAACATCATTCCAAATGTCGGCGGCTGCATTTTTCGGCGACAACAGATCGATGCGAACTTCCTGACAGACCTGACTTCCTATAGGGTCTGTGGAGATTGGTACTTTTACAGCCGGATTGCACGTGGAGGGCGAATAGCCTATGATCCCAAGGCTCGGGCGTATTTCCGACAGCATCAATCGAATACTTCCGTTTCAAGCTTTAAGACCGAATCTTTTTACAAAGAGCACATTCGAATCGCACAGGCGCTACGATGCCATTATGGTACCGGCCCTGAGACCATACGCAAGATGCTCGAACATGTAGAGCAACACTGCCGAATGAATTTGGGCGATACTGCCGCCCGCGAACTTGCTGGCCGCACTGCATTTGAAGATACCCTTACAAAGAAACGGACCTCGAAACATATTTTAATCGCCATACACGGTTTCCAAACTGGCGGTGGTGAATTGTTTCCTATTCATTTGGCCAACGAACTGTCGCGTCGTGGTTACGACGTATCTGTGTTAATTATGGTTAGCGAACCGGTCAACGAAAGCATCCGCCAACTCCTGCGAGCGGAAATTCCCGTCTACACCAAGGCGTTTGTAGAAGGACTCGGCATCGAGACGTTTTTCAATGAGTTTGGCGTTGACATCATACACACGCACAACGTCGATATAGATAAGTGGCTTTATTATAGGTCCCAAGTAGTTCCCCTGCCTTACGTCGTTACCCACCATGGATCATATGAATGCGAAGCAATAGACGCGGATTTTACGACCTGGCTAATCGCAAACGTCAATCACTGGATATACATCGCCGACAAGAACCTCGCCTTTCTGAGGGGCTTCCCCCGAGATAATAGCACCTTTACAAAGCTTCCCAATGCCCTCCCGCGTACCGAAGGAACCTTCCAATTTTCCCGGAAGGATCTCGGTATTGAGCCCAACGCCTTCGTGTTCGGCCTAGCCTCCCGGGCCATCCTCTCAAAGGGTTGGGATATCGCAATAAAGGCTCTGCGGTTGTTGCGCCAGGAGACTACCCGAAGCGTTCATCTCCTGCTTTGCGGCGACGGGAGAGATTTGGATTCGCTGAAAGCCGCATATGGTAAGGAGCCTAGCATCCAATTTCTCGGCTTTCAAAACAACATCCAAGCTTTTTATCGAATATGTGACTGCTGCGTTCTGCCCACAAGATTTGATGGAGAATCGTATCCCTTAACTATCATCGAAGCCATATTGGCGGGGATTCCGACGATCGCCACCGACATCGGTGAAATTAGATCCATTCTCGGCATTGATCGTGAGCCGATGGGCATTGTTGTGCCGCCCAACGACAATGATGCGGCCTTCACAGAAAGCGTGAGACAGGCGATGATGTGCATGCTTAACGATGTTCTGTACGAACAACTCCGGTCTTCCGTGAAAAAACATCAGAACTTGTTCTCGATGGACAAGCTCGTGAGTGATTACATTAAAATCTATGACCAAGTCACTTCCTAAGCACGCGAGGAACAAATGTACAGAAAACCATATGTAGTAGGCGTCGACCAAACTCTTGCGCAAGCGGTAGTAGGCAAGCCAGATCAACTGATTCAGTCTGTTGGGCGTAACACCGGAAACATTATCTTTTCTGAGGCGCTGTACAACTGCGTGGAAAACGCAACCCGCGGTAACTTCCAGTTTACGCTGGACGATCTTGAAGGGCACGATTGCATAATATTAGCTGCAGCGAATTGGCTTAACCCGTATGAGGATTTTGGGCCACTCCTTGAGAGACTGGAGAAAACTAAGGTTCCTATCTTTATCATCGGCCTTGGCGCGCAGGCGAAGTCAACCGCTGCTATCCCAGAATTAAAGCCCAACACACGCCGTTTAGTTGAGATAATCGCCGAAAGATCACCTTATTTGTCTGTAAGGGGGCAATTTTCTGCAGAGGTACTCGAACATTATGGCATTACGAACGTCATGGTGACCGGATGCCCATCTCTTCTATTGTGTGGGGATAGGGGACCGCGAATTCGCGCGTTACGCAAAAAGAACCCCAGAAACTGCGTTATATCATCTACCCGGCACCTGATGAACGGAGCAGATCCGTTCCAATTGTATTTGTACCGACAGGCTTTCAAAAAAGATTATTATATTGCTCTTCAATCCGAGCTTGCGGACTATCTAATGATGAGCGATGAATGTAAGCTGAATGAGGAGAATATTCGGACGTTGATGGACGCTTATGGCGCGACCGATCGTGAAGCTCTCAAATCTTATCTCAAAAGGAAAGGCGTGCTATTTTCTTCATTAAGAGAATGGCTCCTTTTTTTGTCGAAGATGGAGTTTTGTCTTGGAACTCGCGTCCATGGAACTATCGCCTCGTTATTAGCGGGCACGCCGGCCACCCTCATTACCCACGACGAAAGAACACGGGAACTGGCGCGATCTATGAACATACCACATTTGGATATGAAGCAAGTTAATACTGATTGCGATTTGACTATAGCAGATTTTTACAGCAAAGAGAAAATGTCGCGTTTCGTCAACGGCTATAAAACGTATAGGGAAAATTTTAGAACGTTTTTTAAGCTCAACGGATTATCTTTAGTGGATCCCAAACCAAGTCTCAGTTACAAACTCAAAGCCTCCGCGAGGGCCATGTTGACCCGTTTTGCGCGGTGGTGAACCCTTAGGCGAAACATTCAGCCGTATCCCGCAACCGCGGCGCGCGCCTATCCTTCTCGGACAGCACCGCGCTGCCCGGCTTGACCGGCCAGGGCAATGCAAGATCAGGATCATCCCACGCGATGCTGCGGTCGAGCTCCGGCGCATAGAATTCGGTCACCTTATAGGCGACCTCCGTATTCGGCTCCAGCGTGCAGAACCCGTGGGCGAAGCCGACCGGCACGTAGAGTTGGAAGCCGTTGGCGGCAGAGAGCTCGACAGCCACATGCTGACCGTAGGTGGGCGAGGAGCGGCGGATATCGACCGCGATGTCGAGAATCGCGCCGCGCACAACCCGCACGAGCTTCGCTTGCGCGCACGGTGGTAGCTGGAAGTGAAGGCCGCGGATGGTGCCCTTTGCCGCCGAAAAGGAGTAATTGTCCTGGACGAAACGGTCAGGGATACCGATCGCAGCAAAATCCCGCGCGTTGTATGTCTCGACAAAGAAACCGCGGTCGTCGCCAAACCGCCGGTTGCTGACCAGTAATGGCCCATCTATTGCCAATCGCCGTGCGGAGTGGTTGCCGCTTTCAACGGCATCGAACTGTTGGATCTGTTCGGTCTCGTTCATCTGGGACTCTGCTCTTTTTCGGTCTTGCCCTAACTGCTTACCTGCCAAGAGGCAACCCTGTGTACGCTAGCGTTTGTGATACTTCCGGCCTTGGCCACCGCCCCACCCCCACTCTACAATCAGGTTTGCATATCAGATAATATTCCTTGCTGTCGACGCGCCGAACGGGGAACGGTGATTGTGAAACAGACACTCGGTATAGTTGTTGTCACCTTCAATAGCGCTGCAGTGATTGACGGCGCATTGCGAAGCATAGATGAAGTCGTCGACTGCATTGTCGTTGATAACGGTAGCTCAGACGAGACTGTGGCCCGCGCCGCAGTGCATGGTGCGCAGATCATCCGTCTCGATACGAACGTTGGGTTTGGTACAGCCTGCAACATTGGCGCAAGGGCTCTCAGCGCTCCCTTCGTGCTCTTCTTGAATCCCGATGCGCGTCTACGCCGGGGCGCGCTCCGCCGCCTCGTTGACGCGGCCATAGAACATCCGAAATGGGCTGCAGTGAATCCGCGGCTCTTAACGAGCCGAGGCGACCATTGGCATCGTCAGAAATCATGCCTCCTCACTTCTGACCCAATGACCGGCTGAAAAGACCGCCGAGCGGGTGCCAGGACATATTCTTGCGGCCGTGTTGGGCGGAGTCTCCGAGACGCGGTGAGACAGAGTGAGACGTGCTGAGGCGCGCCGCTTGAGCTTGAGACGTGTTGAGCCGCTGCGGGTCCTTCCCCATCGAGGTCGACGCCGCGGGGGTCCGCTGATCCCGGCGTTTGAGAATTTTCGGGACTTTTTTCGGAAATTTCCAGGGCTAAGCTCTGTAGCCCAGGACTGCCAAGAATGCCAGGTTTCTGCCAGGTTTACTGCCAAGTTTTTCCAAGCGTAAGTGATTGATTCTCTTAAGAATCCCCCCCCTCCTCCTAAAACTTGGCAGTGATTCCGGGGGTATACCCTCTGATGCGCCTGTTCGTAGGACTCCGCCCTTCGTGGGGTCTCAAAGGATACCCCCTCTGACAAGTTGCCAAGTTTCGGGGTGATATCGGCTAACCTATTGAAGCGTCGAAGTTCTTCGCTCTCAAAACCTGTCAGAAACTTGGCAGTATCCCGTCATAACCTGTCATTGCGATCACAGAGTAACAAAAAACCCCGCCGAAGCGGGGCTGTGTCTATGATTTGAGACCAGTTCGGATCAGATCGTATCCAGTTCTGGAATTCGTTTCATCAGCTCATCTCCAGGGATATATTTTCTGATCTGTCGCGCCGGTCGCAGATAGTTCGAGTCCACGAGGATTGCAAAAGCTTGTTCGGAGAAGGGGCGAACCATCCAGTATCGATCGAAATTTGCTGCGTTGAGAAGTCTAGTGCCTTCATCGCACCACGTTTCCCATCCGCGAGAGGCGATCATGTCTAGGATGAACTGTGCTGCCTTGTAAGAGCACAAGCACTCTTCATCGATGTCTTCAACACTCTTGACCCTGAGAGGTCCGCCTCGCCGCTCTCTCCTGTAAAACCACTCCTTCTCCGCGTCGTTCAACGAATCCCAGGTAATTCGCTTCAACTTTTTACGCAGACCTTCTGATATAGCCATCACTCTGTCTCCCTTACTGCGAAGTACCTCCACGTCTTAGGACCCCGTTTGCCTTTCGTGAGTGTCTTGACGACGTGGAAATCCGTTTCGAGCCGCGACAGCACTTCGTCGCGATCTCGGCGATTGAAGTTGCGGAATTCCGTGTTGTTGCGCTGGAAATCGCGCTCAGTCATACCTTCGGCCTTTGCCTCAAGGAGCTTCTGGTACAGTTCCTCGGCTACCTCGGCGTGTTTCGTCCGCCCAAGGTGCTTCTTGAAAATCTCGCCCATCTCGAAGGCATAATGGAGCACGTAGTCGCGCGCCCATTCGACGTGCTTGCGCTTGACGCAATCGCTTTCGCAGCTCAGCGCCACAATCAACGCCACGCGCATGATGAGTTCTTTCGTGCGCTTGAATAGGTTCTGGAGGCCGAATTGTTTCAGCTCTTTCGAGCGCTCAAGTAGATCCGCCTCGATCTCGCGCAACAGCTTGTGGCTTGCCTCGGTAAACGGCACAAACACCGGCTCCGGCGCGCTTGAGGCGTAGTCGATGGTGTCAAAGTCCTCATCATTTGCCGATGCGTAACTCATCTTCTGAATCCACTCGATAAGCTCCGTTGGCACCGGATGGTTCTTATCGATGCCTGTGCGGCTCATCTGCTCATCTACCGGCGTCTGGGCGATCAGAAAGCGGTTCAAGAAACCGTCGTTTACGTCGGTCATGCCGAGAGAGCTGTAGAAGTGAGTAGGTGCGCTCATCGCCATGAGTGAAAGAGCTGGTCTCTCAATCAGCGATTGCCGCATCTCCTCCATTTGCTGTTTGCTCATCCCGCGCGTGCTGTAGGACTTGTGCGCCACAACGCCGTCGAGCGAGCCGAACAAGGTCATCAGGAACGTTTGAGCCCCTTCATAGAGCGCGTTCCCCGACTTCCGGTTTGCGCTCAGATAGCGCCCAAGCTCGTCAATGATGGCGATATGGCGCGGTCGGTACAGCAGCTCGCCGGAAATTGCCGCTTCGCTGGTGTACTCGCGAGGTCCGACGAACTCGAAACGGTCGGCATCCTTGAGTACCTTCATGATGACGCGGCGCGCGTGCTCCTTACCGCATCCGCTTTCGCCGACGCAGACCAAATAGAGCGAAGTGTAGTTGTCCTCATCGGTCGTATAGTTCCGACCGACGACAACCGAGCCGATGGCGAGCGCCGTTTGAACTGCGAACTGTGGCTGTGGCATCCGCGCCGTCGCGTTGAAGTAATTGACGGCGTGTTGCAGCTTGCCAGGGATGCTCAGCAGATGCTTCGGGATCTTCGCGAAGGGATCGGCATCTTTTGCGGACGTGCTCTTTGTCTCGGGGACATCGCCGATCAGCTCGTCTTCCGCGTCGATCTCCTCGAACCAGCGAACCACGTCGTCGTAATTGACGCTGTTCTGGCGCGCTCTGAAATCTTTAATCAGTGACCGGAGCGTGCGCGGGTTCGGATGATTCCGCTTGAAGCTCCGCCAGTCGGTGAGGTTTCGCTTCCGATTGTACTTCCCCGGTTGCCGCTTCGACCATTCGTCGAAAAGCGGCCATCCCTTCTCTGGCCCGAGCTGATGGTGAAGGGCCATTCCGACCTTGAGCCAATCGTCGCGAGACTCGGCCAAGTCCACCAGCTCGTCGAGCATGTCGCGGATCTCATCTTCGTCAACGTCCTCGACGGGCTCTTTCGTCTCGGGATCGCGATCGTCCTCAATGTCGTCCGTCCCGAAAACATCCTCGATGTGCTCGGCGTCGATCAGCGGAATCCCGAAATCCCAATCGGGCTCGGTGAGCCAGCGGTAGGTGCCGCCCGAGGGATGCTTGGACGGCGGCAAGGCAACCTGTTTGCCGGTGCCGAACAGCTCGATTTCCCACCGGGGACACTTCTTACCATTGACGATGACCGTTTCCTTACTCCGGGCGAGCTTCCGTGAGCGGAATGGCTTCTGCGTTGAAAAGTGGACGTGCAGCGACTTGCCGCCCGAGCCCGATTGCACGGTCGGAAAGCGTTTCCAGTTGATCCCGACGAACAGTTCCCTGAGCTTTTCCGCAGCCTCCTCAAACGCTCCCTCGGGATCATCGGGGTCGCGAATGTCAATGTCGAAGGTGTGCAGATAGTGTCCGTCCCTGAGCTTAGACGGCTCGCCGAGGCGCACGCCGATGTTGAAGCCTGACTCCCACCAGCGTCTAACCTGGCTGTAGCTCGGGACCGGCGCGCTGGTCCAATCGGGATCAACCGGAGCTTTGGAGCGTTTGCGAAGCTTCACGCAAGCGAAGCCCTCTCGGACTCCGCGCTTTAGCTCATCCAACATAGCGGGGGTTCCCCCTTGTTATTGGCTTAGGTCCGATCTGTCGTCAGGGAAGATCAACGAAGGAGAACAGCATCTCTCGCGTGAGTGTAGAGCCTGGGAGATTGACGAGCTTGTTGACCTAGTTTGAGGGAATGCGACCGCGGATCGGCCGCCAGCCAATCGGCCGTCGTGAAAACCCAAGCGAGAGAGAGAGCGACTTTTCCGCAACTCACGATGCCCTCCTTCTTCTGGAGATTCGGCAAGCGCCTCGTAAGCAGGTCGCCTGATGAACCTCCTTGCACAACCTCAACCAAGCAATCACCGAGGGCTCTTATAGATTGACACGTTTCTCGTGCCAATACCCTTTTTAAGGGCAATGCCATTATGCTTAATCTCTCCCCATGTTCACTATGAAAGCCGTCAAGGCGGATGAACCAAGTGTTCGCAAGAAAGCGCATGCCCATTCCCAATGGCGCCCAAGTGTTAGGCCGATTTGCGAATGGAGGGCCGACTTGAAGCGAAATTTCACCCAATGTCTCGATAGCCGGCCGAACGTTCAACTCTAACCCATATGTCACGTTGCAGTTGACACAACACCCTCTTCTAGGCAATACTCGATGTTGCTGGTTTTCTACAGAGGTCGGCATGAGATACAAGGAGGATGCACCCCACGCGGCGTTTGCGAAGCGCCTCAATCAAGTCTTTGACGAAAGTCGTCTCTTGCCGGGTTTCAACCAAGGTCGGTACACGTGGATTAGAGACCAGCTTGCAATGAAGTACGGCGTGGAAGTTACCCGCGAGACGGTTCGGAAGTGGGTCAGCGGTGAGACGGTTCCCCGCAACGAGAAGCTCCGCGCACTTGCAAAACTGTTCGATGTCGATGAGGGTTGGCTAGCCTTTGGTGTCCGGTCGGACGTGGACCTTCGACAACAACCGGATAGGATCCTGGCCGATAGCGGCGCGGTCAGCCTCGTTGCCGGTCTCATACAGATGGCGGGCGGAACGTGCGCCCTGCCCGAGCCTGGGGACAACAAGAACGAGTTCGTTGACCTCTACGCCATCATCGGGCGTCGGCAGCGCATGATCGCCGTCAGGCTCGGGGATGAGGTCGCGACCGGCAAGTACAGATTCTCGGTCCCGAATGAATTCGAGCAGTGCGTGAACGTCGGGGTCGTCAGGACCGACTTCGCGTGCTTCGACCTACTCCTCCTCTCTCACACTCAGATCAAGAGCTACGGCGACCGCCGCGGCCCCCATGTCGATGTTACAGCGACAAAGCGTGAGAAGGGTTGGATGATCGGTCGTTCGCCCGTCCTCAAGATCACCGATTTCAACGCCGACCTATCGCGGGAAGGATGACCTTCCCGCGCTGTTGGTATTCTTGTTGGTATCACCCTGCGGATACTTGAAAAAATATCAGAGTTTCCAAGATGTTAGACCTAAGAACCGAATCCTACCCGCGGAGCCATTTCTGCTTCAGAGCATTTCAGCCCATTCCAAATCGAGCCAACCCAGCTTTCGGGCACCCTGTCTCGGGACGTCTCAGCTCGTTTCCCGAGCGCAGCAATATGTTGGTTTCGGTAGCTAATATCGGGGGGCAGTGAGATGGCCCCCACGGATCTCAGGTTCCAACAGCACGCCCAACATCCAGCTCCACGAGCTTAGCAACGCCAGCGGCTGTACCTGCAGGTACAGCCAATAGCACGAAGGTTTAGAGGCTGGCTTACCGTTTCTTGGGCGAGCAAAAGAGGTTGGCCATCGGGTCCGTTGAGGACACTCGATCCATTATCAGGACCAGCGCGATTAGCACCGAACTCAAACAAAGTACGGCGAGAAAGCCTTGGCGGGGGGCAGACAAACTGATGGCGCCGCCCAAGACCGATCCCAGGGCATACCCGACCTCAAAACTTGTGTTGAGTACGCCGGAGGCTGATCCAATTTCGCGATGCTCAACGTGCTCAAGGGTGCGATAGTTGATCGTCGGCTGAACAAAACCCATGCCGATTCCCGTCAGAACGACACTGGGTACAACGGCCCAGACGGACGTTTGCGCGTCGATCGATAAGGCTACGAAAGCCAGCGAAGCATATGCCGCCAAGAGCAGGATGCCCCCGATAGCTATCAGGCGATGACCGACGCGCGCAGTGAGTCGCCCGACTGTCGTTGATGTCAGGGAAAACGCCAGCGCTAGGGGCCCGAAGAGCAGACCTGAGACAAGGGCGGAGTGACCGAGACCC
>Ga0310836_101156_pt1 | contig 16291 bp, 19 predicted proteins | sample SM_ome_4_FD_201310 | JGI IMG/M metagenome (GOLD analysis project Ga0310836, IMG submission 201310) | Sorghum-adapted microbial communities enriched on stacked mutant (SM) sorghum from Joint BioEnergy Institute, Emeryville, California... ... | reverse complement strand
ACCTTCGACAAGAGGCTTGCAGTGTCCTGTTTATTTTGCGAAAAATTAGCAGCTTTCTGTGACTGAAAAAACCTGTCACGACGCGGATCTTTCACCTTTTGACAACGGTACTTTCCGATTTCATGTTGAAGATTTTTAGAGAGGCGAGAAATAGAAGAATAAAGACGATTAGAAGAATTACACCCCATCCAAGAGTAATAGAGCAGTATTTATCAAAAGAGCAAACAGTTATATCTGTACTAGAGGTCCAACCTTCATTTTTTAAGCCGGTAGATCATGTAATAGATATTCCCATCACTCCTTCAATTGAAGGATTACATGCAGTATTACTTGTTGGTTATGGTAAACGAAATGATGGATTGCCTTATTTCATTATTCGGAATAGCTGGGGAACTCGATGGGGAATATCCGGATATGCATATTTAACATATCAATACTTCTTGAAGTTTCAAAAAGAAGCATGGGTAATGATTAGCTAGGGCTTTAGGAGGAGTATTAATGAACCATGTGATTCGTGGTAAGAGCATTACTGAAGCATGGACAAAGTCTATTTTGTTTCTGTTACAAAATGGAAGAGAAGAATACAACTTAATTGTAGAGATTGAGAACCCAATCCAAGATTGCTTAGAAACTAGGAGACGCATAGACGAAATATTAGAGGAGCTCTCATTTCAAACCATTGAAGAGGTTGCGAATACCATATTTCCAATTCATTTGCTATCCGGTAATCGATCTAGAGATGAGTTTTATCAAAGATTTTATAGAGTTTACCCCAAACTAAAAAGAGTGCATGATAACCGTAAAGGTACATATTTTGGACGCCTTGTTGGTTGGGGGTATATTAATCTTGAAAACCCAGGATTTAATCAGATCGAAAATGTAATTGAAAAGCTGGAACGTCAAAAAAGAAGCAAACGTCGATTACGTAATATTTATGAGATGTCAATCTATAGCCCGAAACATGATCATCTAAACACCATGGGCTTCCCTTGCATGAGTTTTATAAGTTTGAAAATTAGGAACGATTGTCTTGATTTAGTTGCAGTATACCGTAATCAACATTTTATTAGAAAGGCATATGGTAATTATCTCGGGCTGGGGAGACTTCATCATTATATTTGTGAACATTCTGGATTTAAAATTGGAAAATTAACTTGTATTGCAACACACGCAGAATTGGAATCAGTAAAGAAACAAAAGATTCTACATTTAGTACAAATAGCTAGATCACATGAGCAAATGCAAGCGTCCTTAGGGTGAATACGATTGAGTGAAAGTTCACTAAGTCCCAAAATACAGTACATTGGGGATTCAATTATTGTAGGTTATATGGTTCAAGGATGTTTGGAATTTGTCCACCACCTATCTGAAGAAGAACTTAAGGTCTGGAATAATGAAAAAAAGTATAGAGCATTTAATGTTGATTGGCTTGCCGGACGAGCAGCAGCAAAACTTGCAGTTCAAAAATTTTTTTATAATAGAGGAGTCAAGTTCACTAGCTTATCTTCGATTACAATAAATAACAATCAATATGGTGCGCCGTATGTTTCCGATTGTCCGGTTAAATGTAAAAATCTCTTGTTAACAATTTCTCATTCCTTTGGATGTGGCGTTGCATTTTGTACAGATTCTTGTTTGGCTATTGGTTGTGATATTGAAGTAATCAAAAAACGAAACAAAATTATGCGCTACTTCCTTTCACCGTATGAACAAAAATGTTGGAACGAGCACTTTCTTTCTAACCAGTATGAAATAGTACAAACAATAGCATGGGCCGCAAAAGAAGCATCAATAAAATGTATTTATAATGCATTAATTATTCCAGATATAGAAGTAACGCAGATAGAAGTGATTCCGACCACAAGGGAGTCATTTGGATTTCGATTTTCATTTAGACATATCCAAGGTGAAGGGATATGGACTATTCATGACAAGTACATCCTTACACTTGCAAAAGTTAATTAATCGAGCGTTTTGCAGTAATCCGAGGCCTTGATCTGTAAGGATTTTCGGACATAAAAAAGGGACTTCACCCCTACTTGGAGAAGTTTTCAAGTGACCAAACAAGAAAACCCAAAGGGAGTGAAGTCGCTATGTATATTCTCCAAGAAAGCTTGTTTTCCTTCAATTGCTAATAATGCAGTCGAAAGATCGAATACCGATCTTTTTTGGCTCACTGGATCTCAGACCCTATGCCAAGGAATTAAGAAGCCGTTCACCCCGAGGCGCCGACGGACATTGCAGACAGGGCATTTTACGTGCGCTTCTGGCCGCCCCTCTTGAAGGAATCGATACCTATACGGCCTTGCATCATCGGTTGAGCACGGACCTTCGGTTCCGCTATCAATGCGGACTTTCGCTTGATCGGGAAGCCCCATCCATCTCCACACTCAGCCGTGTGTTTGCCGACATCACGAAAAAGGAACTGGCCAAGCGGCTGTTTGAGGATCTGGTTGCCCACCTCAGGGAAGAAGGCATTCTGTTTGGCAGCCACGTGGCGATTGACAGCACCGCCATCCGTGCTTACGAGAGAAAGCAACCCAAGCGAAATAGCGAGCAGACCGGCAATGCCAACTGGGGAGCGAAACTCGATTCGTTCGGCAACAAGATCACCTGGTTTGGTTACAAGCTCCATCTGGCTGTCGATACGAAAAGCGAATTGCCGCTTGCGCTGGAAGTCACGCCTGCGCATGTCAATGACGGAGAAAAGGCGCCGGGCCTGATGGAACAAGTCGCATCCAGAGCCGCTCCGAGGTTTTTCATGCTGGACGCAGGCTATGATCAGTTGAAGGTTTACGAGGCGGCGCGAAACGTCAAGGCTCAAGCCATCATTCCGCTCAACCTCAGGCGCGAACAGGAACCGCCTGCCGGCATGCGGTCCGATGGGACGCCATGCTGTTCCATGGGCTATGCCATGACGTACTGGGGAGCGGACGGCGATACGCTCAAGTTTCGCTGTCCGCACGCAACCGGCAAAGTCGACTGCCCGCTTGGCATGGCCGCCTGCTCGTCTTCGAATGATGGCATGGTCGTGAAAGTGGACGTCAAGGAAGACCTCCGGCGGTACTGCCATCCACATCGGGATACCAAACGCTGGAAAGCACTTTACAATGAGCGAACGAGCGTTGAGCGCCGCAATGCGCGACTGAAATACTCTTTGACAGCAGATGCCTTGCATGTGCGCGGGATCGAGAAAGTGACAACTCACCTGGATCTGAACGCCATCGTTCTGCTTGCATCTGCAATAGCCGCATCTCGTTCAGCAAACGCGGTCGCGTAAAAACGGGCGTTTTCCGAAAATTCTGCAGGTCTGCCCATTTGCATAACCAATATATTCCCATCGCATAAATTCAAAAGTTCAAGAGAGAAATTACAAGCTGTTGATCGAAGATTCGCTATGAAGCTAACTCCGAAACGAAATTATGCAAAAGGCTCATATTACTGGTACATATATTGACTCGATCATGTCAGATCTTCTTTGGTCGTGGCTTCGTATTGTTTTACCCGCACCGTCTTGAGCGCCGCGCTCCAGGAGATGAGCTGATCCAGCATCTCGTTCACGGTCTTCTGATGCAGCTCGGCCGGCTTGAAGGTGGTGAAGTTTTCGAAGTCGTGGAACAGGGACAGCGTCGGATGCGTCCGCACGTCCGCAATCATCAATTCACCCAATATGCCGCGCAGATGTTCCGCCGCGCGCGCGCCGCCGGTGGAACCATAGCTGACGATGCCCGCCGCCTTGTTGTTCCACGCCTCGCGGGCGAGGTCAAGCGCGTTCTTCAGCGCTCCCGTGATGCTGTGATTGTATTCCTGCACGATGAAAACAAACCCGTCGAGGCTGAACAGTTTCTCGTTCCATGCCGCAATGGCGGGGTCGGAATCGTCGGTCGTGCCGAGGAACGGCAGATTGTAGTCGGCGGTGTCCATGATCTCCTAATGCGTGTCGCCGCGCTTGTCGGAGATGCTTTTCACCCGGTTGCCCGCCTGCGGACTCACCCTTTGGCAGGCAGTCATCCGGAAAAAAGGAAGGAATAAACGAAAAATGTAAAAATATATTGAAAACCGAAGACTGAATCGGTTATAATGGGAACATATATTCCCGTCAAGGAAGTTGAGTCCATGAAAGCCATCCGTGACCCGGTACATAACATTATATATTTCAATAAGGATGAGGATGCCTTCCTCCTGGAATTGATGGATACGCGGGAGTTTCAAAGGTTGAGGCATATCAAACAGCTTGGACTTTCATCGTTTACATATCCCGGAGCGGAGCATACACGGTTTGCCCATTCGATCGGCGTCACCCATTTGATGAAAAGATTTGTCGACAAAATATACAGTTTGAAAGAAGAGCGGGTAAAGAAGTACATTGACGAATTGGCCGATTATCGCAAGCAATTGTTGGCGGCGGCATTGTTGCATGATGTGGGACATGGACCATTTTCGCACGCGCTCGAGAACACAACCGGAATAAAGCACGAGCGATGGACGGTAGAGATCATAAATGGCGATACCGAGGTCAACGGTGTTTTGCGCAAGCACGGTATTGATCCTGCCGAGATTACGGACATCATTCAGCGAACGCATCGTTCAAAGGCGGTCGTCAAGTTGCTTTCCAGCCAGCTTGATGCTGACCGGGTTGATTATTTGCTGAGGGATTCCAGGATGACCGGGGCGGGTTACGGCTCCTTTGATCTTGAATGGTTGATCAATGTATTGCGCATCGGAGAGCATTACGGCGTGGTCGAAGTCGGATTGGACCTGAATAAAGGGCTGAGCATCGCGGAAGATTTTGTCATGGCACGTTACTATATGTACAAGAATGTCTATTTTCATAAGACAACACGAAGCGCCGAGCTGATTGTGGACCGAATTTTCAAGAGAGCCATGGAGTTGTTTCACGCGAAGGACGTTCAGCTCAATTTGCCTGAAGATTTGGCGGCTGTTCTTGGATGTAACGGGCAAACAGACAAAGCGCTCGGACATTACCTCAATCTCACCGATCATTCCGCCTGGCATTGCTTCTATCTTTGGCGCAACCATCCTGACGAGATCCTGAGTGATTTGTGCAACCGGATGCTGAAGCGGGATTTCTTCAAAGTGGTACCGATGAAAGCACGGTATGATTCGGATACATGGAAGAAAATCATCAGTTGGTTCGGCGATCGAGAGTTGCACAAGGATTATTATTTGGCAGAAGATGATGCAACAAGCAGTACGTATAAGGACACCTATATTCTCCAAAAACCCCGGTCTGATGAAAAGGAAGATGAACGCGAAGCTTCCGAATATATTTTGTTGTTTGACCATAAAGGAAACGGGACAGAACTGTCGAAAGTTTCGGATATCATTAATGCGATTCGAATCAAACCATTATCGATTCACCGAGTGTACTTGCCGAAAGATTATATAACCAGCATTTTTGGAGGGTGAAACGGATGTTCGAAGCGGCCGGCAGTGTGCTGAGCATTTTTTCCATAGTCGGAAAGGTGCATGGGCGAAAGAAAGTTCAGAAGATGGTTCATTTGTTGAAAGTGGCCGGTGCACGAATGCCTTTCAAATATGAATACCATCACTACGGACCTTACTCTGCTGCACTGCAGGCGGAGTTGAACGATCTGGACCGAGAAGGCTATCTTCATGAGTCGATCGAAGATGAAACCTATGTATACGAGATTACAGACAAGGGACGGAAATTCAAGGAACAGCTTGAGCAGTTCGGAATAAAGGTTGAGATTGATAGAGAATTGGTAAAGTCTATGGCGCGGAAGAGTTCACAGTTTCTTGAGATGGTCAGCACATACGCTTATCTGATTGATGCCGGTTATAAACCTGATGAAGCAAGAGATAAGGCGCTCAAATTGAAAGACCACCTGAGAGACTTTTTGGATGAGGCGATCTCTTTTTACAACGGGAATATCGTTTCCCGTTCAAAGACTTTCGAATGATCATGCAGTTCAGCCCGACCGTGCTTGGTCGGGCATTATTTAGCTGTCGAACCTCCCCTGTCCTCACCCCTTGAGCCGCTCCGCCTCCCGCGCCAGCACCTGGATCGATCGTTCGAGATAATCGAGGATCACCCGCAGTTCTTCCGCGCTGTAGCGGGAGAACAGCTCCGTCATCGCCTCGCCGAGAGGGATGAAAATTTCCCCGAGCGGCTGGAAATTGTCCGGGACCGGCTCGACGTAGACGATGCGCAGGTCGTTCGGGTCCTTCGCCCGGCGGACGAAGCCGGCTTTCTCCAGCCGGTTGATCACGCTGGTAATGGCGCCGGTCGTCAGCCCCGTGAGCTCGGCGAGCTGCCCGGCCGTCGCCCGGCCCATCCCAAGCACAATGTCGAGGCATTTGTGGTCGGTGATGTTGAGGCCGAGATATTTGGCTGCCGCCTGGTGGAAGAAGATGGTCTGGGTCGACAGTCTTTTCGAAGCTTCCAGCAGGGCGTTGAGCAGTTCCGGCCGAGCCGGCTCGCGTTGGTTCATGGACCAATCATCCTCCGATCATGGCATGCTGACCCCGACCAGAGTCCGGGTTCAATATCAGCCCCCGGCCGGTGTTGACAATCCGCTCGTTCCGCGTAAGATGGAGTTAGGTATCTTAATAATTAAGATATACCAAACCTTCACCGGATGCAAATCCTACAACCTGCGGCCCAATATCTTAATCTTTAAGATAACTGCCGAGTTGACTACATTTCCGAGGAGGAGAAAGACACAATGAAGAACAAGAAGGCGATCATCATCGGCTGCGGCATCGCCGGGCCCGCCGTCGCGATGTTTCTGAAGCGGGCGGGATACGAGCCGCACATCTACGAGGTGCAACCGGAGCATGACGACTACACCGGCCTGTTCCTGAACGTGGCGCGCAACGGCATGCGCATCCTGCGCGAGCTGGGCGTGGACGGCCTGATCCGCGAGGAAGGCATCGAGCTGCGCGCGATGAGCTTCCACAGTGGCAGGGGCAAATGGCTGGGCAAGATCGAAGATCCGTCCGGCGAGCCGCAAGGGTTCACGGTCAAGCGGGGCTTCCTGCACAAAGTGCTGCGCGAGGCGGCTCAGCGAGAGGGCATTCCGATCGCATTCGGCAAGCGGCTGGCCGACCTCAAGTTCATGGGCAGCCGGGTGACCGCCATCTTCGAAGACGGTTCGTCCGCGGAAGGCGATCTGCTCATCGGCTGCGATGGCATCCATTCGCGCACGCGCCGGCTGATTCTGCCCGACGCTCCGGACCCGGACTACACGGGCCTGATCAGCTTTGGCGGTTACGCGCGCGGCCCCAAGCTGCCGCACGAACCGGCCCAGCACATGGTGTTCGGGAAGAAGGCATTCTTCGGCTATCTGGTCAAGTCCGACGGCGAAATCTATTGGTTCGGCAATCTCGATTATCCGGGCAAGCCGACGCGCAAGGAATTGCAGTCGATCCCGCAGGCGGAGTGGCGCCGGGTGATCGGCGATCTGTACCGCCACGAAATTCATCCGGTTCCGGACATCATCCGGGCGACGGAGAGCGAGATCGGCGTCTATCCGATCTACGACCTGATGTTCGTCTCTTCCTGGTACAAGGGGCCGGTCGTGCTGATCGGCGACGCGATCCACGCGACCTCGCCCAACGCGGGGCAGGGGGCGTCGATGGCGCTTGAGGACGCATTGGTGCTCGCAAAATGCATCCGGGACAACCGCAACCCGGAAGCCGCGTTCCGGCAGTTCGAGCTGCTGCGCCGGGTACGGGTGGAGAAGATCGTCAAGTACTCGCGCATCATCGGCCGGCGCAAACACGCGACGAACCCGGTGCAGGTATTCTTCCGCGATCTGATGCTCCCGTTCTTCCTGAAGCAGGCGAGCCGCCAATCCAGCGCCTGGCTGTACGATTATCGCGTGGACTGGCACGACAGGGCGACGGTGTGACGAACTTCCGGAGGAGGCGGCGCGTTGTTCGAAACATTTTACGGTCTGAAAATGTTGCTGCTGATGGGCGCTGGTGAGCCTGTGAACATCATCGAACTGAACATCCCGTTCGAGTTCGGCGGCCGGTCCGACGCGATCCACCCCAGCCTGATCGCGGCGGAGGATGCGCTCGCGCTGGTCGATGCCGGGTATCCGGGCTTTCTGCCGCTGATCGAGCGGGAGATCGCGAGTCACGGGTACAATGCGGGGGATCTGACCCACATTATCGTGACGCATTATGACGACGATCATATCGGGACGCTGCACGATTTCAAGGCCAAATATCCGCGCATCCGGATCGTGGCGGGCGAGCGGGAAGCGGATGCGATCGGCGGGAAGCGGAAGGCCGAGCGGCTGATTCAGGCCGAATACCTGCTGGAACAGCTGACCGGGGATGAGCGGGAGTTCGGGCTGTGTTCATCCGGCAATTGGAAAGCCTGAAACACGTGCCCGTCGACGAAACGGTGCGGGACGGCGACCTGCTGTTCTCCGGCAGGTGCCGCGTCATCGCGACGCCCGGCCATACGCCCGGGCACATCTCCCTGCACATTCCCGAGCTGGACAGCGTCGTTACCGGCGACGCGGCGGTGAACGAGAACGGCCGGCTCGCCGTCGCCAATCCGCAGTTCTGTCTCGACCCGGCGGGTGCGGAACAGTCGCTCAGGAAGCTGGAAGATTTGCGCGCGGCACATTATTTTTGCTATCACGGCGGGAAATTGGATATGGGGTAAAAAAATCGTCCCTCGGCCAACGTTGTGCGGCCGGGGGACGGTTTTCATCAAAGCGGCGCGCATTCCTCATCCCGGATTGTGGCGATCGGGTGCAGGAAAGCGTGATCGAACCGCTCGAGCGGAAGGCCTTCTCTCACCTTGCGCGGCCAATTAGGATTGACGAGGGCGCTCGTTCCGATCGCCGCCAGATCGGCGTCGCCATTCGCGAGCAGCCGCTCCGCCTGTTCGGGACCGCCCAGCTTGCCGTTGGCGATGACGGGCAGGCCGCCAAACGTCTTGGCCAGCGCGGCCAGCGTCGGTCCGGCGTCCCCGAAGGCCGGACGGAACGCCTTGTACTCGGTCGTATGGATATAGTCGGCTTTCGCCGCCGCGAGCGCCGGGAAAATGATCCTGGCATCTTCGACGCCTTTGCGCCACTTGTGCTCGAAGTCGTTCACCTTGCCCTGGGAAATGCGGACGCCGACGACGAAGTCCGGTCCGACCGCGCGCCGGATCGCTCCCAGCACGTTCACGGTCAGGCGGACGCGATTGGCGGCAGGTCCGCCGTATTCGTCCATCCGGAGGTTGATCCCCTCGCTCAGAAACTGGTCCAGCAAATAGCCGTTCGCTGCATGCACCTCCACGCCGTCAAATCCGGCCTGCTTTGCCCGCAGCGCAGCTGCCACGAACCCCTCGATGACGGCGTCGATGTCCTCGCGCGTCATTTCGCGGGGGATGTTGAACTCGCCGCTGCCGCCGTGCTCTTCCAGCTGCCGGCCCTTCGGCCGCACCGCCGAAGGCGCAATCGACTCCCGCACGAACCGGTTGTACTGCACCAGCGCGCCGGCATGCATCAACTGGCAGATGATCCGGCCGCCCGCGCGATGCACCGCGTCGACCACCGGCCGCCACGAAGCCGCCTGCTCCTCGTTGGCGATGCCGGGCTGGTTCGCGTACGCCTGGCTGTACGCCAGGTCGGGGTACGCGCCCTCCGTAATGATCAGGCCGAACCAAGCGGAATGGTGGTTGCGATTGTATTGTAATGCCGCGGATCCATATCATAAAATGATGAGTATAGATGGATGTATCAATAATTTTGATGCCGGGGTGGTGAGGTGCCGATGGAGCTGACGGATCTGAAGGTTTTTCTGGCGGTGGCCGAGGAAGGCAGCGTGTCCGGCGCCGCCCGGAGACTGGACTATGTGCAGTCGAACGTGACGACCCGGTTGCGGAAGCTGGAGTCGGAGCTGGGCGCCCCGCTGTTCCACCGGCATCCGAAAGGCGTCGTGCTGTCGGAGCGGGGGGTTATTTTCCGCGAGTATGCCCTGAAAATTCTGCAGCTGGCGGACGATGCGGTCAAGGCGGTGCGGGAGACGGAAGAGCCGCGCGGCACGCTCGCGATCGGCGTCGTCGAGACGGTCGCTTCGGCGGGGCTGCTGCGCGTGCTGTCCGATTTTCAGACCCGATACCCGCAAGTTTCGCTCTCGCTGGTGACGGGAACTTCACCGAGTCTGCGCGAGAAGGTGCTGAATTATGAACTGGACGGAGCTTTCGTCACGGGGGATACCGGCTCGCCGCTGCTGATCCCCGAGTATGAAATCCGGGACGTCGTCGGACTGGTGACAGGAATCGGATCGGGGGATGCGCCTGATCTGTCCCGAGCGACGTGGGTGGTGTTTCCGCCGGGATGCCCGTTCCGCGCCCTGACGGAAGCCTGGCTGGAAAGCGAAGGCTCAAAGCCGGCGCAAGTGATCGAGACCGCCACGCTCGAGACGATGCTGGGCTGCGTGCGGTCCGGCCTGGGGGCGACGCTGCTGCCCGTATCCTCGCTGCCGAAGGAAGACGGACAGCTCCGCGTGCTGCCCGTCCCCGAGGCGTACCGGTACATGACCACCCGGCTGGTCCGGCGAAAGGACCGGTTCGTCAGCAAGGCCTTCACCGCTTTCGTCGAGCGGCTCAGGGCGCACGGATTCGGCGTGCGGGAAGGGGAAGCCGGCGACGGGGATCATGCGGGTCTGGCCGGCTGAAGCGGGAATCATTTTTCTCCCGTCAGCAGCTCTTCAATCGAAACGGGGAACAGCGGCTTAATGAGTTCGTAAACGGCTTTGGCGTATTCCCGGATCTCCTTCTGCGCGTCGTGCTCCGACCGCTGCGCCAGAAAATGGGACACGGCCTGCAGCGACGCGGTCCAGTACCAACGGACATACCTGCCGTATGGGGGAAGGAAGAGCCGGGCCTGTTCCGCGCAGACGCCGGATGCCAGCGCCTTCTCGTACAGGGCGATTCCCTGCTCCACGTCTTCCATCAGCTCTTTCGTGAACGCCTCGCCCGCATCCGCGGGAACGGGGTCGCCGCTGCCCTGTTTGGCGTTTTCGGGCTTGGATCTCCATTCATCCGCCGCCGGAATGTAGAACACGGGCTCTTCCGTGATATACCGCCGGCTGGATTCGTTCCAGGCTTCCAGACTGTCTCCGGTGCCTTCCTGATGCGCGGAGCCGACGACATGCGCGTTGACGCGCATTCCGCCGCCCGGTATGATGGGGTAAAATCTTCGGTTTGAAATGGGGAACGCGCATGTCCTCCTGGGTGAAAATGGCGCTGTTCGTCCTGGTTACCGCGGTGCTGACCCGGCTGCTTCCGTTCTCGGAGTTCTTCCGCAATGTCTACACGCTGGTGCACGAGATGGCCCACGCCGTCGCGACGCTGCTTCTCTCCGGCAGCGTCCTGTACATCCATCTGTACGCCGACCAGAGCGGCGTCACGCACTCGCTGATCCAGGCCGGCTGGCGGTCGGTCGTGATCTCTCTCGCCGGATATACCGGCGCCGCCCTGTTCGCCTGGCTGCTGTTCCGCCTGCAGGCGGGCGGGCGCGAGAAGACGGGGCTGCTCATCGTCGCCGTCATCGCGGCTCTGGGGCTGATCCTGTTCGTCCGCAACGGGTACGGCATGGCATGGTGCGCGGGCTTTGCGGCGATCACTCTGCTGATCTGCCTGCTGGCCCCGGGTTGGCTGCGCGTCTTCTACGCCTCGCTCGTCGCGTTCATCTGCCTCGTGGAGTCGGTCATCAGCTCCGTTACGATCCTCGCGCTCTCGATCATGGAACCGGCGGCGGCCGGAGACGCGACGAATCTGAGCGCGGCGACCCCCGTTCCCGCGGTCGTGTGGGGAGCGTACTTCGCCTGGGTTGCCCTCTGGTGTGCGAAAAATGCGACCACACTCCTGTTCCGCTCGATCTGGAGCCGGCGCGCCGGGGAAGGCCGCCAGCCGGAGAATTTCCCGATGTAGAGCCGGTCAGGCCGGCCAGTCGGGGAACCTCCCGCTGCAGAGCCGGTCAGGCCCGCACGGCACGGCCGGCCGCAATCCGCCGCACAATCGCCTCCGCATCCTTCCCGACGCCGCCGATGAGCGCGGAATTGCGCGACGTCTGCCACGGCAGTCCGACGTAATACAGGCCTTTGACCGGGCTGACGCCCCGCTCGTGCAGCGGCTTGCCCTCTTCGTTCAGGGCGCCCGGGATCCGCAGCCAGCCGTAATCGGACCGGAATCCGGTCGCCCAGATGACGTTGTCCGCTTCCACTGCCGTGCCGTCCCCGAAATGGACGGTCCGTCCCTCGACACGGACGGCTTTCGGCTTGAGCGCGATCCGCCGCGCGGCGAGGAGACGCTTCAGCTCGAAGCCGAACACGGGGTCGGGCCGCTGCCGCACCTTCCGGCCGATGCGCGAATCGGATGGCGCGTTCAGAACGCCCAGCGCATCGAACCACCAGAAGGCGCTTTTCCCGAAGAGGGTGAGCGGAAGAAACGTCATCCGGTGCGCCGCGGACAAGACGACCCGATGGTTTGCGGCGAGCTCCGCCGCGATCTGCGCGCCGGAATTGCCGCCGCCGACGACGAGCGCCGTGCCCGGCCGCAGATCGGCCGGATTGCGGTAATGCGCCGAATGCATCTGGACGACGCCGGGGTCAAGCTGCCGCGCCATCGGCGGAATCCACGGCACCTGGAACGGCCCCGTCGCGCCGATCACATGCCGGGCGGTGAAAGCGCCCCGGGTCGTCTCCGCCGCAAATTCGCCGCCCGCTTGCCCCAGCGCCAGCACTTCGGTCTCCAGCCGGATGTTCAGTTGATGATCTTCCGCATATTGCCTGAGCGCCGCGGCGATCTCGTCCTTCACCGGGAAGCCGTCCGGATCGCCGGCCAGCCGCATGCCCGGCAGCCCGCTGTAACTCCGAGGCGTGAACAGCGTGAGCGAATCGTATCGCCGCTTCCACACTTCGCCGACTTCCTTGCCCTTGTCAAGCACCAGATACGGGATGTTGCGCCGGGAGAGCAAAAACGCGACCGCCAGCCCGGCTTGCCCGCCTCCGATGATCAATACGTCCGTGTGCATCCTATTCGCCTCGCGATCTATATATGAACAATTAATCATATATTATAGGTAACAAGATCGCGGCGAATTGTCAATGCCAAGAAAAAAACCGCACGCGGATCGTGCGGGTTGCCGGCATTATCCGGTTGCGCGCCGTCTTCCTTCGCGCAGCGTCCGGCTCCACCAGAGCAGGTCGTCGAGCACCGCTTGCAGTCTCGCGGCATCCTCGTCGCCGCCCTGATATTGATCCTGCTCGAATTTCTTGTGCACGTTGAAGAGATGAAGCGCGCTGCCCAGCGGCGCCATGTTCAGCTCGATCAGCACGAGCCGCAGTTGCTCGACCGCGCGGATGCCGCCGGACGGGCCGTACCCGATGAAGCTTGCCGGTTTGCGTCCCCATTCCGCGTACAGGTAGTCGAGCGCGTTTTTCAGCGCGGAGGGGAAGCTGTGGTTGTACTCCGGGCACAGGAACAGGTAGCCGTCCGCCTTGCCGATCGTCTCCGCCCAGCGCCGCTGCAGCGGGTCTGCGTATTCGCCCATGGCCGGCGGCTTCGCGAGGCTGAACACCGGGAAGTTCCAATCTTTAAGGTCGACCAGCTCGACGGTGATGTCCTGCCTCGCCGCGGCGATACGATGGGCCCATTCCCCGATCGCCCGGCCTCTTCGCCCTTCCCGGATGCTGCCGACGATAATCTGGATATGCAAGTCGTACATCTCCTCTCAAACGGGTGTGTCAGTCGATCGTCAGGACGATCTTGCCGCGGCCGCGCCGGGTTTCGATCAGCCGGTGGGCCTCGCCGGCCTGCTCCAGCGGGAACGTCTGCCGGATCAGGATGCGAAGCTTGCCCTGCTCGTAAAGCTCGACCAGCTCGGCGAGCCGGGAAGCGCTGCGCGCGGCGCGGACGACGGCGAGGCCGTGCGCTTCGATCAGCTCGGGAGCGGCGAAGGTGCAGACGCGGCTCCGGTCGCGCACCAGCTCGAGCGAAGCCAGCACCGCTTCCGCTCCGGCCGTGTCGAACGCGGCATCGACGCCGTCCGGCGCGATGGCGCGGACCCGATCGACGAGGCCTTCGCCGTAGGTCAACGGAATGGCGCCCAGCGAGCGCAGAAAGTCGTGGTTGTATTCGCTGGCCGTTCCGATGACGGTGCCGGCACCCCAAGCCTTGGCGAGCTGCAAGGCGATGGAGCCGAGCATGCCGGCCGCGCCGTGGATCAGGATCGTATCGCCTTCGCGCACGCCGATCGCCATGAGTCCCATATGGGCGCCCTGCCCGTTGCCGCTCAGGCCGCCGGCCACGTCCCAGGGCATCGTATTCGGCTTATGCACGATCTGGTCCGCGCTCACCGCCACATATTCGGCATAGCAGTTCAGGGTGTTGAACCCGAGCACCTCGTCGCCGACCCGAAACCCGGTTACGCCTTCCCCGACCTGGTCGATGACACCGGCGAACTCGTTGCCCGGAATTTGCGGAAAACGGACCTCGACATTCCCCGGAAACTGCCCGCTGCGCACGCCGGTGTCGAAATGCTGCACGCCCGCCGCCTTCACCCGCACCCTCACCTGGCCCGGGCCGGCCGCGGGCTCGGGCAGATCCATCAGCTCCATCACTTCCGGGCCGCCGAACGATGCGAATGCGGCTGCCTTCATCGTTGATCCCTCATTTCCTGTTCGTTTCTTGTCGGCAATAGTTTATAATGAAAAAGGAATAAACAAAAATATATATTCTTATATACTTTCCATATACCATGATATATGATCGGGGAGGAGATCGCATGGAGCTGCTGCGGCTTCAATATTTTCGCACCGTGGCCCGCATGGAGCACATGACGCGCGCGGCGCGGGAGCTGCGAATCGCGCAGCCCGCGCTCAGCAAGACGATCGCGCGGCTGGAAGATGACGTGGGGGTGCCGCTGTTTGACCGCCGGAACGGCAGAATCCGGCTGAACGCGTTTGGCAGGATTTTTTTGCACAAGGTGGATGCCGCGCTGAATCTGCTGGAGGAAGCGAAGCGGGAGGTGGCCGAGCTGGCTGGACTGGAGCAGGGGAACATCCGCATCGCGACATCGACGCTGACGATGCTCACCGAGCCGATCCGCCGGTTCCTGGACTTGCACCCGAGCGTCAACATGCAGATCACGCATGTGTCCTCGCAGGAGGAAATGGCCGCGTCCATCGAGTCCGGGGAGACGGATATCGGATTTTCGGTGATGCCGCTCGACGGGGAAGGGGTGGCCCGGGCCCGGGTGATCAGTGAAGAGCTGTTTCTGGTCGTGCCGCGGAAGCACCGTCTGGCGGGCCGGCCCGCCGTCCGCCTCGCGGATGCCGAAGGCGAGCCGTTCGTCGGGTACAAGGAAGGGTTCGTCGTGCAGGAGACGGACGAAGCCCTGTTCCGGCAGGCCGGCATCGCGCCGAGATTCGTCTGCCGGGTCGACGAGCCCGCCGCGGTGCTCAGTCTCGTGCGGGCGGGACTCGGCGTTGCGCTGTTCGCCTGCGTGAACCCGGACGATCCCGATCTCGTCTATCTGCCGGTCGAGCGCCCGGTCTGCCGGCGCGACTACTGGCTCGTATGGCCGGAGCGGCGGTATCTCTCGCTGGCGGCGCGGAAGTTCATCGGGTTCGCGATCGACCATTTCGCCGAAGAGAGCCGGAGCGTCGGCTGAAGGCGAACGCGGCCGCCCGTACGTTCGATGGTCACCCTTCGACCATCTTGATATAACGAATGTCCTTGCCACCGACGACGGCAATGAAGATGTCGGTATCGGTTCTGTAGACGGGTGTTCCGACGGGCAATCGGCTGGCCGCGCCATCCGCGAATTCATCGGCGTCGGACGTCTGTGTGGCGATCTTGCCCAAAAGTTCCGTCTTCGTGTACTCGCGTTGTTGCGCCCAATCCAGATTTTCCGCGTTGGCGTAAACGACGCCCCCGAAATAGAAAATGTCGGCTTCCGGATTGTCCAGAAAGTCCGCGGGGGTCGGATTGCCGATGGTCTCTTGCCGGTATTGTTCCGCGGTACGTGAAGCGTCCGGCGGAGATAAGGCCTTTTCCCCGCACCCGGCAAGAAACAACGTGAACGCGGCAAGGAAAAGCACATACTTGAAGCGGGTGCTGAACTCCTTCTTGTTCAAATTTGAATCCCCCCGCGCTTGTTCTATAGCCTCTCGGAATTAAAAACTCCGCACCGGCTTTGGCCCTTTGGCCAAGGTCTTTTATTGTTTCACCCCCAAAACGGGGATGCGAACAAATTTTCCTCTTGACATTTCCGAAACGCCCCAATAA
>Ga0310836_101154_pt1 | contig 16299 bp, 15 predicted proteins | sample SM_ome_4_FD_201310 | JGI IMG/M metagenome (GOLD analysis project Ga0310836, IMG submission 201310) | Sorghum-adapted microbial communities enriched on stacked mutant (SM) sorghum from Joint BioEnergy Institute, Emeryville, California... ... | reverse complement strand
TTGAATATGTTTCATAATCACTGTGTAACGCTTCAATTCTTCTTTCGTCAACGTAATTCTCTCCTGTCTCATAGTGACATTTTCACTGAAGCGTTACGATATGACAATATCACAGACGTTTAACATCTTTTGATGATTTTATTTGACGAAAGTAAGCCGTAGATGGTATATTGACAGTATAGGTCCATCGAGACTTATGAAATTTTTATGAAGGGATGTTTCAACGTGTACCAAGGAAAAGTAAAATGGTTTAATGCAGCTAAAGGTTATGGATTCATCGAAAGAGAAGATGGAGACGATGTATTCGTTCACTTCTCTGCAATTAACGCGGAAGGTTACAAGACATTGGAAGAAGGTCAAGCGGTAAGCTTTGACATTGTTGAAGGGGCTCGTGGACCTCAAGCGGCTAACGTAACTAGAGTATAATTGAACATAGACGTATGAATCTGATATAACCACCCCCGGTGTTCCGGGGGTTTTTTTAAACGCATAAGAGTTTATAAAAATTTTGGAGAGCTGAAGCTCTCCTTTTTAATAGACCAGGAAAGTTAAATTCTTTAAAGAGATGAAGAGATGTAAGAAAGGCTGGCGGTCCCGCCCGGCGCATTATGTGGTGGGTCCTCAAATAGGGAGAGGTTCGCATTTCTATAAGTTCCATCCTTAGTGTATAATAAACATGAGGTGGTTTTCGTGGCCGATATTCAATCCCAATTAATAAAAAAACGCGATGAAATTCTATCTATAGCCGCCAAGCATGGGGCATACAATGTTAAGCTGTTTGGGTCTATAGTCCGTGGAGAGTCAACCGACATGAGCGATATTGATTTTTTGGTTGATTTTGAAGAAGGACGAAGTTTGTTTGATCTTATCGCCTTTAAACAGGATTTGGAGGATATGCTTGGCAGGAAAGTGGATGTTGTGACGAATGAAGCCTTGCATTGGTATATTCGGGAACAAGTGATGAACGAGGCAGTACCATTATGAAAGATAACAAACTGTACTTGACTCACATTTTGGAGTGTATAGAGAAAATTATCTCATACACATCTTCAGGAGAAAATGAATTTGCGAAATCGACCTTACTACAGGATGCAGTTATCCGAAATTTTGAGATTATCGGCGAGGCAACGAAGAACCTCTCGTTGGATTTCAGGGAAAGACACCCCGAGATTCCCTGGCGAAAAAAGGCCGGACTGAGGGATGTTCTGATTCACAATTACATGGGAGTCAATATCCGTATGGTATGGAACATTGTGAAAAACGATCTGCCCGTATTGAAACGAGACATTAGCAAGGTTTTGCAAAGTTATGTAAGTATTGATGACGGTTACCAGTAGAACTGGTAACCGTCTATTTATGAATTTACATCTCGGAATTTTACGAATTTTCGGTTAGTTATTTCTGGCCATACATTGACCTTAGAGTAATCTTGCTTGAAGTTACATTGCCTGCACTTCTTCCTTATAATGTAAGGGTATCCGTATCAATAAACTTGAAAAAATAACTTTATTCAAACAAATTACGACAAAACACGACAAAAATACAATTGACTTGACAATTGGCTTAGCCGCGATTAGAATTGTACGAAAGTTCTTAATTGGAAGTGATTTATCATGAAGATTCCCACCCTGCTACTGATTACAAAAGACTTGCGTACATTTAACGTTTTTCACAAACAAATTATGGATTTTTTTGGTGATCAGATCGAAATCATCCCTAAAAAGAGTGAAGAGGATTTAGAAAAAGCAGATTTAATTTTAGTCTCTTCGCCTGAAATCGTATCAGAAACATATCCTAGGGAAAAATTGATCATCGCCAGAAGAGCAATAAATGTTGAATTAGTTGAAAAGCTAATTTTCTTGCCGCCGCAGACCGAGTGTCTGGTGGTTAATAATATGGCAGGACCGACATACGATACGATCAATTTCCTGCAAAGCCTAGGCTTAAACCTTGTTTTTTATCCATACTATCCCGGCATGAAAGGCGAATATAAAAAAACGGATGTAGCCATAATCCCAACAGCAACAGAGATTGTCCCAAAAGGGATCAAGCACATCATTGACATCGGGGTCAGGCCGCTAGACTTTTCCAGTCTTGTCGAGATCGGCAGCAGGCTTCGAATCAATATGGAAAACGCACATATCTACTCAGCCAAATACGTAAAGGAAATCATTCGCTTAACGCGAAAGCTTTCAGATTCATTAAACGATGTAAATAGACTGAATAATCAGTTAGAAGCGATATTAAATACCGTACATGATGGAATTATAGCGACAGATGAAAAGCAACAGATTATTAAAATAAATAAAGCGGCTCGCAACATCCTTGATTTATCCATGAAGGAAAAGGAAGTCATCGGCGCCAAAATGGATGATGTATTCCCAAGGCTATCGTGGGAGTTAAACCATCAACTGGATATGGATGAAAATAAGTTAATTAGCTTAAATAATAAAAAACTTGTCGTGAATAAAATGATTGTTCGAACCGATGATAAAATATTGGGCCATGTGACTGCTTTTCAAGATGTAACCAGAATCCAACATTTAGAACAAGATATTCGCAAACAGATGCAGAGAAAAGGTTTTTCTTCCAGGTATACCGTTAAGGATATTATAGGCAATAGCAAGAAAATCAAAGAAACCATTCGCATTATGCATAAACTGGGGAAAACGGACTGTACGGTATTGATTTTGGGTGAAAATGGAACGGGCAAGGAATTGTTTGCACACTCGATCCATGATTTGTCCATCAGGAGAAATGGTCCCTTTGTTCCAGTCAATTTTGCCGGACTGCCGGAATCATTAGCCGAGAGTGAATTATTCGGGTATGAAGAAGGAACCTTTACGGGCGCATCGAAAGGCGGAAAGCCCGGGTTATTCGAATTGGCCCATAATGGCACGATCTTTCTGGATGAAATCGGAGATGCTTCATTAAACTTGCAAATTCTCTTATTGCGGGTACTGCAGGAGCAGGAGGTAATGAGGGTTGGAGGAAGAAGCATCATTCCCGTCAATGTCCGCGTAATTGCTGCAACGAATAAAGACCTGAAAAAATTGGTCGCAGAAGGGAAATTTCGCGAGGACCTTTACTACCGTTTATTTGTAATGCCCTTAAGAATTCCTCCGCTTAGGGAGAGAAAAGAAGATATTCCCATCATAATTCAAACATTTATAAAAGATTATTGCACGGCTATTCCTAAAATAGAGGATGAGGTATATGAAAAGCTGTTGCAATACCATTGGCCGGGCAATATCAGGGAATTGTTGAGCGTGCTGCAATATATGACGCTCGTGATGGAAGGAAATCGCATAACGGTGGATGACCTGCCTGAGCAATTTAAAGAAAAAAAGGAAGACAAAGCGATGATGGAGATGGACCTTCTGTCAAAATTAAAGATGGAAGGTGAACCCATCGAGTTTTATTACATTCTCCAATGTCTTAACGAAGCCAAGCAGCAGCGTCGAAATATTGGCCGCGGAACCATCGTCGAATATGTGAATCTTCATGGTTGCACCTTATCTGAACAGCAAGTAAGACGACGAATGGAGGTGCTGCGGGATTTAAATTTAATTTATTCCGGCAATAAAGGACAGGGAAGCAAAATCACGGATTACGGCATTCAGATATTAGAAATCCTGCAGCACAACAACAGAAGCAAAAGCTCCGGCTAAGAAGGTTCATTAGGTTTATCCTAATTGAACCTATTTTTTTAATAATAATTAAGAATTATTTGAATAGGTAAGCCTCTCTATTTTTGGATATTTGGCATAAAACTTGCTTGTATATTCTTTTAGAAGTCGGGCTGGGGGTGAAGTATGAATAACGCAGTGAAAAGAGAAAACGTGTTAGAGTTAAAAAATGTTTGCACAACCATTAAAGCGGACGGTAAGGAGTATCCCGTTATCGAGGACATCTCTTTAACCATTGGCAGTGGAGAAACTTTAGGGATTGTTGGGGAGTCTGGCTGCGGAAAAAGCATGACCGCGCTCTCCATCATGGGATTGCTGCCTTCGAACGCATCGGTAAAGAACGGGGAGATTTTATTAAAAGGAATCAATTTGCTTGATCTGGACAAGGAAACATACCGGAAAAAAAGAGGCAAAGATATCGCTATGATTTTTCAGGAGCCGATGACCTCCTTAAACCCGGTCTATACGATCGGATTTCAACTTGTTGAGGTACTCCGCGAACATACAAAAATAAGCAAAAACCAGGCGAAAGCAAAAGCGGTTGAGATGCTGAAGTTAGTAGGAATACCGAGACCTGAAGAAGTGGTCGATGAATACCCTCATCAGTTGTCGGGGGGGATGAGGCAGCGTGTCATGATTGCGATGGGGCTGGCGTGCAATCCGGAAATATTAATTGCAGACGAGCCTACGACTGCGCTTGATGTAACCATTCAGGCACAAATTCTCGATCTCTTAAAAGATTTGCAGAAAAAATTGGACATGTCGATTATGCTGATTACTCACGATTTAGGCGTGATTTATGAAGTCTGTGACAGGGTCGTGGTCATGTATGCCGGACAAATTGTGGAAGAAGCGGACGCCAGGGAAATTTTTGCTGCCCCTTTACATCCCTATACAAGAGGACTGATAGCATCCACACCCAAAATTGGAGAGAAAAAAGAGTATTTGCATACGATTGAAGGAACTGTACCCCCAATCGATAAAATGCCAAAAGGATGCCGGTTTGCAGACCGTTGCCAGGAGGCGTTTGACCTTTGCTATTCTGAATCCCCGTCGTTGTTTGCTGTTTCAGACAGAAGGTGCAGATGCTGGCTATACAAAAAAGACGCGGGGGTGACAAAATGAAGAACCGGGAAGTGTTGCTTGAGGCAAGGGGTTTAAAAAAATACTTTATGGTGAAGAAGAAGCTCTTTTCTAAGCAAAAAAGCTTCGTAAAAGCGGTTGATGATATCTCTTTCCAGGTTTATAAAGGTGAAACCGTCGGCATCGTAGGGGAATCGGGGTGCGGGAAATCAACGACCGGAAGACTGCTGATCCGCCTGCTTGATGCCACGGAAGGCGAGGTTTTTTATAAGGGGCAAAATATCCTGAACCTCCCCTCAGAGGCAATGAGAAATTTGCGGAAAGAACTGCAGATCGTCTTTCAGGACCCTTACTCTTCTTTAAATCCAAGGATGACGGTTGGACAAATCATTGCAGAGCCATTGATCAATTTTGGGATATGTGAGAAAGAAGAACGGAATCAGAAAGTAAACGAACTGTTGGAAGTGGTCGGGCTGGCGCCGTATCATAAAAACCGCTATCCGCATGAGTTTTCAGGAGGACAAAGGCAGCGCATCGGGATTGCAAGGGCACTGGCGGTCAATCCGCAAATCATTATAGCTGATGAGCCCGTATCCGCATTGGACGTATCTATTCAATCGCAAATATTAAATCTGTTGAGAAGGCTGCAAAAGCAATTTCAGCTCACCTATATTTTTATCTCCCATGACTTGAATGTGGTTTATCACTTTTGTGATCGCATCATTGTCATGTATCTTGGACGTGTGGTGGAGATCAGCACGAAAGAGGCTTTATATAAGGACCCTTTGCATCCTTATACGCAAGCTTTGTTGTCTGCAGTCCCGACGACCGATCAAAAGCAGAAGAAAGAACGGATCGTCTTATCGGGAGATGTTCCGAGTCCGGCAAATCCACCTAAAGGGTGCGCATTTCATCCCCGTTGCTTTGCCTGCATGGAGATTTGCAAGGAAGTAAGGCCCGAGTTGAAAGAGATGAGCAACGGCAGTTTTGTAGCCTGCCATCTGTATAACGATTGATCACCAATTCGCATCTAACGCAACCTAATGCAACCAAACAGGCGAAAGAGTGCTTCGTGAAATCTGAAAATAATTATATTTTAAAATTGGCATGCGATTTGCATTATCATTTACAAAAAACTATAGGGAGGTCAAATAGATGATGGCTAGACATTTATTTAGGTTTCTTTCTTTGATTCTGGTCGTTTTATTAGCCGTGGCAGGCTGCTCAAACGGGGCGGAAAAAGAGCCTCAATCGACTGAAACTCCTTCAGGAGAGACAGATAACGGGACAAGCAAATTTGGCGGGACATTAATCGTCGGAACGACGGCCGATCCGGACACGTTAAATCCATTGGTTTCGAATACAACTCCAGGCAACTGGATTAACAGTTTGGTTTATCCTCATCTTATGACAATGAACAGCGATGGGGAAAAAGTTCCATATATTGCCGAGTCGATTACAACCTCCGATGACGGATTGACCATTACGATCAAATTAAGAGAGGGACTGAAATGGCAAGATGGAACGCCATTAACCTCGGCAGACGTGAAGTTTACGGGTGAATATTTGTCCGAGCATCAACTGCAATGGACTGCGGGCATCTTTGAAAGTGTTGAGTCGGTTGAAACCCCGGATGAATTAACAGCGGTCTATAAATTGAAAGAACCTTATTTAGGGTTTGCCGGTACATTCGGTTACTGGGTGAGAATCGTGCCCAAACATATATGGGAGAAAGTGGAGGATCCGAAAAACTTCGATAATCCAAATCCGGTAGGCGCAGGGCCCTTTAAGCTGGTTAAGTGGGAGAAAGGTCAATATGTTGAGCTGGAGGCGGTTGATGAATGGTTCGCTGCTCCTGAAGGAAAGCCGTATTTAGATAAAGTGATCTTCAAAATCTATCCGGATATCAATACGATGGTGCTTGCTCTGGAAAAAGGAGATATCGATGTAACCGCAACGGATATTCCTGCCTCTGCAGCCCGTCAGCTTGAAACAAACAAGGCGATTAAACTGGTGCAAACCCCGAGCTTGGGTTATGCCTACTACAGCTTTAATTTAAACCCGAAGAGCCCGTCGCCAACACAAGACAAAAACTTCCGTTTAGCGATGGCGACTGCAACGGATAAAAAATCGATTATTAATATCGGTTTAGAGGGGATGGGTTTGGATATTGTTACACCTGTATCCCCCGTCTTCAAGGAATGGGTCAACCCGGATGTACCGGGGCCGGAATACAGTCCTGAGAAGGCAAAAGAAATCTTGGCCCAAGCCAGATATCAAGATACGGACGGAGACGGAACATTGAATGCGCCCGCACAATTTGGAGGAAAAAATGTAGAGTTGGAATTGATGTATGATGCAGCGAATATTTTCCACCAAAAGGCGGCCAAAATCATCGAGAGCAATGCCCGTGACATCGGCGTAAAGATTATCTTAAAGCCTGTCGAGTACAATACGCTAAGCTCAAAAATCTTTAAAGAGAAAGATTTTCAGATGCATATTGGCAAATGGGGAGCTCTGGAAGAGGCCTCCGATAACATGGATTCATTATTCCATTCGCAAGCATCACTAAACTTTATGGGATTAAATGATCCGCAGTTAGATGAATTGTTGAAGGCAGCTAAACATGCGACAAGCAAAGAAGAATCAAAACAAAAGATATTTGAATTCCAAAAGTGGTTTGTGAATGAATTCCCTGTCGTTCCTCTTTATGTGCAGCAATTTAATCTGGCATATAACCAGGACAAATTTGAAGGCTTTGAATTATATCCAAGCGATTTGCAGGGTCTTGTCGATCCCAACTCTCTCGTAAAAGTTCATAAGAAGTAGAGCATGACTCAATCAATCTCAAGCTATTTACGGAGCGTAAGGTCGCCTTATGCATGCGGATGGGGGCGTAACGCCCCCTCTTACCCTATTTTTTGAAGGGAGGAAAAGAGATGAAGCAATATTTGCTGCTTAGATCTGTAAGGGCGATCATTACAGTCTTTATTGCGATAACGATTACCTTTTTAATTCTGCGCGTGATGCCGGGTGATCCGACGACGATGATGCTGGATCCTCGCATGGACGAGAAAGCAAGAGAACAGTTGCTTCATGATTTTGGTCTTGATAAGCCCTTATTCGTCCAATATCTTCTCTTTCTAAAACAGCTTTTTTTTCATTTTGATCTGGGAATGTCGTTTGTGAACCGCGCTCCTGTCTTGGATGTCATACTTTCCAGACTGCCATGGACGCTTTTATTAATGGGCGCTTCGATTATTGTGACGAGTTTAATCGGGATACCGTTAGGCGTGATGGCCGCCTACCGCAAGGGGACGGTGCTTGATCAATTGATCAACGCGTTTTCCATTTTGGGCATCGCCATTTTCACGCCCTGGCTTGGCATTGTTCTTCTATACCTGCTGGGCTTTAAGATTCCGCTCTTCCCGATTGGCGGCGCTTCAACCCCCGGATTGGAAGGGTGGGCTTATATCGCCGATGTGACTCATCATATGGTATTGCCGCTTGCCACTCTTACCATCATTCATCTGGCCAATTATGTATTGTTTATGCGGGCGAATATGGTTGATGTGCTGAGCGAGGATTATATCCGTACGGCGCGGGCGAAGGGACTTAAGGAGAAGAGAGTGGTCTGGATTCATGCGGTTCGCAATGCCATGTTATCAACTGTGACGATGATGGGTCTGCAGGTGGGTACAATCGTCGGCGGTGCAATTTTGACGGAAACGGTATTTGCCTATCCGGGCATCGGACGGCTTATCTATGAATCGGTGAAGGAGCATGATTATCCAGTCCTCCAGGGAACCTTTTTAATCCTGGCTGTTACCGTAGTTGTCGTCAACATTTTAACGGATATCGTCTACACGTACCTCGATCCCAAAATCAGATTTGACTAGGAGGGCCGCGCAATGAGAGATACCCCGTTAGCAGAGAAGAAGTCTCAATTGCTCGATGTTTTAGAGAAAGAAACGAAAACAGAATCGCCGCTTCGGGAATTCATAAAGCACTTTAGAAGAAATGTTCTCGGCATGATCGGACTGTTTGGGGTTCTGTTTTTGTTTGTTTTAGCACTTTGCGCTCCGCTCATTGCAGATAAGCCTGAAGGTTACGGTGATATGGCAAATATGCTTCAACCGCCGAGCAAAGAGTATTGGTTTGGGACAGATGCGTTGGGTTTAAGCATTTTTGATCAGGTGATCTGGGGAACGAGAGTCTCTTTGTACGTTGGTTTCGTATCGGCGTTTATTGCTGTAATCATTGGTGTCCCTATTGGCTTGATCGCAGGGTATTATGGCGGGCGAATCTCCAGCATCGGCATGGCCATAACGGATATTTTCCTGACGCTGCCGATTTTGCCGTTGATGATCATTATGGCCGCCGTACTTGGCACAGGGATAAGCAATATCGCTCTCATTATCGGCCTCTTCAGTTGGCCGCAAATCGCGAGAGTGACGCGCGCCGAAACAATGTCCATTTCAAAACGCCAATATATTGAAGCTGCCAGAGCGGTCGGTGCCAGGGAGTATCAAATCTTATTTAAACATGTTCTTCTTAACGCCATCCCGCCAATCTTGGTGAATATGACCATCATTATGGGAGTAGCAGTCATTTCTGAAGCGGGATTGAGCTTCTTGGGACTGGGGGATCCGATGAGCTGGAGCTGGGGAACCATACTGCAAAATGCTCATGCGACCGGTGCGATTATTAAGGCATGGTGGCACTCCCTCTTCCCGAGCATCGGCATTATGATTCTGGTACTCTCATTTAATTTTTTGGGAATCGGCATTAATGAAGCATTAAATCCACGGTTGCGCAAGAAGTAAGAGGGGAGGAAAGAGATCGATGATTACCAAAATTGCCAATGAAACCTATGTAAACAGGGTCGGGAAAATTCAGGAGTATTTAAAAGCCCGTCAGTTATCCGGCTTGTTGGTCACAAATCCCTACAATATTTTCTATACAACGGGACTTTTCCATTTTCCGACGGAAAGGCCGCTCACTTTTTTTATACCGCAGTCCGGGGAGCCGATTCTCTTTGTTCCTGTCATGGAAATCGAGGAAGCTCACGCTACCCCGTTTCAGGATATCAGGCACTATTTTGAATATCCAGGCTTAAAAGATCCGATTGACTGGATGATCGAAGAAGTGCAGAAAAGCTATCCAATTAAAAAAATGATTATCGATCATGCAAGCCATTCATTGTTCAGGCAAATAGAAGAAAAGCTTGCCCCGGCTTCCTTGGCAGTGGACAAACTTTTACATGAAATGAGGCTTATAAAAGAAAAAGAGGAAGTGGAGCTTTTAAAGCAGGCAGCAATCTATTCCGACTTTATTGTGCAAGCCGGGATGGAGATTGCTCGTCCTGGCATTTCGGAAATTGAGCTGCTGCAGGAAATGACCAATCTAACCCTAGCCAAAATGATTGAGGAGCTGGGCGAGATTATCTATGTGCCGGGCGGTCCGGCTGGGGGATTGGTGCCGAGCGGGGTAAGAACGGCGATGCCGCATGCTCTGCCCAGCGCAAAAAGATTGCAACGCGGCGAAACGCAAATTCTAAGCTGCGGCGCCAATGTCGGCGGTTATAGGGTTGAGTGCGAGCGCACCTGTTTTATTGGAGATGTGAGCAAAGAGCAAGAAAAAGTCTTTCGCGTGATGGCAACGGCGCAGCAAATGGCGATAGAAGCGATGAGGCCGGGAAGAAGCTGCGCAGAAGTGGATGCGATAGCGCTGGATTATATCCGTAAAGAGGGTTATGGCGACTATCTGCTGCATCGAACCGGTCATGGAAAAGGGCTTGAAGAGCATGAAGCGCCCTGGGTTGATGCCGGCGATCAGACGATTTTGCGGCCGGGCATGGTCCTTTCAAGTGAACCGGGCATTTATATAGAAGGATTTTCAGGGTTCCGGCATTCTGACACGATTGTCGTGACGGAAGGCGACCCTCTGGTTTTAACCAAATTCCCAAAAGCGCTTGACCAGTTGATTATTAAAGGATAGGAGCGGAAATATGTATACGAACATAAATGGGTGCGACATTTACTATGAAGTTCACGGCAAAGAGGACGGAAAGGCGATCTTCTTTATACACGGGGCACCGGGACTGGGAGATTGCCGGGCAGATTTGAACGCATTTCTTTCCTTGTCAGATGAGTATAAGCTGGTATTCCTTGATATGCGGGGATCTGGGCGTTCAGCAGAGGTGCCGCCCTATACGCATGAACAGTGGACGGCCGATATAGACGAACTGAGAAAACAACTGAAATTGGAGAAAATCATTATCCATGGCGGTTCATACGGAGGATTTCTCTCGCTCGAATATGTATTAAGATATCCCCAGCATGTCAGCCACGTCATCCTGAGAGACACGGCAGCAAACCAAAAATATCATCACCTTTCCGTTGAAAAAGCAATGGCGGCTAACTTGCCGGGTGTAACCGAGGATTTGCTGGATCGGCTTTTTAGCGGTAGAGTGCGTTCCAATCAAGAATTGAAAGAGATGTTTACGGCGATTTTACCTCTTTATACCGTCGTGGTCGATCATCAGAAAATCAAAGAGAGAAGCGAGTCTATCTTCTATCACTATGAAACTCATAACTATGCCTTTAGCGTAAATCAACCAAACTATGATATTGCTGAACAATTAAAGACAATTCGTTGCCCTGTTTTGGTCAATGTCGGCCGCCATGATTGGATTACCCCGGTAGAATGCTCACGGGAGATCGCCGAACAAATTCCAAATGCGACCCTGATCATTTATGAGAACAGCGGCCATTCTCCGCATGCGGAAGAAAATCAACTCTATTTGAAAAATGTAAGGAAATTTTTAAAAAATTCATAAGCAGAGCGCCAGGGAGGGGAAGATGATGGATTTGCAAAAAGTGTTGGAGCATCTGGAAGAAAACTTTACACAGGATTTGGAAAGAGTGCGTCAATTTCTCCGTATGCCAAGTGTCAGCTATACCGGCGAAGGAATCAGGGAGACTGCAGGCAGGTTAAAAGAAATGATTGAGGAGCTTGGCGGATCAGCCGAAGTAGTCGAAACAAAAGGCCATCCCATTGTATATGGGGAAATGGATGAAGGCGCAGATCGTACTCTCTTAATCTATGGTATGTATGATGTAATGCCGACTGACGAAGAGGGTTGGACAGTTGATCCGTGGGCCGCAGAAATTAAGGAATTGCCTCAATTCGGTCCATGCATTATCAACAGAGGGGCTGTAAATACAAAAGGGCCGCTTGCAGCATTTTTTAATACTTTGCGAGCGATTAAAAACGTGAACGGAAAGCTGCCGGTTAACCTGTTGTTTGCCATTGAAGGCGAGGAAGAGATGGGAAGCCGGAATTTCCCGGCCTTTCTCGAACAATATAAAGATAAGCTGTCAAAGGCCGAGGCCGTCCTTTTTCCTTTCTTTGACCAGGATGAAGCGGGAACACCTAGCTTAACACTGGGAACAAAAGGATTGCTCTACTTTGAACTGATCTGCAAAGGCGGAGATTGGGGAGGACCGACAAGCCGCGGAATTCACGGCTCTTTTAATGCATGGGTAAAAAATCCGGCATGGCGGTTAGTAAAGGCATTATCAACGCTTGTTGATGAAGATGAAAATATTTTGGTCGAAGGCATGTTGGATGGAATATCTCCGCTTGTGCCTGAGGAGAGGGAGATTTTGCAGCAGCAGATCGCTGTCGGGTTATTTGATGAACAGGTCTTTCTCGAAAACTACGATGTAAAAAGGTTAAAGTATGACGGCAAAGGGATAGAAGTGTGGGAAAAATTGTTCAGCCGTCCGCAACTGAATATCGACGGGATTTTTTCCGGCTACAGCGGGCCTGAAACGAAAACATTGCTGCCGCACATTGCGACAGCGAAAGTCGATGTCAGGATGGTGCCGCACATGGAGCCTGATCAGGTGGTCAAAGCAATACGCGCCCATTTGGATAAGCACGGTTTTGCCGACATAGAAATGAAAATCTACAACAAATATTACTGGTCAAAGGTTTCCGTAAATGAAGCAGTCGTCCAAGCCATGATTGAAACTTACAGGGAAATGGGCAAAGAGCCGCAAATATGGCCGCTCAATCCGGGCAGCGCGCCCTATTACGTTTTTGAAAGGTATTTGCAAATTCCGTACGTGACGGGCGGAATGGGCCATGGGGCGAGACAGCATTCAAGCGACGAATATTGTACCGTTCAAGGGGTTCTTGATTTTGAAAAATCGATGGCCATCTTTTTTGACAAATATCTGCAACTGGCGAAACAAAAATAACAAGAATGAGGAAGGGGGTTGAATGACTCCCTTTCGGCTTGCTGAAAGGAGTAAAGATTGTGGAAGGCGGAAGCATAAATTGGCTGTTGATGAAGATGGACCGGATTGTAAATGTCAGGCAGTACAAGGATGATGTGATAGAAGAGGAAGTTTTGCATGAACTGCTGCACGCCTTCTCGCTTGGTCCGTCTCTAGCAAACTTGCAACCGTGGGAGATGATTGTCCTGGAAACGGATGAACAAAAGGGAAGAGCGGCAGAAGCCACCCTTGACCCATTTCTGACTAAAGATAGCTACGGAGCGCAGCAATGGATTAAAGAAGCTCCATTTGTTGGAATCGTTTGTCTTGAAAAAAGGAGGGCGCTGGCCAGGCTAGGAGAAGAGGGTGTGATATTTGCCTTCGAAGATACATTTGCGTCGGTGCAAAATTTCCGCATAGCCGCTTCGTGCAAGAATATTGCAACTTCAGTGGTGCGTGAGTTTGACAAGGAAAAGATGAAAGAAAAACTTGAATTGCCATGGTATATCGATCCTCTGCTCATACTTACGGCAGGGTATAGCGATGCGCTGTTGGAAATCCCTCCCCGTTTCACTGTTCAAGAATTTGTGCATTGGGGGCGATGGGAGTGAGCAAACAGCCTACGATTTTAGATGCCATTTATAAGCGGGCCAGTGTCCGTTCTTTTCAAAAAAAAGAGATTGAAAAAGAAACGGTTATTGAGCTGCTAACTGCAGCCACCCTTGCACCATCCAGCGGGAATATGCAGCCATGGGAATTTATCGTGGTAACAGAGGAAGAGCAAAAAAAGAGATTAGTAGAATGCACCTATTTTGGGTATTTCTCCAAAGGAGCCAATTATCAATACTGGATAGCGGATGCAGGCTTAATTATCGTCGTTTGCGCCAACTTAAAACGAACCGCAGCCAGATATGGCGAATCAGGGAAACAATGGGCGCCCATTGATGCCGCTGCGGCTACTGAAAATATATTGCTAGCGGCAACCGGTTTGGGATTGGCCAGTTGCTGGGTTGGCGGATTCAATGAAGAGAAGATAAAAGAAGTGTTGAATATTCCAGCTTACGTAAAGCCGATCGGGATGATACCGATTGGCTACCCTAAAGAACCCATAAGCCGGAAATACCGGATGCCTTTAAAATGGGTTACCCATGATGGCAAGTATAATGTTCCGTTTTTCAAAGAGAACGAGCCGTAAGGAGTGAGAGGATGTCCGGAAATGACAAATCTGTGGAAAAGATCTTGCTGGATGAGATTGATTTGACAACAGCCCAATCGATTCTAAATCGATTTAGCACACTTGTGCGGGAATCAGGCAGCGAGGATGAAAAAACGGCTGCCAATTATTTGGAATCGTTTTTAAAAGCATGGGATGTGCCGTATACCGTCCATTATCCAAAACTGTATTTAAGCGTGCCGAAACAAGCTTCTCTATCTATCATCAGTCCGGTTAAAAAAGAGATCAAAGCGAAAACGCCGTCCGCCTCTCTTTCAACGGGAGAAAATGTTTGGACAGGTGAGGCGGTTTACCTTCCCTCAGATGTGAATCTGGATGACAAATATGATCCGCTGGCCAAACATGAACTGGGGTTTGTTAAGGGGAAAATTGTCATAATGGATGGATACCCGGTTTCGGGAAAAGTAAAAGAATTCGGGGATGCAGGGGCAAAAGGAGCCATATTCATCAGTCCCGGCTCATATATTCATGAAGGGACATGTTCAGCGATCTGGGGTTCTCCCGACTTAACCAATATCGATGATGAGCCTGTCATTCCAGTGTTAGCGGTATCATACTCTGATGGCGAGCACATCAAATCGCTATTAAATAAAGGAAAAGTAATATTAGCATTGCAAACCGTTCTGGAAAAAGGCTGGTTTTCTTGCCCGTTGATCGACATTTTTATACCGGGAACAGAGGAACCTGAAAAATATCTGTTGCTGCACGGCCATCTGGATTCCTGGCATGTCGGAATAGGTGACAATGCAACGGGGGTAGCGGCTTTAATGGAGATGGCGAGAATTTTCCACAAGAAACGCAAATATATAAAGAGAAGCATCAGAATTGCAATTTGGCCGGGACACTCAACAGGACGCTATGCGGGATCTGCATGGTTTGCAGACGAATTTGCCATTGATCTTGCGGAAAATTGCATTGCACAGGTCAATTGCGATTCACCCGGCTGCCGTTGGGCCACTTCCTATGAGAAGATGGTTTGGATGAGCGAAGCGGAAGAATTGTGCAGACAGGCCATTAAGGATGCAGTAGGCAAGTCGTCCAGCGGTTCGCGCCCGCCCAGGGCAGGGGATTACTCTTTCAATAATATCGGCATCACTTCGTTCTATATGCTTTCTTCAAGCATTCCTGAAGAGCTAGCCAGGGAAAAAGAGCTTTATCCTGTCGGAGGATGCGGCGGCAATATTGAGTGGCACACGGAGGACGACAAATTATTTGTTGCCGATTACGGCGTTCTTCGCGATGATATTGCAATCTATCTCACGTCGATCATAAGAGTATTAAATGCACCCATTCTTCCGTTTAATTATGTAAAGACCATGGACGAAATCATTGCCCATCTCAAAATATACCAAACCTGCTGCCAGGATTATTTTTCTCTAATTCCAGTCATTGAAGAGGCGGAACAATTGCGTAACGAACTGCAAAATTTTTATGAAACAAAAGTTGAACCGCTGAAAAGCAGCAGAATGAATGATGAGGAAGTAAAGAGGATAAACGGGCAGTTAATCCATCTGTCACGTTTGTTGATTAGGATGAATTTCTCCCGCAAAGGAGAGTTTCATCACGATCCGGCATTGGATATACCGCCAATTCCTGATCTTGCTCCGGCAAAAGAACTTTCTGAAACCTCGTTCAATACTCACCGCTTCAATGTGATACTTAATCACTTAAAAAGAGGAAGCAACCGTACGATCTGGACATTCAGGCAAGCAAAAAAAGCGATTTTAGGGATCCGCTAAGGATCCTTTTTTGATTGTTTAGGAAACTATAGATTGATCCCTTCTGTGGATAACTTATACTTTAAATATATAAAGAGATAAGTTGAGGTAAATGATGGTGAGTAAATATAAAAAGCGTGGGATCATCAAGCAGATTCTTAAAGATCATTTCGATGGGTTTTGGTATCTTAACGATTATCGATTTCCGAAGGAAATGCAGAAAGATATCCAAGAGACAGTACAGAAAGCAATCCGATGTGGCACAAAAGACTTGGGCTATGCAAAAT